>Ga0182746_1000410_pt1 | contig 61401 bp, 57 predicted proteins | sample eDN3rd30CBELigOP_FD_128881 | JGI IMG/M metagenome (GOLD analysis project Ga0182746, IMG submission 128881) | Enriched Organic Plus compost microbial communities from Emeryville, California, USA - eDNA 3rd pass 30_C BE-Lig OP (version 2) (version 2) ...
ATCTCAGGGAGCAAGCTCCCATTGATTCGCTCGACTTGCATGTATTAGGCACGCCGCCAGCGTTCGTCCTGAGCCAGGATCAAACTCTCCGATAGAATTTGACTTGCTCATATTGCACTTTTTTATCGTGTGTGCTCACTTAAAAAAATAACGTTGGCGCTTTGTTTTGTTCAGTTTTCAAAGAGCAATTTCCGCTACCTTGCAGAAGCGACTTTTCAAATATAACATTCACTTCGAATTAAGTCAACACTTTTTAGAAGTATTTTTCTTAAACATTATCTCGTAAACGCTGTTTTAATAAGATAACATTTTATTTTTATCCCGTCAATCGAAATTTCAAAAAAATCTATCCATTTTCATTTTCAAAACATTATGTTACCTACAATAAAAAAGAGAATTGAATAGAGACAACTCGCAACTTCCTTGCGTTTCTCCATCCAATTTCCTTTTAAAAACGTTTTTCTTTTCGTATTATTTCAAGAAAATGAAATATAGAACAAAGACTACAAATAGTCCATACATAATTGGGTGTACTTCTTTCGCTTTCCCTTTCATTATCATTGTGATTGGGTAAAATACAAAACCACAAGCAATTCCAGTAGCAATCGAATAGGTTAACGGCATCATAATAACTGTGAAGAATGCTGGAACAGCTACTTCAAATTGATCCCATTTAATTAAGCGAAGTGATGCAACCATCAGTACCCCAACAATAATCAACGCTGGAGCTGTTACAGCTGATGTAACAACCGCTAATAACGGAGCAAAGAATAAAGCTAAAATAAAACAGATACCTGTTACAATTGCTGCAAAACCAGTACGAGCACCTGCCGCAACACCAGAAGTTGATTCAACATAAGACGTTGTTGTAGACGTACCAAGAATTGAACCTGATACGATAGCAAGTGAATCTGCAAGTAACCCTTTACCCGCGCCTGGAAGTACGTTATTTTTCATAAGTCCCGCTTGTTGAGCAACAGCTACTAATGTACCAGCTGTATCAAAGAATGAAACGAATAAGAATGTTAAAATCACGACTAGTATATCTACTGTAAACAAGCTGCTCACATCAGTAAAGGCTTCAAACGCCGCCCCAAAAATTGGAGCAAGACTCGGAGCAGCACCTACAACCGCTTCAGGAGTAGAAACCAAACCAAAGATTCCGCCGACAACTGCTGTAATAACCATCCCAAAGAAAATACCGCTCTTAATTCCTTTTGTTAATAAAATAACAGTAATAACAATACCAAATATAGCTAGTAACGTATTACCTGTTAACTCTCCCAATCCAAGCAATGTATCTGGATTATCTACAATAATTCCTGAACCTTGAAATCCTACAAATGCAATAAATAAACCAATACCAGCCCCAACTGCATGTTTTAATTCTGCTGGAATTGCGTTAATGATTTTTTCACGAATACCTGATACTGATAAAAGAACGAAAACAACCCCAGAAATGAATACCCCTGTTAAAGCCGTTTCCCAAGGAATTTTCATCCCCAATACAACACCGAATGTAAAGAATGCATTTAGCCCCATTCCTGGCGCAAGTGCAATTGGGAATCTTGCAATTAATCCCATCAGTATGGAACCGATTGCAGCTGCTAAAGCGGTTGCCGTAAATACCGCCCCTTTATCCATGTTAGCCATTCCTAATATATTAGGGTTAACAGCCAAAATATATGCCATAGCTAAGAACGTCGTAATTCCGCCGATAATTTCACGGCGATAATTCGTACCTAGTTCTTCAAACTGAAAGTATTTCTTCATTCCCTAGTCTCCTCCGCAACGTCATATACGAAAAAAACTCCGTTCTCTACCGAACGGAGCTTGACTACATGTAAAAGAGGGCTTTACAAATGCTACATCTATACCTAAATTCTTTTACATCGTAGTCAAGCTGTTCACGGCAGCTTGGTAGAAACTTTCGGACCATATTTCCGATATTATACGACGAAACATTATTTTAATTTAATAAATATAGGTATAGTGTAACAATTCCTAATACACACGTCAACACCCAAGCCGAATATTCAGACAATTAAATCTTCTATCGTTCGTGATTAGATTATTTTCCCTCTTCAAACAAGAATAATATACGGAATATATAAGGAATTAGCCCTATTATCCCACTCAATTATTGCCGGTGGCTTACTCGTAATATCCATTGGTACATAAGTATTTTACACCCTTTATCAAGATAGAAAAAATCCGTTCAATTCATGTAATTCTTTTACTCCATTGTAGCAGGTGAATCCCTTGTATGTTTTCGTTCATATTATTTATCTGTTTGTTCTTGCTTCTTTTTCAAATACTCCGCACGTATTTTTTCAATTTGCTGCTTTTTATCAAATTTGGCAGGCTTGTGTTTTTCATGATACTTTGCCACAGCTACCTTACCTTTGGTATCCAATTGATATTTCCCCACTTTACTCACCTACTTTTCTTGTCCTTAAAAAGAATCTATTCAACAAATATAATGTCCCTTATTTTACTGAAGTAAACCTTATTAGTGTACCGCTAACCTTGCATATATCCGTAAAAACATTAAAAACTTAGTAAAATAATTCATAGCCAAATCGTAATTCATTATACTTACTCTTTACGATCTTGAATTTGCTGATTCATTTTAAAATCATCCATCAAATCATTAATTTTGTCCAAAATAAAAACTCCCCCTCTAGTTATTTGTTATAAACAACTAGAAGGGAGTTTAATTTTTGAAATATAAATCGTTGTACGTTAATCACAATATTAGTACTTAACAATTCAACTTAGACATTAGTACGACTGCGTTTATAACCTATTTCCATTATATTATTCGCAAGTCCTACTCCCACTCAATTGTTGCTGGCGGCTTGCTCGTAATATCATACACCACGCGGTTTACATGAGATACTTCGTTAACAATACGTGTTGAAATCGTTTCAAGTACCTCCCACGGAATACGTGCCCAGTCAGATGTCATTCCATCGATAGACGTTACTGCACGAATACCGATTGTATAGTCATACGTACGACCATCGCCCATAACACCTACACTGCGGATGTTCGGAAGCACTGTGAAGTATTGCCAAATATCACGGTCTAAGCCTGCTTTTTTAATTTCGTCACGTAAAATAAAATCAGACTCGCGAACAATCTCCAATTTGTCCTCTGTAATTTCACCTAACACACGAATCCCTAATCCTGGACCTGGGAATGGTTGACGCCATACAATCTCATCCGGAATACCTAGCTCTGTTCCAAGAGCACGCACTTCATCTTTAAACAATGTATTAAGCGGCTCAATTAACGTAAACTGCATGTCCTCAGGAAGCCCGCCAACATTATGATGTGATTTAATCGTTTGAGCAGTTGCTGTTCCGCTTTCAATAATATCAGTATATAGTGTACCTTGAGCTAAGAAATCAATACCTTCTAATTTCGTTGCTTCATCATCGAACACATAAATAAACTCATTACCGATAATTTTACGTTTTTTCTCTGGGTCTGAAACGCCTGCTAGCTTGTCTAAGAAACGATCAGCTGCATCTACTTTAATGACATTCATATGGAAGCCTTCACTAAAGGTTTTCATTACACCTTCCGCTTCTCCTTTGCGCAGTAGACCATTGTCAACAAAAATACATGTTAGTTGGTCGCCAATCGCTTTATGGATTAACACAGCTACAACAGAAGAATCTACGCCTCCGCTCAATGCACATAAAACCTTTTTGTCACCAACGATTTGACGGATTTTCTCTATTTCCACTTCAACAAAGTTTTCCATAGACCAATCACCTTTACATCCACACACTTCAAATACGAAGTTTTTCAAAAGGTCATTTCCATATTCTGAATGACGCACTTCTGGGTGGAATTGCACCGCAAATAAATTGCGCTCACGATCGCTCATTGCGGAAATTGGACAAGATGCACTTGTTGCATCTACTTGGAAACCTGCTGGTGTTTCAACAACTAAATCACCATGGCTCATCCAGACAGTTTGCTCTTTCGGTAAGTTAGCAAATAAGGCAGAATCATTTTGAACATTTAGAATCGCTTTTCCATATTCACGATGCTGTGCTGGCTCTACTTTTCCGCCGTAATATTGCGTCATCAATTGCATCCCGTAACAAATTCCGAAAATCGGTAACCCTAATTCAAAAATCGCTTCATCGCAACGGAAAGCTGACTCATCATAGACGCTGTTTGGTCCACCTGAAAAGATAATTCCCGCTGGATTCAACTTTTTGATTTCCTCTGCTGTAATCGTATGTGGATGTAATTCACTATATACACCAAATTCACGAATACGACGTGTAATCAATTGGTTATATTGACTTCCGAAATCAAGTACTACGATCATTTCTTGGTTTATTTCTGTTTTCCCCGGCACTATCGTCACCTCAACTAATGTATTTTCACTTGAGTCTTTCGAATCAAGTAATTACTTTTACTATTTCCATAACGAAAATATTATCATAAAAAAAACTAGAAATATGCCTTCATCATAACAAAAAGGCAGATTTCTAGTTTACACGTTGAAATCCGCCTTCATAGTCAAATCATTTCCGGTGATTTGGTAGATACTTTCGATCCGTATTATCGAGGATATATGAAGGGCTCTATACGTTTTACGGTCATTGTATCAGTATAATAAAAACAAGGTCAAGAGCTAGTTTTTCTCATTAAGGTTTCCCAGCTCTCTTGAAGTTCCCTCCACGCTTCTCCTTCTTCATCTCCTCTGTAAAGAATTAATTCATAGCGACGTGTTAGTTCGGTCATGAGATTTGTATCATAGACCGAATCAACATAAGCAGCATATTCGCGAAATGTTTGCCCCTTAAGACGCTTTAATCCCGCACGATGCAGTTGTTTAACAAGCACTTCATACGCTTCAGAAAAACAAATGGACTTTCGTTTACAACGAGTAATCAGTAAACGTGGTACCCATTTTCGACGAGTAAAAAATAAGCTAAGTACAACGATCACTACAATCCCTAAGCTTATCCAAAATGGCTTCATAATGGAGGCAAATTTCCCATTTGTTCCTCTTTCACTGATAGCATTCTTCTCTTCTTGCTGGGGTGTCTCGGCTTGATCTTCACGTACAGTAGCATGTTCCATATCACGATGAGTTGTCCTATCTGAATTAATAAATTCCGGTTCACTCGAAAATCCTTTCGTTGGTTCAAAAGAAATCCATCCAATTCCAGAGAAATACACTTCCACCCAAGAATGTGCATTATTATTCGTTACTTGATAAATAACCTCCCCTTCTTTAACCGTTCGCTCTCCTTCCGTGTACCCCTTTGCCCATCTAGCTGGAATACCTGCTGCTCGCAGCAAAACAACCATTGAAGTCGAATAGTTATCACAATAACCAGTCCTTGTTTCAAATAAAAACTGATCCACATAATCTTGATCTTTCGCTGGATAAGGAATGTCCTCCTTTGAATAAACAAATTCCGATCGATCAAAATAATCTTCTACAGCCTTGGCCTTATCGTACCAATTTAATTGATTCTCTGTCAGTTCCCTTGCTAAATCATACACTCTACTCGGAACACTGTCAGGCAGCTGCGTATATAAGTCCATCAATACATCCATCGTTTCATCAGCCTCTGTTACTTTTCGCAATTGCGCCAAATCATAACGAGACTGCTCATAATTCACTATATACTCACTTATATCTTGTAAAGTTCCATCCGCTGTCTGAGGCGTTAGTTTCTTTAGATTTGGTTCATATAGAAAAAATGAGACTCCCTCCGCCTTCACGTTTTTCAAATAACTTCCTGCTGGATAAAGAATATGTCCTTGGTCCTCTATGATAGATACCGATGCCGAGAGTGCTTTTGCGGCTACTTGCTCCGGCCCCTCATAATTCTCTAGCTCTGTCAGTTCATCGCCATTAGCTACAGGAAAGGCCGTTCCTTCTCCAACCGATGAAACCCACCCTTTCCCGGTATATACATTCTTACTTTCTACCTTCCAATAATAATCCGGCGTTGCTGTATGATAAAACACAACGGACGAATCGGGCTCAATAGAACCCCCGAGTTTTGAATCATCCTCGCTATATCCAACCTTACTAACGGAAGCTGTACTGTCCTCTCCCTTTGCCTGCTCAGAAAAGGATTGAATAAAAGGAATAGGGTCTGGCCACTGTGGACCAGGCTTTGGCAAAAGAAGGCCCATTGATACAAAAAAGGCTACCATAACAATAAGCGACATAGACCATTTCCCTAACAGGCGGAGCGACAACGCTGGAAACAGATGAACCAGCTTCATTACTCCCAATATCATAACCCCTGCTATAACGACTCTAACGATAGCTGTGCTTGCATCATAAATAGTAAAAGTATCCAAAACTGCTAAAAGAATAATCGTCATACTAAAAAAGAAAAACAGATTGCTCTTCATATAAATCCAATAATGAATCAAGTACGTCACAAGCCATAACAGCGCAAAAAATAATAAGGTCCGAAATGAATTGGTCATAAGCACCCAATCGCCACTCCATACATAAGCTATATTGACACCAAGTTCTCTTATCGAAAACAGTGCATCATCATATAACATATATGCTATTACGGCTATATATCCTATTAACACAACAAAACGAGCAAACCAGTGAAGAGAAAAGAAGTGAACAGCTAATGATAAAATGATAAACAGAATAAACACTTTCATATTCCCTGTATCCGTCAGTTCCGAGACCGGACGCATCCATTCTGTAAGGAGAAAAAATGAGAATACGTAGATGAATAGTTGTATTATATTTTCGACTCGTTTAGGCATCATTCTTACTCGCTCCCCCGGTTTGCGATATCACAAACTGAACCTGTACGCCTTGTTTCAACGCCACTTCCTGCACTATGTAATCTTCATCTTTTACCTGTTCCTTCACAACAAAACAAGTAACCGCTTGGTTATTCCTATACGCATATATGTGTTCAAGTTTTTCAAAGGTTAACTGAGTCGTCATCACAATAAGCTTCGCTTGATGCATCCCCATTCGAATATCGCGAGGTAAACTTTGATTCAAATTCGGCTGTACACGAGCTAAATGATAAAAAATCTCTCTCTTGTGCCTCTCCCCTTTACTTGTTGGCAGATATATATGCTGCATAGAATCAATCCAGCCAATCTGTATCCCCCGCTTTAGCGCTGCATGAACAAAAGAAGCAACGAAGGACACCATTTCTTCAAACGAGTCCGTATAACTTTGATCTAAAATAATATAAAATGTTTCCTTCCTTTGTTCATCGAATTCTTTCGTCATGAGCTTATTCGCTTTTGCAGTCGCTTTCCAATTAATCCAAGAGAGCTGATCGCCGGCCTGATACTCTCTCACACCAGAAATGACAGATTGGCGGGAGCGTGCTCTTTGCGAAAAGCCTTGCTCACCGCTCCATAATCGATTAAATTCCCGATAACTTAGCTCATGATAAGCCGGAAAAACAAGAATAGTATCCTCCGTTTTAAACATTTGTTCCTTGTGAAACAATCCTAGTACATCACCGGTATGTAGACGTATCCCTTGAAAAACGTGCTCCCCACGCGGAACATGTTCTACTGTATAATGCCAAGTCAACGTTTTTGTAAAGCCAACAAATAAAAGAGATTGCGGCGGTCTAAGCGCGGTCCCTTCTATATGCTCCTCTACTAATAAATAAAGAAGAGGAAATCGGCTTTTCCGTGTCACTGTAATATAGACATCCACTGCACTTCCAACTGAATATTCTTTCTTGGTAATCTTTCGCTCCACCTTATATACGTGAAACGAATGAAAAGACAACGCCAGTGAATAAAGAACAAAAGGGCACACGGCATAAAACAAAAACCAACTCACAAAACTACCTTGAAACATCGTAAATATAAACATAGCTAGAAGCAAACTAAACAGCCCTATCACTTTTGTATATCTTTTCACGTTCTTCATCACGTAGCCACTCTCTTCACTGGCACGGAAGTCGTCGAAAGAATATCTTGAAGAATAAACTCAGCATTTTCTGCAGAATATTGTGCTTCTGGTTGTAAAATTAATCGATGACTAAACACAAATGGCACTAAATACTGGATATCATCTGGAAGCACATAATCCCGGCTGCGTAATAGTGCATAAGCTTGAGCCGCCTTCATTAAAGCTATCGACCCACGCGGACTCGCGCCTAAATAAATACGGGAATCATTTCGTGTTCGATGCGCAAGGTCAATAATATATGCTTTCACTTTATCATCTACCACGACATTCTTTACCTCTGCTTGCAGCTGTAATAACTCCTCTAAACGAAGTACTGGTTGCAGTTCCTGAAGCGGTGAATAAGAACCTGCCCGCCGCAATACTTCCATCTCTTCCTCCACAGTCGGATATCCCATTTTCAGTTTTAATAAAAAGCGGTCAAGCTGCGCTTCCGGAAGCGGGTAAGTCCCTTCATGTTCAATCGGATTTTGTGTCGCCATTACGAAGAATGGCTGCTCTAATTTTCTCGTTTCTCCATCAATCGTAACACTGGCTTCTTCCATCCCTTCTAGCAGTGCTGATTGCGTCTTCGGTGAAGTTCGATTAATTTCATCAGCTAAAATAATATGTCCCATAATCGGCCCAGGACGAAAAACAAATTCCTGTTCCTTTGTATTAAAAACGGAAATACCTGTTACATCAGATGGCAGCAAATCAGGTGTAAACTGGATACGTTTAAACGTTGCTCCAATCGATTTCGCAAGAGCCTTTACGAGTACAGTTTTTCCCACACCCGGCACATCCTCAAGCAGTACGTGCCCCCCTGCTAGTAAAGCAACCATACTTAATTCAGCGACTTCCCTTTTTCCACTTACAACTCGATCAATATTGTTCAACACTTTTTCTAGTTTCAGATGTATTTGTTCTTGCATCATATTCTCCCCCCTGCCCTCTTAAACTAGTTCGACTATCCCTAAACATAATCCTCTATACAGTATGGCTATAACTTTACAATCTTATTTTTCTATTAAGCTTATCTCATTCAATGTATTTTGATTTGGCTTTATTAAATAACATTGTTCACTTTTAAAACATAGAATGGACCGCGAATAATAGAATCGATGTTCTTTATTCGCGGTCCATTCTATAATAGATATTTTTGACAACAAGCAGAATACTAACGAAAATACTTTGCATGACGAATGTACTTTTACTTAATTTTCCTCTGTATAAGTACATTCGTAAAGTTTGATTAAATGTTTTAACTAAAGGAATAGATTAATTATTAGTAGAAAGCCCCAGGAAAAAAGAGTAATTTCCACCTCTTTTTCCTGGGGCTTATCTTTTCCCTTAAACACACTTCTGTAATACTAAATACTGCTTCACTACTTCTTCTGTTTCGTCTTCTGAACTTAATCCAAAAGTATCTTTCATCGTTCGAGTAACCGCAATGATTTGGTTATCTTCTACTCCAGCCTTGATAAACGCATTGACTACATATATGATTGGTTGACTATTTTCTTTTTGCCATACCCATTTCGTCATTTGAATTTTTAAAAACCTCCGAATCATAAAAAGCCGATATTAATTTAAGTTAATCCACACGCTCTTCACTTCCGTATAATTATCAAGCGCATAGCTTCCCATTTCTCGGCCGATTCCACTTTGTTTATATCCTCCAAAAGGAGAGGCAGCATCAAAAACGTTATAACAGTTTACCCATACCGTACCTGCTTTTAATTGATTCGCCACATAGTGAGCCTTCTTCACATCCTGTGTCCATAAACCAGCTGCTAAGCCATATTCAGAGTTGTTTGCGCGGCGGATGACATCGTCTAAATCTTCAAATGGCATAGCAGACACAACCGGTCCAAAGATTTCTTCTTTCGCAATTGTCATCTCATCATTCACATCAGCAAAGATTGTTGGTTGAACAAAATAGCCTTCTCCTTGACCATAAACACCGCCCGCTACAACTTCTGCTCCTTCTGTCTTTCCTAATTCAATATATCTTCCTACTCGCTCTAATTGCTCCTGAGAAACTAATGGCCCGATTTGAGTAGAAGGATTAATCCCCGCCCCCTGCTTAATGTTTTTAGCATGAGAGGCTAAATCTGCAACTACATTATCATAAGATTTCTTTTGAATATAAAGACGTGAACCGGCACAGCAAACTTGGCCTTGGTTAAACATAATACCCATTAGAGCTCCAGGTATCGCTTTACTCATATCCGCATCCGGTAAAATAATATTAGGTGATTTTCCACCTAGCTCAAGAGAAATCTTTTTAACTGTTCCTGCCGCTTGGCGCATAATCATTTTTCCGACAGATGTTGAACCAGTGAATGCAATCTTATCTACGTCTGGATGATCGACAAGAGGTGCCCCAGCCGTTTCTCCAAAACCTGGTACAATGTTAAGAACTCCAGCCGGGATGCCAGCTTCAAGTGCTAGTTGACCTAAATATAAAGCGGATAGTGGTGTTTGCTCTGCTGGTTTTAACACAATTGTACATCCTGTAGCAAGAGCGGCTCCCAACTTCCAAGTTGCCATAAGCAGAGGAAAATTCCACGGAATAATTTGGCCCACTACGCCAACTGGTTCATGACGTGTATAGTTAAAATAGTTACCTGCAACTGGAATCGTTTGTCCCATAATTTTCGTAGTCCAGCCAGCATAATAACGAATATGATCGATAGCAAGAGGTACATCCGCATTTCTTGTTTCATTAATAGGCTTTCCATTATCTAAAGTCTCTAACTGCGCTAATTCTTCTTGGTGCGCTTCCATTAAATCAGCTAATTTATAAATAAGGCGACCGCGTTCAGAAGCACTCATCTTTCTCCATGGACCGTTTTCAAAAGCCTGACGAGCAGCTTTTACTGCTCTATCTACATCTTCTGGTCCTGCTTCACTCACTACAGCCAACACTTTTCCATTAGAAGGATCAAGAGTTTCAAAAGTTTGGCCTGAAGCGGCTTCTACCCATTCCCCATTAATCAAAAGCTTTTTCGTTCCCTTTAAAAACTCCTGTACACGTGGCTTGATTGATAATGTTTGTTCCATCTAAAAAATCCCCCTTAAATTAACTATATTGGTATCGCTTACAACTATTTATATATGCAAGTCTTGTGCCAAAATTAAAGACCTTTGATTTTCGCATCCCATCATTTTTAAACATATATAGCTGTTCCATAACGGAACAACTTCATGTGCCGTTATGGAACATATGTGTAAAATTGGAACATTGTACAAAAATTCTACAGTATTCTATCATTCTGCTATAATAGTTCTTATATTTGATATTTTTCCCAGAATATTAAGCAAACTGCGAGGTGTCATTCTATGTCTATCGATCTCAACACATCTAAAGGAATAGTCCCTAATCATATTCAAGAATCGTGGAAACGTTGTTATTCAAATGGACTTGACCCTACAACAATCAATCAAGACCATATACTTGGAGAATATGAACTAACCGAATACTACGATAAATATGAGGAGCTTCTTTATTACTCCTCTTCTATTTTAAAAGACGTGCACGCTTCTATTCGTGGAACGGAATTTCTTCTATTAATCGCTACACCTGAAGGATATATTATCGATACCGTTGGAGAACCTTCTTTTATTAGGCACGCTGATAACGTTGCTTTAAGAAAAGGAGCCAATTGGCTGGAAGAATCGAAGGGAACCAATGCAATTGGTACAGCTATTGTAGAAAAAAGCTCCGTACTTGTTCACGGAAGCCAACATTTTTGGGAGAATAATCATTTTCTTACTTGTGCCGCAGCTCCCATTCTTGATTCTAAAGGACAACTTCTCGGCATTTTAAATTTAAGCAGTTATCAACAAAACTATCATCCACTCACATTAGGTTTGGTCAAAAGAACCGCTCATAGTATTGAACAAGCTCTGTTACTAGCTCATACTCAAAAGCAAACAAAAAACTTCACAAAAGATCTTGATTTTATTTATAATCATCACCCTGCCCCTCTTATTACCGTTAATAAAGAAGGCACCATTACAAGATTGAATACGGCAGCAACCCGCACAATTGGTTATTCAGAACAAGCTGCGATTGGTAAACCGATTTCCAACATTCTAGTAGAAGTGAACCCTTTAGTGCCAGAGCAAAAATTTTTATTAAACAATCAAGTATTTACTCCCCACATTCTTACTAGCGATTATCGTGATCAGTCCTATATGCTTTTACGAGGAGAAACAAAACAACAGAATGCTGCATTAACGAATCGCTATCACTTTACCGATATTATTAGCCAAGACTCTAAAATGAATGAAATGATAGCCATTGCGAAAAAAGCAGCAATTATAGATATAAACCTTCTAATTTCTGGCGAAACAGGCACAGGGAAGGAGTTATTTGCTCAATCTATCCATGGTGCAAGCTTCAGAAGCAACCAACCCTTTATCGCCATTAACTGTAGTGCTATTCCTGAAAGTTTATTAGAAAGTGAGTTATTTGGATATGAAAAAGGGGCCTTCACAGGAGCCAAAAACCAGGGACAAGCAGGTAAGTTTGAAGCAGCAAACGGCGGGACTCTGTTCTTAGATGAAATTGGGGATATGCCTCTGACTGCCCAAGCTTCCTTACTTCGAGTGCTGCAAGAGCGTTGTATCACACGCATCGGAGGAACGACTCCTCGTCCTATTGATGTACGAATTATTGCGGCCACTCATAAAGACTTACAACAGGAAGTAGAGGCGGGACGTTTTCGTGCCGATTTATATTTTCGTCTCAATGGCTTTACATTAAAGCTTCCCCCTCTACGCAATCGCACAGATTTGCTTTTGTTAGCCGAACATATTTTATCTCAGTTACCCTTCAAAAAAGAAAACATAGAACTAACCGAAGATGCCCAAACCTTTATTACCGAATATGAATGGGCAGGAAACTTCCGACAATTACAAAATGTATTACAGCAGGCTGCTTTTCTAGCCAATGAAAGTCGTATTACGAAATCCTTACTGCTTTCTCTTTGTCCTTCTCCAGTTAAACCAATAGAAAAAGAACGAACAAAAAGTCAAAAGATTATGAGCTTACGAGAACATGAAATAGCTCTTATTCAGCAAGTATTGGAACAAACAAATGGGAATATTAGTCGTGCCGCTAAGCAATTGGATATTGGCCGTAATACGCTTTATCGGAAAATGAAGGAATATGGTCTTATGTTGTAATGTTCAAAAAGCGCCCTATTTAAGGGCGCTTAATTAATTAGCATATTTCTTTTTCATCTCTTCTTCTTTCTCTTTAATCGATTCTTTTAGCTTTTCTCCCTCTGTTTTTAAAGTTGTGTTCAGCTCTTCATATTTCGTTTCATAATATTCACGTATAATCTCATAGCGCTGATCGATTAAGCTGTTTACTTCTCCATATGTTTCATAGTTGATTTGTTCCTTATTCTGAAGATAAGAGGAAGCTTCTCTCATACGCACCTTTTCATCATTTGCTTGGTTCCAAAAACTATTTTTTTGATTAATTAACTCAGTGGACTTTTTATTTTGTTCATTCCAAACATTGCTCCAGTTTTTATTTCCCCAATTCCACCATTCATTCCAAAGACGACGGCGCTCATCTTCCCAAAGTCGATTAAAATCATCTGCAGAATTAACCGTTTCAAACTCACCGCCACCTGCTTCAGCTGCTTCTTTTAATTGCTTCGCCCCATCGTTATCCACATCAAAACCAATGATATTAACAACGGCTTGAATATCTGAATCATGAAGGCTTTTCGCTTCCTTAACAGGATCGCCATCACATGTTTCTATTCCATCACTTACAACATAAATAATATTTTGTCCTTCTGTACCTATTTTTTCAAAATCTGCTTTCGTTTCAGCAATAGCTCTAGCAATAGGTGTCCATCCCGTTGGCTTAAATTTATTTAAAGAATCTTGGAATTTTGCTTTTTCATATGGAGCAAAATCATAGACAACTTCTGTGTTTTCACAAGAAACTTTTTTATCCGAATCATCATTACTTCCTTTATGACCATATACACGAAGCATTACATTAGCGCTCTCTGGCATCGAGGCAACAAAATCATCAATCGCCTTGTTAGCGAGTTCCATCTTCGTTTGTCCTCCAACCTTTTGAGCCATACTGCCGCTTGCATCAAGCAAAATAGCAATATTCGTATTTACCCCTAATTCCCCGTTTTCACTAACCGTAATTCCTCCTGGCATTTCCGTCAGGATTGTTTCAATAGAAGGATTAAACTCTTCAAAAAACTGATAATGTTCCTTATAATTTTCTCCTTCTCGCATTAGTTCTAATAACGCATGATACACTTGAAAGCTATCTTTATCAGCAAAACTTTGCTCATTTAATTCTTTATGAATAATTGCTTGATTATACTGTGTTCCCGAGTACTTACCTGGCTCCTCTTTTAAAATTTCTTCAATCGTTGCCGCAACCTTCGTTGGGTCTTCTTTCTCTTTGTCTGCTCCCTGCTCCTCTTTCTCTTTATCAGCTTCTTTTTCAGAAGAAGTTTCCTCCGTACTACATCCTGATAATAATAGGAAGAACATTGCAACAAGCATAAATAACAAATAGGAATTCCCCTTTATCTTGGTGAACATTCGTCCCTCTCCTTCCTTATACATTATGGCTATTCTATTTACTTTCTAAAAAATCATACATAACATTCCATATATGTACCATATTTGAAATATAAAATAGTTACTTATACACACCAAACGCCACTTATGTAAAGAACATTTTTATATCTTAAGAATCATCAAATGGATTATTTAGGTAAAATTATCCACAGCGAATAAAACTATACACTTTATTTCACAGTAACTTTTTAACTAAAAAATAAACATAAAAAAAGCAATAAGGAGATCTGTAGTCTTCTTATTGCCTTTTATTATCCAGCCTCATTTATTTAATTAATGATTTACATAAACAACGCCCTCTGGTTATAAACCATTCCTTGAAGGCATTGTGATTTTGCTTTAATTTGTAGCTCGTTCTGGTGTTCCACTTTCTTCGATTTTACGAACTGCATCTTCACTAACATCCACTCTCTTTAGGAACAACGCTAAAATTAACGCAATAATGTTCATGCCTAATGCTACTAAGAATGAATATTGAATACCAGCTAATAACGCTTGTTGACCAAGTAATGCCATTGCTTGCTCCGTTGCTTTAGCCGGGTCAACACCAGCCATTAAACTTTCCGCTTCATTTGTTGCTACATGGTTCATAATGGTTACTAAAATAGCTGTACCAATTGAACCTGATACTTGTTGTGCCGTGTTGTTTACAGCTGTACCATGCGGATTTAAACGTGTCGGTAATTGGTTTAAACCGTTTGTCATAATAGGCATCATGACCATCGACATCCCAAACATACGAAGTGTATAAATCATAACAATATAGGTGTATGATGAGTCAATTTGTAGTTCTGCTAATAAATAAGTAGAAACCGCTGTAATACCTAAACCTATTAACGATAATAGACGAGGGCCCATTTTATCAAATAATTTCCCGGTAATCGGTGACATAATCGCCATAACAATGGCCCCTGGCAACATCATTAACCCTGAATCTAACGGTGAAATACCACGAACATTTTGTACATAAGCAGGTGTTAAGATCATCCCTGAGAACATCGCCACTGCATTAACCATCGAAATAATTGAACTTAACGCAAACATTGGATATTTATATACGCGTAAATCTAATAACGGATTCTCTAACTTTAATTGACGTATAACGAAAACGATTAACGCAATAGCCCCAACAGTTAAGGTTGTTAATACTAATTCATCTGTCCAACCATCTGAGCTTGCCGAACTGAAGCCATATAATAAACCACCAAAACCGATTGTAGATAAAACAACCGAGAAATAGTCGATTGTGGCGTTTTTATTTATTTCCATTACATTTTGTAACTTCCAAATTGATAATAGTAGACTAATGATAGCAAGCGGTAAAATCATTTCAAATAGTACGCGCCAATCATAATGTTCTACAATATACCCTGATAAAGTAGGTCCAATTGCAGGTGCACTAATCATGACTAAACCAAAAATCCCCATTGCTGCACCACGTTTTTCACGCGGGAAGCTAATCAGCATCACGTTCATTAATAACGGCCCCATAACAGAAGACCCTGCAGCTTGCACCATACGTCCAGCCAATAACACTGCAAAGTTTGGTGCAAAAGCAGCCATTGCTGTACCTAAGGTAAAGATCACCATCGATGTAATATACAAGCTACGATTTGAAAAGCGTGTAATTAAAAATGCTGAAGCCGGGATTAAAATCCCACTCACAAGCATATAGCCTGTAGCAAGCCATTGAACTGTTGAATAATCCTCAATTTCTAGATCTACCATAATGGATGGCAGTGCTACGTTTAATAACGAGTTATTTAGAAATGATACAAAGGCACCAACGAATAAAACGGCAATCATCAAATACGATGGCTTTTTCATTTGATCCATTGAATTCATATTTTCTTTCCCTCTATTTCTTTATTTAATTTTTTGGTCACTCGAGAATTTTAAACCCTCAGTACAATTTTTTCAAGCGTTTTATACTAAGAGTTTAAAATCATTGAGATTCAACTCGAACAACTTTATACTAAATGTATATAAAACGCTCGATGGAGGAATTATGAATAACCGTAAAAGACATGTAGCAAATGTAGCGTTACGATTATTTGTTGAAAAAGGCATTCAACAAACGTCTATACAAGAAATTATTGAACAAGCAAATATATCTAAAGGAACTTTTTATAATTATTTTTCATCTAAAAATGATTGCATTGCTGAAATTTTAGAAGGATTACGGTATGATGCCAGCCAAATCCGAATGGAAATGCAGATGGGAAAGGATGAGAAAGACCGTCAAGTTCTTATTGAACAAATCTCAATTTTAATCCAATTGAATGAAGAGCGTAATTTAAATGCATTATTTGAAGCCAGTTTAAGCTCAAATGAAAAGGAACTAAAAAAATTAGTGCTGCACCACCGCATGTACGAACTGGATTGGTTAGCTAAGCGGCTTACAGAAGTGTTTGGATACCATATTGAGGAATATGCCTTTGAATGTACCATTTTATTTTACGGGATGATACAACATATAATGTTTACAATGCGCGTTACAAATATGCCACGCTCCATCCATCGCATTGTGGATATTATCCTTTCCTATATAGAGCTGATTATTCCGAAAATGATTGAACAAAACAGTAAGTTACTCGATCAATCTGCCATTCATCTATTACGGGCAAATGTTGATCGACGTATCATCACAGTGAAAGAATTAATAGAACTAGCGCAGCATATCGAAAAAGAAGCGACTTTTACTCAAGAACAACAAGATTTATTTACCGTAATTATCTCGGAATTAAAGCAAGAACGTATTCGTAAATGCGTTCTACAACCATTACTAAAACCATTTCAACTAACATTTATGAAAACTCCTCTAGAAGCACAAGTAAATACGTTTACAAGTATGGTTTGGTATTTTTTAAAATCGTTATAAACTTTAATTGATGTCATAAAGTTTTTAATCAATAAAATAAAAAACCTCTTACCCATTTGAAAATGGATAAGAGGTCTATATCATCGAGCTCGTATAAGACTAGTTAATAGCTCATGTAACCATCGCATGCCGCTCATCTAACGTTCCATGAATTCACAGAACCCCAACATCTAAGATGGAACCTAAAATCTTATTCTAATTCAATCAATTTAAAGCCACTTATATTGTCATTGAAGACAAACAAAAACAGGCATGTACGTACTAAGTGACGTTTATGCCTGTTTTAATGTTCGATTAATGATTCCGTATTTCGGCTTAGTTTTGCATTTAATCAATCGTTTAATTAAATATTACAATATGCCATAATAAACATTTTTCCATCATATCAATTTAATACAATTGTTCTTCGATTGTACGTGCCGCATTCGTTACAAGCGAAATTAAATGTTGTTCTTCAAAATCTTTATAACGTACATCCGGAATAACGATGGTCACCGATGCAATGGCATGGCCTGCAGGTGTTAGAATTGGTGCAGCAACCGAATGTGCACCTTTAACCCGCTCGCTGTAACTGATTGCAAACCCCTGCTGTTTGATAATCTCTAGACTATCTTCTAACGCCTCCTTCGACAGAAGCGTATTTTCCGTAATCGGGTTAAAGACGACACTAGCCATATATTGCTCGAACTGCTCCTTTGGTAAAAATGCAAGTAAAACTTTAGCTGAAGCACCTGCATATAAAGGTGATGTATCCCCAACATAGGCTTTGGCTGCCAGCGGATACTTGCTCGCCAAATTGTAAATACAACGTCGTTCATCACCGTCCACGATATTCAGTGACACACTCTCGCCAATTTCTTCATTTAATGCCTTTAAAATTGACTCAGCGGCTGTCACTATACTCGACTCTTCTTCAACAAGCCGACCTAAATACATAAGTGATAGGCCTAACTGATATTGTTTTGTACGCTCATCCTTATGTAAAAATCCTTCATATACTAGGGTGGAAACAAATCGTTGCAAACTCGAAATGCTAATGCCTGTCTTTTTATTTAACTCTGTTAGCGACAGACGAGGTTCCTCCCGTGTAAATGCCTTTAATACCTTAATGGCCTTGTGAAGTGACTGCATTGTATAGTTTTTATTGAAAGTCTCCTGATCCATCTCATCACCTCATTTAATAAAGCAAGTCTCCCTTTATCGTACCAAAAACGGCGGAGAATGGGGGAATATAATTTATCGCACTGTTAACGAACGTTGAGGCCTCCTCTCACCTAGGAGAAAGGCCTATTGATGGAAGTTTCTCTTTATACCCTTTTTGACAAAAGGAATTGATCTGTGTGCTCCCCTAAAATTGGCGGTGCACTCTGATAAACTATATTTAGTCCCGATCGCTGCATTGGATTTTTGACAAACTTCACCTTCCCATACTGCGGATGCTCTATTTCACCAATTAAATCACGTGCTATGACCTGCGGCTGGGTCAACGCTTCTTCAATTGTATTCACACATCCTCCTGGAATTTTATAGTGTCGCAGCTCCTCAACCCATTCTTCACGTGTTCGTGTTACCATAATATCGCTAATCTGTCTAACGAGTTCTTCTTCATTTTCTTTACGGCCTGTATTTGATTTATAACGTGGATCATTTATCCACTCTTCATGCCCTAGCATCACACAAAGCTTTTCGAACTGACGATCATTGCCTGCGCATACCATTAGAGGACCATCTGCGCATTGAAATACTTGATAAGGTGCTACATTATTATGGCTATTACCTAAGCGCTTCGATACCATCCCTGCATTCAAATAAGCACTAGCCACATTAGCAAGACTACTAATCTGTACATCAAGCAGCGCAAGATCAATAAACTGCCCTTGATTCGTTAAATCACGCATGCGTAGCGCACTTAGTGCACTAATAGCTACATAATGTGATGTTAAAATATCTGCAATCGGAATCCCCACTTTAGTCGGCTCTCCATCAATTGGACCCGTTACATCCATTAAACCACTCATCGCCTGTACGACAGGATCGAAGCCTGGTTCATAGGCAAGCGGCCCTGTTTGTCCAAAGCCCGTTACCGCACAATGAATAAGACGAGGATTGATTTCCTTCAACACATCATAGCTAAGCCCCATCTTCTTCATATCACCTGTTTTAAAATTTTCAAGAACAATATCTGCGTCCTTAACAAGTTCTTTAAATTCAGTGCGTCCACTCTCTGTCTTTAAATCTAGCGTAATTGATTTTTTATTGCGATTGGCGCATAAATAATAAGTGCTTTGTCCTTCAATAAAAGGACCCCAATCACGCATACTATCAGAGCCATCCGGATGTTCAATCCGAATTACCTCAGCCCCTAAATCCCCTAGTATCATGGAACCTGCAGGAGCTGCATATACACGGGATAAATCTAGTACTCGAATATTTTCCAGTGGTTGTATCATCGCTTTCACCCTTATCAATTATTTTCCTGTACGGTTAATTGTCCTGAGGTATTCACTTTCTCACCTTTTATTCCAATTGGAATATCTTTCACTTTCGATAGGAACTGCATAGTGCAGGGAGCCCAACTACAGCTAGTGCAAGTCATTGCCTTTACTTAAGACGTTATTAAACAATATTATTGATAATACGAGTTTTGGCTCATTTATGTGAAACTAAGGTTTACAAAAATGAGCCAAAATCAATAGTGTTCTGAATATAGAGCCTTACTTAAAAACAGCTTTGCGTTTCTCTACAACTGCAGCCACGCCTTCTTTATAATCATCTAACTCAGTTACAATCGCCATTGCAGATGAGATATAATCAAGGGATGATCGTAAATCCATCTTTTGACTTTGATACACGGCACGCTTAATAAACTGAAGCGTTGTTGTCGGTCCATTGGCTAGCTTCGTTACATAATCTAATGTGAATTGCTCTAATTCATCATCTGGAACAACAAACGTAACAAGGCCTTTTTCCTTCGCTTCTGCTGCCGTTAAGACACGTGCTGTCCAAAGCATATCAAGCGCTTGATCAATCCCAACGAGCTTCGGTAAATAATAGGCCCCGCCATCTCCTGGTACAATCCCTACATTAATGTAACTTTCAGAAAACTTAGCTGATTCAGCGACAATTCGAATGTCACACATTAAGGCCATATCAAGACCTGCTCCAAATGCAAAACCGTTCACTTGAGCAATCACCGGCTTATCAATTTCCTCTAGTAAAAGCGGGATACGTTGTACGCGTTTCCATAGAGAGTTTTTACGTGCTAACCCTGTAGAAGTAATATCTGTTTCGCTTTCAAAGAATCCTTTACCAGCAGTCATCGCCTTTACGTCGCCGCCTGCACAAAATGCTTTACCATTTCCTTTGACAATGACAGCGCGAATATCATCTGAATCTCGGACTGTTTCAAGGGCACGAATCCAGTTTAAGATCATTTCTTCACTAAATGCATTCATCTGATTAGGTCGATTTAACGTAATCGTTGCAATGTGGTCCTTTACTTCAAATAATAAATCCGCCATTCTATTTCCCTCCTTATAATTGAAAGACTTTTTCTGTTCTTGTTAAATATCCCCATAAACTATCGTCTTCTACTTCCATTAAACGATTCGCTAACTGCTTCGTCCAATAAGCCTCTCCTGCACCTTCTTCACGCCAAGACCAAAGTCTGCGAGTATATTGATGTAAGCTATGTTCATGTGTTACACCTATAGCAGCATGTACTTGGTGTGCAGATGCTGCAACAATTTTTGCTGCTTCCTCTATACGAATCCGCGTATAAGCCACTTCATTTTGTAAACATTTTTGAGCAATAGAAGCAATCATATTATCTATTGCTGAGCTTGTAATAACAGCTTCTCCTGCTAAGTTTGCTAAATGTTGCTGTACTAATTGGAAGCGATGAATAGGACGGCCAAACTGTTCACGCTCTTTTGTATAACGCACAGTTAACTCATAGGCCTTGTCAATCGCACCAGACATCGCAGCCGATTTTGCAGCAGATTCAAGGGCAATAAAATACTCTAACTGCTCATTTGTAATCTTTGTTTGTTGCTGGACAGGTGCATGGACTAATGTCACGGTATCACGCGGTTCGCACGCTAGATTCATATTCGGAGAAATAGCTGCATCTTTCAGTGATACTTGAACAAGTTCAAGTCCCGATGTACCAGCAGCAACAACAACTAATTCATCGACATACCTTGCCCATGGAACATTAACGATTGTTCCTGATACTGTTCCATTGTCAATGGATACGTTCAGTTGTTCTTCAACGGCATAAGTGGCTTTTTCCTGAGTAACGTTAAGCCCAGTCTTTTCTAGTAGAACGTTGGCAAATGTCGTTTCTACAAACGGAATTGGTACAGCATATTTCCCAATTAAACGATATAAATTTAGTAAATCGTCTAAATCACCACCTGCACCTCCGTTTTCTTCTGATACAGCTACCGCCAGCATTTCATTATCCTGAAGAACTTGCCATACATCCTCAGCCCATTTTCCTTCTTCTACTACATCCACTTTTTCCTTGTCCACTTTATCTTTAAAAATCTTCTCGACAACATTTACAATCATTTCTTTCATTTCGCTCATTGTCCAACAACCCCTTTCGCTACCATGCCATATAACACTTCTGATGTACCACCGCGAATTGTAAAGCCTGGTGCGTGTAATGTTGATTCAGCCATAAAACGATCAATTCTGCGCTCAGCCTCAAGACGTGGATATGTACGCACGAGTAAGCGTGTAATCTCAGGAATGCTTTGCTCAAACTTCGTACCTATACTTTTGACAAGCGCTGCAGGAATGGCGACCTCTCCACCCTCTTCAAGGACCTTCGCAACCCCGATAGATAAGTTACGCAGTCCCCATAAGCGAGAAAGTACTTTTGACGCCTCCTTCATACCGGCTGCATCGCCTTGTCTCTTCAGCTCAGCGATTAACTCATCAAGTAATGGGAATGTACTTAAAATACGCTCTGGGCCGCTTCGCTCAAATGCTAGTTCGGCCAACCCTTGTTTCCATCCATTTCCAAGAGTGCCTACAACCATATTATCCGGAACAAAAACGTTATCAAAAAAGACTTCGTTAAAATGATGCTCACCCGTTAAATACTTAATCGGCACAATCGTAACGCCCTCTGCATGTAAATCGATAATTAACTGACTTAACCCATCATGCTTTTTCTCACCAAGCGGCTCAGTCCGTATAAGCGTCACCGCATAGTGTGCATCATGCGCGTTGCTCGTCCATGTTTTAGAACCATTTATAATCCAGCCGCCATCTACCTTTTCAGCACGTGTTTTAACAGATGCTAAATCCGATCCGCTGTTCGGCTCACTTAAACCAATACCAAAATAGCATTCCCCTTTAACGATTTTCGGTAAGAAAAACTCACGTTGCTCCTCTGTACCAAAGCGCATTAAAAGCGGTCCTGTTTGTCGATCCGCAAACCAATGTGCCGCTACAGGGGCACCCACAGCTAAAAACTCCTCTGTTAAAATGTAACGGTCAATTGTACTGCGTTCCTGACCACCATATTTTTTAGGCCATGTTAACCCAATCCATCCCTGTTCTCCAATCAACTTTGAAAAGGCAGGGTCACTACCACTTAACCATGAATCACATTTTGTTTTAAATGTCCCTTTAGCTAAATGCTCCTGTAAAAACGCTCGTACTTCTAAACGAAACTGTTCTTGCTCATCAGTAAATTGAACTGTCGGTAGACTAAACATGAATATCCTCCTTTTACCGTTAATCGGTAAGTGTTATTCTATATGTGTATTGTATACTGTAAAAATAATCCAAGTCAAACATTTTATTTAAATTTTTGGAATTTTTTATTTTTAAACAAAGCAAAATCGGATAAAAGAGTGACTGACTATAAGTGAGCATGCCTTAATTACCTAAGTTTTAAAGCATTTACTTTCTCCTCATAAACAGCAGCTTTCTTTCAATTCATTGTTGAACTCTTTATGAAAGAATACTTTAACAAAAAGAAAAGACTACCTCCTGTTTCTAGAAAGTAGTCTTTTCTTTAACAAATTATCCTTTACTATTACAATTGAGTCTTTATTCCCTAACTAACAATAATTAGGTTCTTCTAGCTCTATTTAACAACCATCTGTCAATTAATCAATATACCTAAAGATGATTTGAGGTAACTCCATATTAAAAACAGCCTATATCTATGATTATTGGGTAATCATAGATATAGGCTTTATATTTACTATCTTTATATGTTTAATCAACCGAAAAAATTTTTTTCAGTTCTTAACAAACCTTATGTTCATAAATGTATAAGGTTTGTTAATACTTTAATATTTCAATCTTTAACTTATTTTTATAACTTCTTATTTCATCCACTTATGTTGGAAACCAGCAATGGCTTCATATTCACTTTCAAGTGCACGAAAAACACGAATATAAATGGCAATTAAATCTTGGTAAATATCTACATTTTCATCAATAGGTTGATGGGCATGAGTAGAACCAACCCACTCTGATACAATAGAAAAATCTTCAATCTTCCCTAGAGCATACATCCCTAGGATGATAGCACCTAAACAAGAGCTCTCAAAACTTTCAGGAACAGTTACTTCTTGATTAAAGATATCCGCCATCATTTGACGCCATAACTCAGATCTAGCAAATCCTCCCGTAGCTTGGATTTTAGTTGGTACCCCAATCATTTCCTGTAGAGCTAACATAACAGAATAGAGATTTAAAATGACTCCTTCTAAAACAGCCCGAACCATGTGCTCTTTTTTATGATGCAGACCTAATCCGAAGAAGGAACCCCTTGCATTGGCATTCCAAAGCGGCGCTCTTTCTCCAGCTAAATAAGGATGGAAAATCAGCCCGTCTGAACCAGGTGAAACACGAGTCGCAATTTTTGTTAATACTTCGTAAGAGTCCATTCCAAGGCGTTTTGCTGTTTCAACTTCGGAAGAAGCAAGCTCATCCCGCACCCATCTGAACGCCATACCACCATTATTGACAGGACCTCCAACCACCCAATGATTTTCTGTTAAGGCATAACAAAAAATTCTTCCCTTCGGATCGGTAACAGGTTTATTAGTAACAGCTCGGATGGCTCCGCTCGTTCCAATTGTTACAGCCACAACCCCAGGTTCAATTGCATTTACACCTAGATTTGATAGAACACCATCACTGGCTCCTATAACAAAAGGTGTTTGGGAGGAAAGTCCAAGTTCATTTGCAAATTCCTGTTTCAGCCCAGTTAACGTAAAAGTAGTTGGGACTAGGTCTGATAGCTGCTCTTCAGTAATACCGGCAACCTGTAAAGCTTCTTTATCCCATGTTAGCTGTTCTAAATTGAACATGCCTGTAGCAGAAGCAATAGAATAATCCACAACATATCGATCGAAAAATTTATAAAAAACATATTCCTTTATACCGATAAATTTGCTTGTTTTATTAAAGACTTCAGGGTAATCAGTTCTTAACCAAGCAATTTTAGCAAGAGGCGACATTGGGTGAATTGGAGTACCAGTTCTTCTGTAAATCTCAAGACCATTCAGCTCATTTTTAATCTTTTCAGCCCATGATGTAGCCCTGCTGTCGGCCCAAGTAATGCAATGGGTCAAAGGATTCCCATTGTCATCAATGGCAATCACACTATGCATCGCCGCACTGAAAGAAACTAGTTCTAGTTGGGATGGAGCAACGGAACCTTTACGGAGTGCTCCTTTAATCGCTTCTTTTACTGCACGAAAAATTTCATCAGGATCTTGTTCCGCGACAGACGGTGATGGGCTAAAAAGTGGATATCCTGAATGGTGCGTACTAATAACGGTTCCTTTATCACCAAATAAAACTGCCTTTGTGCTTGTTGTCCCGATGTCAACACCTAAGTAATAGGATGAATGCTCCATAGATTAATCCTTTCCCTTTCTACAACAATTTCAAAAACTTTCTTTTCTTTAAAATTTAGCTTTTTCTTTTGTAAGTTTAGATTAGTTTTTAATAGTACTAGTAAGTAACAGAACAACTTATATTTTAAGCTTATTTCCACTCATACATCAAATAAACATATTCAAGATTAATGCACCGGCAAAAGCAACAAATGATAAAATCGTTTCTAATACAGTCCAGGTTTTAAACGTTTCATTAATCGTTAACCCTAAGTATTCCTTCACCATCCAGAATCCAGCGTCATTAACATGTGAAACCATAAGTGACCCCGCACCTGTGACAATAACGAGTAGCTCCAAGTTGACACCAGACATATTTGCAATAATAGGAGATACAATTCCAGCGGCAGTTGTTAAAGCAACTGTAGCTGAACCTGTCGCAATTCGAATAAGACCAGCAATAAAAAAGGCTAAAACAAGCGGAGATAGCGCTAAACTTTCAGATAAGTTACCAATTGTTTCTCCTACGCCACTGTCAATCAAGATTTGTTTGAATGCTCCGCCAGCACCAATAATTAAAAGAATTGAACCAACCGGAAGAATACACTCCTCAGTGAATTTTTTAATAGTTTTTCTATCCATTCCTTGACGGAAACCGAGAAAGTAAAAGGCTAGGAAACAAGAAATGAGCAGTGCAATAAGTGGACTGCCTATAAAGGTAAGAAACTTTTCTACAGTAGCCGAAAATCCCATGAAAGGTGCAGCAGTACCTAATATCATTAGAATAACAGGCATTAAAATGGCTAGAAATGAAATTCCAGTACCAGGTATAGAATGTTTATTTGTTGTTTCTTCTATTTTAACAAGTTCAGGCTCTCCTTGGGGAATGACTCGATTATTTGTCCACTTTGCAAACAGAGGACCACCAATAATTCCAGCAGGAATCGCAATAATCAATGAATATAGTAAAACTTTTCCAAGGTCAGCACCGTATATACCAATCGCAGCTACCGCACCTGGATGTGGCGGTACAAGACCATGTACGATGGATAAACCCGCTATAGCAGGTAACCCAATTAATAAGATGTTTTGCTTTGTTGCTTTTTGAATGGAAATCACTAACGGTAATAAAATTAAGATCCCCACCTCAAAAAATACCGGTATTCCAATAACAAACCCAGAAAGAAACATAGCCCAAGGCAATCTTTTTTCACCAAAAATCTTTACAAAATAATTGGCTATCTGCAGTCCAGCTCCAGACTCTGAAAGCATCTTACCTAAAATAGTTCCTAATGCTAAAATGCCAACTAAGTGGCCTAAAGTTCCGCCGACTCCTGTTTCATAAGCAGTTACAATTTTTTCCCAAGGCATTCCGGACATAATAGCTAAGAATAAACTAGCAATAGTTAAACTAATAAATGCATGCCATTTAAGCCAAGAAACACCTAGTATCACGATTACAATGGATAGCAGTGTTATGATTAACAGATATGCGTCCATAAAAAGATGCCTCCTCTAATAAATAAAATCCAAACAGTATGTTATTTTGTTAAACATTTTAATAAAGCCCCTTTTTTCCGTTTCATAACCTGGCTTTCAAGTAGAACGAGTATATTTTTCTTAGTATATCGCCATACCAGGTTAATCAAATGGATTCCCCCCTATAAGTAAGCTACTGATTCTATATGCTTTTTCGGAGAAGCAAACGATTGCGCTATGTATATTCAGTTAACCCGACAATTCTATTTGGTACACTACCGTCAACATGGTTTAATACAATTAGATGGAGTTCACTTGATTCACGCAAAGAGGGGGGAACCATCCTAAATAATTAGACCCCGGCCTCTTTTAGTTATGTAGCATGTTGTGCGCTACTTTTTCAAATTCGGATAAATAATCAACTTCACTCTGTTATACAAGTAAACGTACATTTGCATAACCAAAAGAGACTATCATTCTTCCTCACCCTTGTTACACCAACTCTTGCAAAATTACTTTAAAAACCCTAGACGTTAGCATACCGAAACTTTCATCAAAAATTAAATATTATCTTCAGAACTATCATCTGTATTTACCTTTAACTATTTCGTAAATTCTTGTACCTTGTTTCTCAGGCTTTTTCCACTGCGTGCCCGCCAAATTCATTACGTAAAGCAGCTACTACTTTTCCATTAAAAGTATCTGTATCTAAAGAACGATAACGGGATAGTAGTGACAGAGCAATCACAGGTATTGATGTTTGCAAATCTAAAGCTGTCTCAAGTGTCCATTTTGCTTCACCTGATGAATGCATGACTCCTTTAATTCCATCAAGCTTCGCATCTTTAGAAAAGGCGTTCTCCGTTAACTCCATTAACCATGAACGAATAACGGATCCATTATTCCAAACTCTCGCTACCTTCTCATAGTCAAAGTCGAATTCACTTTTTTCTAATACCTCAAAGCCTTCGCCAATGGCAGCCATCATGCCGTATTCAATACCATTATGAATCATCTTTAAGAAATGTCCGCTGCCAATTTTCCCTCCATATAAATAGCCATTTTCTACAGCTGTATCACGGAAAAGCGGTTCAACAACTTCCCAAGCTTCTTGGTCACCGCCAATCATGTAACAAGCTCCATGACGAGCTCCTTCCATTCCGCCTGAAGTTCCAGCATCCATAAAGCGAACCCCTATTTCCTTTAATTCATTGTATCGACGAATGGATTCTTTATAATGGGAATTACCTGCTTCAATCACAATATCGCCTTTTTCCAACAATGGAGTAATATCACTTAGAACGGAATCTACGACAGTGTGTGGAACCATCATCCATATTACTCTAGGTTTTGCTAATGACTGTACTAATTCTTCTAAATTAGATGTTGCTTGAGCTCCTAATTTATTCATTTCTTCTACTGCCTTTGGATTTAAATCATATGCAACAACTGAATGATTGTGATCTAACATATTTTGACCTAAATTCAATCCCATTTTCCCTAAACCGATTAATCCGACTTGCATATTTTTATTCACCTCTAAAACCTGCATATTTTTATTTACCACTAAATTGTATTATCCACTTTTTCTATTTGCTTATTCTTAATGTAGAAGCACTTACTTACCGTCAGGGGGGTAAAGGGACAGATTTACTGTCCAAAATTGCGGGAGAAACACCGTTCTGTCTACTTTCCTCAAGCCAAACAGAAAGAAGGCTTCCCGTCAATTCGAAAATTATCGAGAAACCTTCTAAATTTGAGCAAGATGTTAGCATATAGCTTTTTCATCCTACACAAAAATCCTTAAGTCTGTCAAGGATTTGAATTTATGGGCAGATTACACCATGCCGTGCAACCAGAATTCAGCATTAAGCCCCGCAAAGATTTCACTCATTTCCCCCAATACCTTATGACTCCGTCTACTTGTCCAAATTTTGATAAATAGAAAAAAACGTCTATCTGCACGTAAAAAAAGAGGCTTCTCATAAGTTTGCGCAACTCATAAGAAACCTCTAATTTAAGGAGAGAAATGTTAGCAACATGCTAGCATTTTTCAACGTACACCGAGAATACTATGATTGGTAGTACCATCCATATCATTCCGAAATATCCTGTTCCTGTTGTAACAGTTGAAACCACCATCATGAGTAGGACTGGCCACTCTCTGCCACGCCGTGGTTCTCCAAGGCTGCTTCCTGCAGCAATTTTTTTCTGTAAACAATCCTGGAGAGAGATACACTTACTTCATAAAGCACAAGCAATGGCACAATCACCAGAACATCGGAAATTAAATCCGGGGGAGTGATTAGAACGGATATAACAATCAGGCAAAAATACGAAATCCTCCTCGCCTTGGCCAGCCTAATTGGATTAAGAATCCCCAGTCTCGTTAAAAACATGACAATGAGCGGCATTTCAAACAGAAACCCAAACGGCAATGTAAGGTTAATCATGAATCTGAAATATTTTTCAGCCGTAAACATCGTTTCAAATTGCCCTGCTGACAGAGTGGTTAAAAATCCGAGCACAATTGGAAACAGCACGAAATATCCAAATGAAATCCCTAAAATAAACAACAGGAATAGTCCTGGAATAAACCTTAAAGTAACCTTACTTTCTTCAGGATTCAGCGCCGGTGCTACAAAGCGCCAAGTCTGGTAAGCAGCGACCGGAATAGTTGCTGCGATTGCAAATACTGCAGCAATCATCATGTAAACCCAAAGGATGTCACTTGGACCAAGGATGGCCAGTTTCCCATTAAGATCCCTTATGAGCCACTGATAAATATCTTGGACAAAAATAAAACTGATGATTAGAAAAGCAATAAATGCGAGTAACGTCAAAATGATTCGCCGGCGAAGCTCCTCTAAATGATCAGCCAGATTCTGCTCTTTGTTTTTCATTCCAGAAGCCTCCTTTTGAAAAGCGCAAGCTCCCTAGTCAGCGGCATATCGCCTGAGGATCTCCACAACCGGAATAAAGGAAACACGAAGAGCTCAAGCCGTTCGATGTTGACTTATCGTAGGGCGGAGAGCGAAGGACATTAGCCGCTAGGGCGCTGGAACTGGACAATTCTCAAAATCAAAATTTATACTTTCATATTATCCAAAGAAAGAGAGCGGACGGGCGGCGCCGCCAGCTCTCTTTCTATTAATTTTCCTTTTTCAAAGCGGTTAACTCAGGCCTTTTCGCCTCCTCTTTGTTATCATCAGATACTAATTCCTTTGCAGCACTTTTAAATTCGGTTAATGTACGGCCAAATGCACGGCCGATTTCCGGCAGCTTGGAAGGTCCGAAAATAATAAGAGCGATAACGAGTACTAAAATTAACCCTGGAATACCAATATTGGAAAGCATTTAGGTTCACCTCCCTTTCTTAAGAAAATGGCAGTTAATTGGTATTGCAGCGTTCTTTCTGCCATTTCCCCTGTTCCTTCATGTTCTGCTTAAGTTTAATTAGAAACTGCTTCGCGTTTGCTTTTTTTCTCCATTTGCTTCTGATGCGCGCGGTCATGGGCACGATGACGGTCTTCTTCCACTTCACTAGACATTTGGACACCCATAGGCACCGTAGTAGTAGCTACTTCCTTCAGACCTTGCTGATTTTTTTGAAAAACAAATGATGCTCTTGTGGAGATATCGGCTCCAGGCTTGGTCACGAATGGAACAACACGATAATCGGCACGCCATTGTTCCGGAGTGACCTGGCAGCGAACGTAACCGCGGTAATTATTAAAGAATTTGATGTGCGGGTTGTCCGATAAAGTTTTCGCCGTATCTGCACGCACATCTGAGCCATCTCCTCCTGATGTGATTGAGGTTCCGACAAACTCCGCTCCAAAAATGGGGGCCTCCGGATTGTTGTAATCAGTCGTCAGGTTCGAAGCCCAACTTGCATGGACATCTCCAGTTAGAACAATTATGTTGTTGATGTCTCTGCCGGCAACAAAGTTGGTAATATGCTGGCGTGCGGCCGGATAACCGTCCCAGGAATCCATGCTGAATTTTGGTGCTGTGCTGGATCCTGATTTACGCTCTGCAAAGAAAATTTGCTGGGCAAGGACATTCCATTGAGATTTCGAGTTTCCCAGATTATCGAGCAGCCATTTTTCCTGCTCTGGCCCGAGAAGAGTCCGGTTTGGATCCAAGGATTCCGCTGTATGTGCTTTCGATCCATCTCCATTTGCTTGATCATCACGGTATTGACGAGTGTCAAGAACATAGAAATTTGCCAAATCACCGTAGCTGAAATCACGGTATAATTGCATGCCGCCATCGTGAGGCAATGAAGACTTGCGCAGCGGCATATGCTCGTAATAGGCCTGGTAAGCAGCGGCACGGCGCTTGATAAATTCTTCAACAGATTGGTCTTTTTCAGGAATAACATTGGCATAGTTGTTCTCTACTTCATGGTCATCCCAAGTCACGATCCACGGGAAAGAAGCGTGTGCAGCCCTAAGATGTTCATCTGAACGATACTGGGCATAGCGGTTGCGATAATCTTCAATCGTAATGATTTCATCGCCACGATGAGCACGCACATTGCCTGTTGGCGATAGATATTCGTTTGTACCGTATTCATATATGTAATCTCCGAGATGGAACACTAGATCAAGATCCTCTTTTGCCATATGCTTGTACGCCGTATAATAGCCGTGCTCAAACTGCTGGCAGGAAGCAAAAGCAAACGTCATGCTGGCTACGCTGGCGCCAGGCGCTGGAAGGGTTTTTGTTCTTCCAACAGGGCTAAGTTCATTTCCGCTCTTGAAACGGTAATAATATACGGTATTCGCCTTCAGACCGCTTACTTCAAGGTGGACAGAGTGTGCAAGGTTTGGGGAGGCATGTTCTGTTCCCCGTTGAATGATGTTGCGGAAGTTTTCATCGGTCGCGAGCTCCCATTGGACCGGAACGATATGAGACGACATTCCCCCGCCGTTTAACGGATCCGGAGCCAGCCTTGTCCACAATACAACACTGTCAGATAACGGATCACCAGAGGCGACACCAAGCGTAAAAGGATATTCCTTGAAAACCGGAGCAGCCTCTACCTTAAATCCCCCCATTGAATTTGCGATAGCCAGTCCCAGGGACAATCCCGCAACCTTTCCTGCACCTTGAAGGAAGCTGCGACGGTCAACATTCTTGTTCAAATTTTCTTGAGTAAACTTTCTCACTAATTCGTCCAAAGATCTCTCATTCGTCATGATTCTTTTCTCCTCTCGGATTGAATTTCTTAACCACGACGTTGATTATAGTGAATATTTGTTAATTGACTGTGAAGATTTGTAAATAAAGGAGTTAGCCTGATAGTAAAGGATAATAAAATAGTAGATTGGGCTTTCAGCTTATAAGAGGATATTTTTCACAAAAACAGGTAACCAACTTGCTGTTCAACGGGAATTTCCCCCGATTATTGGCAGTCTTTTTTTCCTGTTTTTTTTAATGTTTTCTTCAAAGGAAATTTACAAACTGGAATGCTTTCCATCCGTTTCACTAGTGCTAAATCATTACTAAAGAAATCATACAAAAAAGATCTACTCCAAATAGAGTAAATCTTTTCGTGTCATAAGCGGATATTACATCATGCCGCCCGTAAGATGAGAATGTGTAATATCGTTAACGTTGTGTGCAGAAAGTGCGGTATATCAAGTTTTTTCTGAATATGAGGTGTAACATCTTTAACGAAAGTTCACCTTTTTCCACTTGATTGCGTTAGCAACATGTTAGCATTTTTCAACGTACATTCAGCAGTACACAGCTGCTTATTTTCCAGAAAAAGTAAATTGGATGAAAAGAAAGTCTTGACAATCTTCATACTTGAAAACTACGACGCTATTTATACAACAATAGTGAATTAGAAAAATGCTTTAATACTTGCTAGGACAGTGAGTACACCTACAACAATGACAAACACATTACTCATTTTCCCTCTGTATTTAGCTAGTACAGGTACTTTACGGATTGTATACATTGGTAATACACATAGGATAGCAGCAACTAGCGGACCACTGAGGGTATCAATGAGTCCAAGAATACTTGGATTTGCATAAGCAACATACCAGCATGTTAATACGACAAAAACAAGGATCATTGTCTTAACTGTTTTTTCTTTTACATCTTTTCCGCGTGCTTTACTATACTCGATAATCATGTCACGCATTACCTCGTATGCTCCCACATAATGGCCAAGGAAGGACTTTGTTATGGCCACAAAAGCAATGATAGGAGCTGCCATAGTAATAATAGGCGAATTAAGCTCATTAGCAAGATATGATAATATTGACAAGTTCTGTTCTTTTGCCATTACAAGATCATTTGGAGTCAAACTCAAGACACTGCTCCAAACAAAGAATATAACAACTGAGAATGTCATTATATAACAAACTTTTTGTATTTGAGCACTTTTGGCGTCAGTAGCTTCTATTCCATAGGTTGCTCTCTGTTTCATAACAAATGACGATATTATAGGAGAGTGATTAAACGAGAATACTATGATCGGTAGTATAATCCATATCATTCCGAAATATCCTGTTCCTGTTGTAACAGTTGAAACACTTGAAAAACTAAGCATTGACGTATTCCACTGTGGAATCAAAGATATTGCGATAAAAAGCAGAGAAGCTATGAAAGGATAGACTAGCATACTCATTATCTTTACAGTGATATCTTGACCAAAATTCAATATAACTATAAGACCGAGTACTAATACAAGCGATAGAATGGCCCTTGGAGGCTCTTTCATGTGCAATTGATTCACGATGAAACTACTTGCTGTATTTGTAAGTGCAACCGAATACATCAGCACTATTGTGTAAATGGAGAAGAAATATACGATATTAAAAATTATACTTGCCTTTTTTCCAAAATACTCTCTTATCGTACCTGTAATCCCCTCTTCAGCAGAATTGGAAGCGTATATTATTTTAGCAAGTGCCCTATGCGAATAATACATTATAGGAAATGCAAGTATGGTAATTAACAGTAATGATAATAAACCTCCTGAACCTGCATTAATAGGTAAAAAGAGTACTCCTGCTCCGATTGCTGTTCCAAAGAGGCTCAATGCCCAGGTAGTATCTTGCTTATGCCATTTTTCGGGATCTAGATATTTTTCATTTATTACTGCAGTATCTTCAGCATGTAATTCTATTTTTTTAGCAGTATTCCCATGCATCGGTAATTCCTCCTTGTATCCTATTCTTAGGCCTCTTTTTAAGGCTTAAACCATTCCTGAAAAGTGAATTACTATATTCTTACTACCTTTTTTTATTGAAATAACCCTCCTAATATATTCATATTAAAATAGTCACTTGTAAAAAAATAAAAAAGCCCCAAGATACACCGGAGCTCGACTTCAGATAGGTAGATAATGGGGATAAAAAATGAATTTATCTCCATACTTATATACACAATCTCGTAGTCAAGCTATTTATGGTAGCTTGGTAGAAACTTTTGGGCCATATTCCCAGGATTATACGAGAACCGTATTTAATTTTTACTAACACATAGTAACACCAGAAATCCCAACCGTCAATAAAACACGAATATTTTCCTACCTAACTAAACATAATGTTCGGTAATTGTGCGAGTAGTGTGAATTTTTAATAAAATCATCATCTCGAAATATTATCCTGACTAACCATTAAGTCCCTATATATTTTTAGGCCTTTTTATGTTGAAAATATACTAGTGGATAACTTTTTAGGAAAATAACGAAGGCAACAATGGAAAGAGGTATAATGGAAAACGCGGAATTAGTCATTTCTGATTTTGACGGCACTTTATACGAGGGATACAGATCATTTCGTTTATTATTCGGAACAATTAAAAAACAGCTGCCAGAAGATGTACAGCTCCTTTTTACAAAAGAATACAGAAAGATAGTATCTAGAGAACATGTTGTCCCGGCTAATTTTATGTATACCCAGCACGGGAGACTTTTAGGGTCCCAAACTGTGCATGTAACCAAAAAATAAAAAGGCTTCTCATCAATTTGTACCAATTAATGAGAAGCCTAAAATTATATACATTACTTTATCATTTCACATTTTTCTAGCTAGGAAACCTTTACTTACAAGAGGATTTCCGGGCAGATTACATCATGCCGCCCATTCATTTTTGTATTGAATAAGGAGAAATACCTTTTAAATATTAACCTTATATAAAGATTTGGGCTCCATTTAACTTAATAAAAAGCAATAATATTAAAATAAGCCGAGGACAAATCAGAGGACAAAAATCCCCCTTTCATTGTCCTCCTTTATCTCGTAGCTCAAATACCCACAAAATCATGGACCAACTGATTTATAGTTTTCTTGTAAAACCTACTCCATCAAACGTTTTGTTACACCAGCTCTAAGATCTTCTCTTACAGCATCATCCAAATAGGATTTAGCCATATTACTTAGGATTCCCGCGACTCTTGGATAACTAAATTCGAGTGCTTTGACCCAATTCTCGTACTTTTCGGTCAACTTCCTCTCGTCGTCCCCACCTGTTCCACAGCCAAGCTCTATTGCCGACTCACGAACCTTTTGAACCCATTTTACAATCCTGGCCGGGTCTAATTCACCTTCGCTGTTATGACCGGGAATGGCTGATATCTTCTCCAAAAGACTATAAGCCGCCCCTGTAAGCCACTCTTTGGCCTACAGTCCCCTTGCTCAAGGAGGCTCTTTAAGAAGACAGCTTTTAAACAATCCACTATTCATGATATTGCTGACAAATACAATGTCCAACCATTACAAATCGCTATTGCTTGGACCATCCGTTCGAATAACGTCATCGCTATTCCAAAAGCGGTTCAAGATGAACATGTTTTAGCAAATGCTGAAGCAGCAACAATTGAGTTTACTGAAGAAGATCTCAGTAGAATTGATCAAGTATTTCCTAAACCTACTAGGAAAATGCCATTGGATATTATATGAAAATTCACTTTAAAAAAGGACTCTTGTTGGAGTTGCTGACAATCTAATAGGAATTTCAAAAAAACTGTGTAGAATTTATTCCATACAGTTTTTTTATCGGGGAAATTTAATATCCTTATCTAAGTATTTTGGCATCAAAACGCTATTTAGTTAGTTTTTGTTTAATGTTAATCGTTAAAAAGAGAAAAGGGACATACAAATATATAAAATAGAAGCCGACAGATGAGTATAAATCAACTAATCGTTCTATCTGTTTATGGCTCTCTAATACATTAGAGAACAAAAAGAATAAAAAGAGGCAAATGAATAAGCTGATACGTTGTTTGATATTTACTAACTTTTTGAGTCCGCGGCAGACTGCCCATAGATGCTGGCAAATATGAGGCAATACGACAAGGAACAATAAGGAAACGACAATATATTCAACTCTTTCTATGAAAGGCATTTCCGCAATTTTAAGTAAAGTTAAGGTCGGCCAAATCGTATGTTTGAGATGCTCTTCATTAAAGAAAACAAAAGTAATGATTGTTATGGAAAGGTATAGGAAGATTGTAAACAAAACCCCGAAATGAGCCCATTTTTTTGATTTTTCAGGATTCTTGATAAATGGATAGAACATGAGTAGAGTCTCAAAGCCAAGAAACTGAAACACCATCTTTTTAGATGATCCTAATATTTCATTAACCGAGTGATTAAAAAGAGGCAGTAAATGATTGAATTGGGCAAATTCTAAGGAAAAGACTAAAAGAGGAAACAGAAAAACAAAAGGTATAACTGTTCCCCAGAAACACATCCCGGTAATCACACGAAACCCACTGGAAACAATGTAATAAAGAAGGAATAGAAAAATCACGCTTATTTGCCATGTCTTCATTAAAGGAAACATCCAAGCTTGAACAACATCAATATAAGCACGGAAAACAATCAATCCCACTACAAAAAAATAGATGATGATAAAAACGTTTAATAACCCGCCAATCCATTTCCCAAAGCAAAATTGATGGATATAAATGATATCGTTATTAGCAATTGTAAGAATACGATATATCATCCAAACTAAAACATGAATGCTTATACCGGATAATAGGACGGAAATCCATGCATCGTAACCGGCACTCTTTATAATATCTCTTTGAAAACTCAGGATTCCCACACCAATAATATTAGAGTAAATCAGAAAGAAAACGAAAAAAGGAGATACTAAAAATCGTTCATCGGTTAAAGTTTGCACATTATTCCCCTCCTCTTCAAAAATGAAATCCTTACTCTCCGACACCTATTTGTATAATATTCACCTTTGTATTGACTGTAGTTTTAAGATGTGGATACATATCCTGAAACCGGCTATAATTCCACTTTCTTGATTTTGCTCTAACCATTTCTCCAAACCCGATTGGATCTACTTGGTATTCTTGAAACAACGAGATTAATTGCTGGACTTCTTCATTAAAGTGTTTATTCAAAACATTTTCTATTTTTAGGATATCTTTATTTACGGTTACATTAAGCCAAGGCGGGACATCTTTTATCTGAGTATTCATCGTTAAATCGATAGATATGTTCGGAACTTGACCGATTTGACTAATTGTATAATGAGCTTTTGCATCCAGATTTTTCAATGAAATAAAACCATCCTTTTTATTTTCATTGATTTTGATGTAATAGCGTCCATTTTTGGCTCCATCAATTAGCATTTTTACAATAAATGACTGATTTAAACTAATATGATTTATATACTTGCCATTCTTAAATAAAGCTAATCCATTAATGTGGGCTCTTCCCTCCTCTATGGTAAAGTAAGGCAAATACGGATCTTTACCTTTATCGTAAAAATTTTCCAAAAATAGGTGTAAATTCATTTTGGGCAACTTTCCATTCTGTATATTCTGATTAATTTTTTCGCTTAAATGGAAAGGAAAGTTTGTATGTTCACCTGATATTAATATATCTTCTGCTGTATGTTCGGCTATACCCAGCTGCACTCGACTTCCCACAATCGGATCCCGTTTAAGGCTTTCTATAACCGGATTAATCCCTTGTTCCGCAAACTTCTTGCCGAACAATACTAAACGTAATTGGCCTATTTCGATTGAATGCGCAGACTTTGTATTCAATCTCGGGAGGATATCATCATACGAAGGAGATTTTGTCGTCAAGATATTTAATTTGGTTTGTCCTTTTTCTTTGAACGTAGGATAGATAGCCGTACCCTTGATTTCATCCTCATGCTGATCATAACCAATCGATTCGATAATCTGAACTTGATCAATAGTCCTTTCATTCTCGCACCCAGTTAGGAACACAATGAAGCTAACCGCAAAGAAAAAACGTGAGTTCATACCTCACCTCGTCTATTATTTTCTGATCAATCATCAAAATCGTTTTTCTTTTTGATCTGGTCACTTGGATGATATCTCCAAAGTGATCGAGGTCGTAAATAACTTGGTCTTTTTGAAGTGGCATTATAGGACGAACGTATAATGCTATCCGCAAAATCTTTACGCCTAAATGGATATAAGGGAACGGTATAGGGTGTACCTAATGATTCTAAACGTGTCAGATGAACGATCAAAAAGCTTATTCCTAAAACAATCCCTAATCCGCCCCATATGGATGCTAATATAATCAAAGGAAAACGTAAAAAGCGTATGGTGTTCGACATTTTATAAATCGGTGTAGTAAAAGAAGCCAAAGCAGATAGGGCAACAATAATAAGCAACACATTGCTTGTAAGTGCTGCTTCAACAGAGGCCTGGCCTATTACGATGCCACCTACGATTCCCAGCGTTTGTCCCACCTTAGTAGGTAACCGTGCTCCAGCTTCACGTAAAAGTTCAATCGTCAATTCCAAAAAAAGTACTTCTAATAACGGTGTAAACGGAACGTTATTACGTGAAAAGATAAGGGGACCGAGTAACACTCTTGGAATCATTTCATAGTGATATGTCAAAACAGCTATGTATATAGAGGTTGCAAAAACTGAGAAAAACACACTAAAGATACGTATCAAACGAAAAAAAGACGCAATAATCCAAGGTAAATAGTAATCTTCAGGCGAAACAAAAAAATCCAGTAATGTGGAGGGGCCCGTGACGGCATAAGCCGATCCATTACTAAAAACAGCTACTTGTCCGCTAATCAAAGCAAAGACCGTTCTATCAATACGTTCCGTGGATAGAAGTAGCGGAAAAGGTGTTAAGGAATTATCGGTTATGATTTGATGAAGCTGAGAGGAATCAAAAACCACATCAAAATCGATATTTTGTAATCGTTGAGTCATCGTTTGAATATGCTGCTCATTTGTAATCCCTTCAATATAAGCGATGATGACTTTAGTATGTGACATAGACCCTATGTGAATGTCTTGGATAATTAAATTAGGTGTACTGATTTGCTGCCTTAGTAAATGTATATTGATATCGACATTTTCAACAAATCCGATTTGAGGTCCTATGACGCTGAACTCATTTTCAACGTTATTTTGCTCACGCAACCCAACTTTGTCATTGGCTAAATTAATTAAAGCACACTTATAATCATTTTCTTTCATTTGCAGAATAGCATACCCTTTAAGGAATTTCGATTCGATCACTTCGATGTTGTCTGTAATCAAAATATCTTCAATGGGAATCGTATTCCTAATATCCTCAATGTTCTTGATGTGACCAATATTAAAAGACGGTTCTTGAAAAGCATATAATACTTTGCACTGAAATTGTTCTAGATCAATTAGTGTGTTGTAGTAAGAAAGGATGAAATGTCCTGTTTTATTTATAAGTGAAAGTTGCCTAAAATCACTGGATTTTTTTGCTTTAGTAAATAAATGGTTAATATCTTGAGGACCTATTGCTTGTTTCTCAATTTTTTTTTTAAAGAACCGTTGTTTAAAGGACATATAATCACCTCATCACTTAGAGCCACTCATGGTTATCTATATTATGGTGAAATTTATATTCAAATATACTTTTTGACTAAAAAGTTTACTATCTCTTCTTCAAATTTGGATAGATGCTTTTGGTATTCCAGAAGCATTTTTATATACATTTCCATGCTTAAAATATGGCTTTGGTACAGATTTTCCCTAAAGGGATTTTGGCTTGCGTCAGCTAAAAGGGCTATTGCTTTTGTATTAGCCCACATTGATGGAGCTCCTTGGACATAACTTTTTTATTGTGTTATTCGCCTGCTTCCAAGAGACTTTGAGATGTAGGAAATTCAAGTAAGGTGAGGAGAGAGAGACAACAGAATATAAGTCCCAAAAAACTCCTCTATATACTGGAAACACTTGATCCAAGACGGCTTGGAATTGCAGTTTTGTTTGCACATATATCCCCGTAATATTTTTGTGCTGCCTGGTCAGGTTTCGAAGGTTCAAGAGCTGGATTCCGCGTTTTTTATAAGGTTCCAAATCCTCTTTGTAATACATCCCGCAGAGATGATTGGTATCAATTATATCTGTCTTTACCTTTCTAAAACTTGAACTCTTTGCCCGATAAGAGACTAAAGGGTTAACAATCTTTTAAACTTTTTATTATTATAAATTCTTCTTGTGTCAACCCTTCTATACCCGCACACTCCTTTACCTGATCTTTTAATCGAGCAACTCTTATTCAAATATTCTTCAAGAATAAGATTGATAATTTTAGTTTTGATTCTTTTTTTCTATGTATTAACTTTGAAATATAGTCCACTTCTTCTTCGAACTTTGCAGCTAAATCCCATATTAAATGCATATAATTCTTATTTTATGCTCAGTTTAAAATCAACCATATTACCCCGAACTACATAAGAATCAGCTTTTTGATTGTTTATACCATACTGTTTAGGCCTTTCCAAAAATGGGGTCTTATTTGTATTGCCATAATTGAAAAAGTGGGAAACAACTACTCAAAAAACAACGAAATTAACGAAATAAAAGAGGAGGGCCCATCTCTATATCATTCCAAATATCCAAAAATATATAAAATTCGAATGAAAGAAAAAAACTGACTCAATAAAGTCGTCTTTAACGACCTTTTGAGTCAGCCCCCCAGTATCACCCAACATAGGTAAGTCTTTCACCATTTTTGAATACTTTTTTAATCGTGCCACCGCCAAGGCATTCTTCTCCTTGATAGAATACAGCCGATTGTCCCGGTGTAATCGCTTTTATTGGCTGATGGAAAAGCACCTGTACTTGATCATTTTCCAAAAGGCGGACAGTCACTTTATGATTTTCTTGACGATAACGGAATTTAGCTGTGCATTCAAATTCCTGTGGTTTCTCTATATTGGATACCCAGCTGACTTCGTCGGCAATAATGGAATCAGAATATAGTTTTTCATGATGAAACCCTTGTCCAACATAAAGAACATTACGCTTTAAATCTTTTCCGATCGCAAACCAGGGTTCACCTGAACCGCCAATTCCCAGTCCATGGCGCTGGCCAATAGTATAATACATTAATCCATCATGCGTACCCTTAACTTCACCATCAAAGGTTTCCATCTTCCCATTTTTAGCAGGAAGATAATTGCTTAAGAAATCTTTAAAATTCCGCTCGCCAATGAAGCAAATTCCGGTACTGTCTTTTTTCGTTGCATTCGCAAGGCCTGCTTCCATGGCAATTTCACGAACTTTGGATTTCTCAAGTTCACCTATCGGGAACAGTACTTTGCTGAGCTGTTCCTGTGATAATTGGTTAAGAAAATAGGTCTGGTCCTTATTTTGATCAATCCCCCGAAGCATTTTATATTCCCCATCACGATAAACAACCCGAGCATAATGACCTGTTGCCACATAGTCAGCTCCAAGGTTAATCGCATGCTCTAAAAAGGCTTTAAATTTAATTTCTTTGTTACACATGACGTCTGGATTAGGTGTTCGGCCAGCTTTATATTCCTCTAAAAAATAAGTAAAAACCTGGTCCCAATATTGTTTTTCAAAATTAACAGCATAGTATGGAATTCCTATTTGATTGCAGACGCGAATGACATCATCGTAATCTTCAGTAGCCGTACAAACTCCATTTTCATCTGTATCGTCCCAGTTTTTCATAAAAATACCGATAACATCATAGCCTTGCTGTTTTAAAAGAAGGGCTGCAACCGATGAGTCCACACCACCAGACATTCCAACAACAACTCTTATATTTTTTGGATCCTTTGTTGCCAATTCTATCACCTCGACTTTCCGTGTAAACATACTTTAAAAGATTTATTTTCTTAAGCGCCTCACACACAATGCTTGCGGTTTCATGGGCAGCTTCGACAATCTGTTCATCTGTCGTGTTGAAACCAAAACTAAACCGAATGGAATTGATCAAACGCTCTGAATCTTTCCCAAACATTGCCACAATCACATGTGAAGGTTCAACTGATCCTGCTGTACAAGCTGAACCGCATCCGTATGAAAAAAGGCCTGATGTTCTGCCAGTATCTGGCCAATTTCTGCAATTGGCTGTAGTGTTCCGACTTCATTGTTGCCATACATGACAGAAACGAGAATTGTATCATCCCTTAAAGCAGCCTTAAAATCATCTAAACGAATTCTGCCTGTTTCATCTACTGGCAAATAGGTAACTTCACATCTTTAATGGCATCCCTAATTCGAATCCAAAGCTCCCTTTTTTGCCTGCCCCTCTACGCTAACAAATTATTTAAATATTCAGGTCAATGCTTTACTTAGCGGAAACTTTGGCTTGAACCTCAATTTTTACATCTGCTTTTTTCAATAGATTTCCCACTTCGCATCCCTTTTCTGCCGCTTCTGCAGCTCTTTGTGCTGATTCGATCTGTTCTTGATTTGCATCAGAAGATAAAACAATATGTGGATAATGCGTAATTTTAAACTCATTATCAGCAATGTTGGCCTCAGAATCCACCGTAAGCTCCACTACAGGTAACTTTCTACTTTCGAGCACAAACACAAGAGTTGCTGTATAACAAGTTGTCACAGATGAAACAAGTATCTCTTTTGGATTTGCTCCATCCCCGCTTCCTCCTATGGATGCAGGTATTGCAATTTTTGTTTCAAGGAAGTTTGCATTAAGCGTTCCATTCCCTTTTACTCCGTCATTCCAAACAGCGTTCACATTTACTTTCATATTAGCCATGTTTAACACTCCTCAAAAAGTAAAAATATATTGGATAATCGCAAATTTTTCACGAAAAATGAATATTTCCAAACACGTTGTAATTTAATTTAAAAAATCTATATATAATTTGTATAAGTTTTAATGTACCCCATCAACAAGCTGATTGATTGAGTTTAACTTGGAAGAAAGCTCAATAAACCATGCTTCATCCCCCGTTGATAATGCCAAGTCTATTAGAAATAGAATTTGTTGCTTGTTTACCGCCTTAGAAAGTGGCAGTTTCCTAACATTTTTACTTAAAATCGGAATTGTTTTGCCAAGCGTTTTACGATTGTCACTCGTAGCAACCGTTACTTTAACAACTCCATCCAGAATACTCTGTGACTCAATATAACCAATTATTAATTCCCCATCCCCTGATTTTCCCTTAATCCAATCACCTGTTTTCAAAACGGAATTACCATTCGTCAACATCCTTTTTCACCTTCTTAAGTTATTTTTGTATTTTATGAATGTAATCAAGAAAGAACCTTTTTTTAAGCTACAGTCATCGGGGATATATCACCTAGATGAATCTGTAATATTTTTTATTACATTTAATAAAAAGAAGTTTACGGCCATCAGTCACAGCCGCTATTTTGTTCTTGATTTACAAGATCGACAACTTCTTTAATTGTATAGTTCTTTAAATATTCACCCAAATGTTCTTCCGCACCTAAGAAAATTGTAAATAATACTCTTTTCATATTCGCTCCCACAATACACTGTTCATTTGAATCAGGACACCTAGGCTGCAAAGCACCTTCAGAGGTTAACATATATATATCCCAAAGATTAACTTCACTTAGCTCTAGAGTAAAAATAAATCCGCCGCCGGTTCCTTCTTTTGATTTTATAAATCCATGTTTTTTTAACAAGCTTAGCACTTTACGAATGCGTACTGGGTGGACACCAGCACTCTCTGAGATACAATCACTTGTTGACATACGGTCCGGTTGCAACGCAAGATAAGTTAAACTATGAACGGCAAGTGTAAAATCACTATTCATGGCCTGCCTCCTTAGAAATCAACACAGCTAATCAGCTTTTTGCTTTACATATAGCTTCTGCATCTTTTTTTAAAATCAATCAACATAGTGTAATAATAAACATTACAGTTTTTCTTGTCAAGTATCTAATTAGAAGTGTTGTATCAACTCTTAACCATGAATAAGGAATTCCAGGCGTCCTGTAAGCTTTACGAATCACGTTCTCTTCCTTAAAGGTGCGTAAATAAATTTGCGTGTTTTGAAATTTTTGTATAAGTAAGTTTAAAAATCCCATTGTTTTATAACTTGTTCTTCTGCTAACTGTTTTATTTTTTCCAATGTCATTTCTTTATTTACAATGACATTGGTTTGATAATTTTTATCTTTATAATTAACTGTAACGAATACTTCAATCATCACTTTCTTCCTCCTTCCGAAATAATATTAATTGGCCACTTTTTTCCATTCGACGTTCGAAAATGTGCGAAGTCTTCGAGGCAAAAAACTGCGGATATCTTCCTCGTTATATCCAACCTGTAATCTTTTTTCGTCTTGGATAATTGGCCGGCGCAACATTTGAGGGTACTTGATTATTAATTTATAAAATTCATTAAGCGGAAGAGATTCAATATTTACATTTAATTCCTGGAATGTTTTTGATTTAGTTGAAACAATGTCATTAGTCCCATCTTCAGTCAAGCGAAGAATTGATTTAATCTCATCGACTGTAAGGGGATTGGATAATATGTTTCTTTCAATATACTCAATATGATGTTCTTCAAGCCAAGCTTTTGCTTTTCGGCAAGAAGTACAACTTGGTGTCATATACAGATTAACCATACTTATACACACTCCTTCATATTATTCAGCTCATTTCCTATCGGCTATACTGTAAATTTAAACATTACAGTTAGTGAAGTCAACTGTAAATTTATGGATTAGGTATCAGAACGCATTAGAGTTTGTAACTTTTAAAAATTACTGTACTTAAACTAGCCTCTTGAATGAGATACTGGATAATAATGAAAGGGATGGAAAACATAATTAAATAATAAGTTTGATTCTGACAGAAGAGAAGTGACGTTAATGAATGAAAAAGGAAAAAGGAAAAAATAAAACCCTTTTCCTCGAAGCTGTGTTCATTCTTGTTCTATTATCAGGGTGTGGTAATGACCGAATTATCGATAAAATTCAAATCATTGATACACTAGCTTATGATAAGAAAAGAGACAAAATCGAAGGAATGGTGATCTATCCTCTCTTCAAGGAAAAAGGGAAAACCGTATTAAAAGATTTCAAAACTTTTTCCACTACGTTTGAGGACATCCTTCAAAGATTGGAACGCTTAGCCGGTTGAAATTGGAAAATTAGACTTGGTTTTGTTCGATAAACATTTTGCAAAAAAAGGAGTCGCTGAAGCTTTAATAAGTCTCAGTAAAGACCCGACTGCCGGGAGTCGTATGCAGATCGATATAGCCAATCCTTCGGCTCAAGAGATTTTAACGTCAAGTGAAAAAGTCCAGCTTCCATTTCATATAAGTGAAAAAATCAATCACAATATTGAAAAAGGCAATCTACCCAAAATGAACCTGAATGTACTTTTAAATCATTTTTATACTGAAGAAAGGGATGGCTATTTACCTTATATCATCATTGAAGAAAGGTCAATTGAAGATTTACGGTTTAGCTTTGTTAAGACATGGGCAGTATGTCCATAAAATTAATATGAGACAGGCATTTATTTTAAAACTGCTATTGCAGCAGCATTCTGGAAATGGAAACTGTAAGGTCAAAATAAAAGTTAACAATCAAAAGATTAGCTTATTGTTGAGAAATCTTGCTTCCAAAACAACCTACACCGTTGAAACCAACAAGCCTAGTCCTCGTATCCTAATTGATTTAACGCTTAATGCTCAGGTTAGATATGAACCGCAATCATCAATAATATCCGAAAAGAACAACTATTCAGAAAAGTTATTACAAATAAAATTTTCGCATAATTATTTCCTTTTTTATCTTTCAATGGATGGGGTAGGGCAGCATGAAATTCAAACTTCCACAGAAATGTCGACTGTTTGAAAATAAGTGCGTACATTTGGATCCCCCATAAGGCCACTTGCAAATCAGCGTCCCATTTCTAGTACTTATCTATTATACGGTTTCAAGCGGATTCCGAGTAATTACTGGCATTTGTTTTTGAAGAACGGTGATTCTTTTTATTATTTTAACTCCCCTTAATTTCTTTTCCTTAGAATTTGCCCAATGGGATCATTTATTGCCGCTTTTTAATCATTCCGCCATGGACATCTTGTTATCTTCAAAAGAAGTGTCATAATAGTTCTCAACTTTAAATGAAAAGTGACCTTCTATGTCCGATACGCTTTCATATTGACGAATCGTCTGTGAATCTGGCTCGACTATCAAGTGGCGGTGCTGTCCCCCTATTTCATGCACCTTGAAAATCAAAATTAGGACGAGGTATTTCTTTTAAACATAAAATTTTCGCGTAAACTTCTATTAAGACTTACACAATGGAGACATTTATATCTAATCAAAACCTTCACTTCTTTCATTTTAAATATATTATTTTTACCTTAGTAGTTTTCGAACCTAAGATCACTAATCCCCTCCTCAACCAGATCTATCGGAAATAGCACAACCACAAAAATACCATCGCAGGTGAAATAAGAGGCATTAGCAAAGTCAGATACTTTCGTATATTATCATAAACAAAATAAACAAAAATCTGCTTCAGGTGAAAAACGAAAAATGCGATGAGAACTTTTCATCGGTTTATACCCACTATAGTGGAATTTGAGAATATCGAGTTAATTTTTCTTGACTTCATAAACTGTAAATATTAAAATCACAGTAATTCCTTTTGAATAGGAAGCAATCAATTTGAAAAGTGGCTTTTATAATTTAGTTTGTTAGGGACATTTACCAGACCATTGCTTCTTAATGTCTATACTGTAAACTATTTTATTACAGTGTGTTCCACGACAAACAAACTGTAACTTTTTTCATTACATTAAAGGGGGTAATTTTGTATTTTGTGTAAACATTAAAAAATACTTTTAGAAAATTATAAGAATGAATTGGAGGATATAATAATGGCTATCTCACACGTAACAGATCAAACATTTAGCACTGAAATTAAAGAGGGATTAGTTTTAGTGGATTTTTGGGCACCATGGTGTGGTCCTTGTAAAATGATTGCACCTGTATTGGAGGAAATCGATGGTGAGATGGGTGACAAAGTTAGAATTATCAAGCTTAATGTAGATGAAAACGCAGGAACAGTAGGAAAATTTGGAGTCATGAGCATTCCAACGTTGATTCTTTTCAAAGACGGAGTGGCTGTAGATAAGGTTATCGGGTTCTATCCAAAAGAAGCTTTGACAGAAATAATCTCAAAGCATATGTAATACAGACTTTTTAGAAAGAGGATGAATCTATATCTATGCATACAAAAAAGTATTTGATATACCATTCTCATTGCTAGACCTTTCACCGATTGCACGTTGGAAGTTTTCCAGCTGATGCTTTTCGCAATACACTAGAACTTGCACAGCTCGCTAAAATTTTAGCTGAAATTGTTAACAGCCACAGGTAAAAATACGAATATATGAAAAAGTGTTATCAACAAATCTTTTTGAGGAGGAAAAAATAATGAGTAAAAAAGCACTCTTAATTATACCGCCAGAACGTTTTAATGAAGATGAGTTATTCAAACCAAAAGAAGAGCTTGAAAATGCAGGAGTCGAAGTAACCATTGCTAGCACCGTGGCAGGTGAAATTACTGGTGACTATGATGGGAAAGCAACTGCTTCGGTTATCTTTTCAGACGTATCCCCTACAGAATTTGATGTTGTTTCGGTAATTGGAGGATCTGGTACAAATGATCATCTATGGGGAAATCAGGAATTACAAGGCTTTTTGAAGCAAGCTTACAATGAGAAAGTTCTTGTAACAGGAATTTGTGCAGGGGCTGTTACAGTTGCTAAAACTGGTTTGCTTTCTGGAAGAGAAGCAACTTGCTATCCAGTAGATGTTCAAAAGAACGAATTGATAGCTGTTGACGTTAAATATGTTGAACAACACGTTGTTGCCCATGGTGATATTATTACTGGCGATGGTCCACAAGGTGCGAAAGAATTTGGAAAAGCCCTTGTTAAAGCATTACGTTAGTTCTACATTTTAGTTGGATAGAGTGTGGTTCGGAAGTGAATTTCGAACCCACCGCTTCCATTAAATATAAGCATTTTTTGTGAGAATAATAAATTTTTGCGATTCAAGGAGGGTTTTTAGTTTGGGCAAAAAAATTGCTACACTTATTACCAATTTATTTGAGGATGTTGAATTTACAGAACCTGCAGAAGCATTCAAAGAAGCTGGTCATCAAGTAATTACAATTGATAAACATGCAGGAAATGAAGTAACTGGTAAAAAAGGCGCAACCGTAAAAATTGATAAAGCCATAGATGAAGTTAATCCTGCAGACTTTGATGCTTTGCTTATTCCGGGTGGTTTCTCCCCTGATTTACTACGTGAAGATGACCGCTTTGGTCAATTCGCAAAAGAATTTATCCAAGAAGGCAAACCTGTTTTTGCCATTTGCCATGGACCACAAGTATTGATCGATACAGACCTATTAAAAGGCGTCGACATAACTGGTTTCAAATCTATTCGTAATGATTTAAAAAATGCAGGGGCTAACTACAAAGATGAAGAAGTTGTGGTAAGCAATAATATTGTGACTAGCCGTTTTCCAGATGATATCCCGGCATTCAATCGTGAAGCGCTAAAACTATTAGCAAAATAAAATAATGAAGCGTTGGTTTATATTATTTTCACTAAAAGTAGTATGTAATATTGTTTTCAGATACAATCTAAAAAGAATTTTTTAAGGAGGGTTCATACAATGTCATTAAAAGGAAAACGTGTGGTCGTAATAGGAGGTACTTCTGGTATTGGATTATCCGCAGCAAAGGCATTTCTTGATGAATCTGCTCAAGTCATTATTGCAAGTCGTTCTGATGCAAAACTATCGGAGGCAAAGAATGTACTTGGTGGTAATGTGGAAGCATACAATATTGACTTTCGAAGTGAAGAAAAACTAGCTGACTTTTTTAAAATGGTAGGGAATTTTGATCACCTTGTCGTTACGGCAGGTGAAGGTGCAATGGGTCATTTTAGTGACTTACCTGTTGCGGATGTTAGAGAAGCGTTTGATAGTAAGTTTTGGGGGCAATACTTAACCGTTCGTGCCGCTATTCCGTACTTAAATGATACCAGTTCTATCACATTGACCTCTGGTGTTTATGGAATCCGTCCACCACAGGGGGCAACTACACTTGCTTCGATCAATTCAGCGATCGATGGATTGGTTAGGGGGCTTTCAGTAGACCTGGCCCCTATACGGGTAAATGTTGTTTCACCTGGTATCGTAGACACCCCACTCTACGGAGGGATGCCTGACGAGCAAAGACAAAATTTATACAGTAAAATTGCACAGCAGCTACCTGTTAATCGCGTGGCACAGCCTGAAGACATTGCTGAGACCTACGTGTACTTAGTGAAAAATGGTTTTACAACTGGTACTGTTCTTCTTATTGATGGCGGGGCTCACTTGGTGTAAGTGAGCAGTATAATGTTATTTTTGTGGCTATACTACAACAATGTATAGCCACATTTATTTTTTAAATAATAATCCAATTTTTCAATAAATGGTAATGATTGAAGAATTGCAGTTCAAGAAAAACAAGGTGAGATATGAAAGGAATGATGAAAATGAGTTTACGTGACCATGAAAAAATATTGAGAATTAAGCATTCACTTGAAAAACGTGTAGTAACTTTACCTGATGGAACTTTTCTTCCAAGCATTGGTCAAGGAACATGGTACATGGGTGAAAATCCTCAATCGAAAAACAAAGAAATCAAAGCTTTGCAACTTGGAATAGAACTAGGCATGAAGCTAATCGATACGGCTGAAATGTATGGAAATGGCGATTCCGAACGTTTAGTTGGTGAGGTAATCAAGGGGCGTAGAGATAAAGTTTTTTTAGTATCGAAAGTATATCCTCATCATTCCGGGTTAGATTTGATTGAAAGCTCATGTGAAAATAGTCTAAAACGACTAGGAACAGATTATCTTGATTTGTATCTTTTACACTGGAGAGGTCGTGTTCCTTTGGCAGAAACAATTGAAGGAATGGAGAGACTGCGCAAGGATGGTAAAATTGTAAGATGGGGAGTTTCTAATTTTGATACGGATGATATGATAGAGTTGTGGGATAACGCTAATGGGAAAAAATGTGTGACAAATCAAGTGTTATATCATCTAGGTTCTAGAGGAATTGATTATGATCTCCTACCATGGCATCATGAACATAACATGCCAATTATGGCCTATAGTCCCCTGGCCCAGGGAGGGAGCTTAAGAAGACAATTACTAAGCGATCCAACCATCATTGAGATTGCAGAGAAATACAATGTGCAGGCATTACAAATTGCTCTTGCGTGGACCATTCGTTCGAACAACGTAATAGCTATCCCAAAAGCTGTTAAGGAAGAACATGTTTTAGCCAATGCTCAAGCTGCTACTATTCAATTGACCATAGAAGATCTGAACAGACTTGACGAGGTATTTCCAAAACCAACAAGAAAAATACCTTTGGATATTATATAAAATGAATGGGGACAAAGGATCTGTACTCTTTGCCTAGGAGAACCTGTCAATGTCCCTTCTCAAACTCTGATTTGTCAACAGAGTCCTAAAGTACATTTCTTCACATGCTTTCCCCTTTTGGCTCCTCTAATTATAGCCAATTTCACGAAGTGTTTTAATATAAACTGATTTCTTTGTTTCCTCTTTTTTCATTTATTCTCTTAAATGCGAGATAATTACATCAGCAATATCGGTGATGATAGGCAAGCTCACCCTTTCCAATTTCGGTCCATTGCCAAAATATCAAGCAGCCCTTAAATGGGATGATTTGGATGAAGAAAAAGGGTCATTGCTTGTTACCAAGACTTTATACAATCCAAATAATAATATAAATAAGTATCAGTTACTAACACCGAAAACATCAGGCTCAATCCGAGCCATTCGAATTCATGAAAGACTCATAAAAATGTTAAAGCGACATGCGGAAATAAAATTGCAAAAAGGGCCCTTATATAGATAGCCATTTTATCTTTGCACGAGATAATGGACACCCACAATTAAGAAAAGTGATTGAAACTAGACTAAAACGTTTATTAAAAAAGGTTGATATTGATAAAAACATTCCCCCCCATTCATTCAGACATACACATACATCTCTATTGATTGAAGCTAGTGTGGGAGTTAAGGAGATTCAGCAGCGGTTAGGTCATACAGACATTAACACAACCATGAATATTTACGCTCATATGACCGCCAATATGGAAGAAAAGGCCTCCCACCAGTTCAGTAAACTGATGAAAGACCTTCTCCTATAGTTAGCTTTTTTGTCATAGGTTGCCTTGTTTTTTATAAAACGAGGACAAATCCGAGGACAAGAAAAGCATATTATCATTTTAGACGTTGATATAACAAGGTTTTAAAACCCTAATTACATCATGCCGCCCATGCCGCCCATACCGCTCATGTCAGGCATTCCAGTAGCACCAGCAGGTTCTGGTTTGTCAGCAACAACTGCTTCTGTTGTTAAGAACATAGCTGCAACGCTTCCAGCGTTTTGTAGAGCTGAACGAGTTACTTTCGTTGGGTCAACGATACCAGCTTCGATCATGTTTACCCACGCACCAGTAGCTGCGTTGAATCCAGTTCCAACTGCTTCACCTTTAAGACGCTCAACGATAACAGATCCTTCAAGACCAGCGTTGTGAGCGATTTGACGTACAGGCTCTTCAATCGCACGAAGAACGATTTTCACACCTGTTGCTTCGTCGCCTTCAGCTTGAAGCTCAGCCACTTTATTGTATACGTTAAGAAGTGCTGTACCACCACCAGCTACGATACCTTCTTCAACCGCAGCACGAGTAGAGTTCAATGCATCTTCAATACGAAGTTTGCGTTCTTTTAATTCTGTTTCAGTAGCCGCACCAACTTTGATAACCGCTACACCACCAGCTAATTTAGCAAGGCGTTCTTGTAATTTCTCACGATCAAATTCAGAAGTTGTTTCTTCTAATTGAACGCGGATTTGGTTTACGCGAGCTTGGATCGCTTCTGCATTTCCAGCACCTTCAACGATTGTTGTGTTTTCTTTTGTAACAACAATTTTAGAAGCGCGTCCTAATGATTGGATTGTAGCAGATTTCAGGTCAAGACCTACTTCTTCTGTAATTACTTCTCCACCAGTAAGAGCTGCGATATCTTCAAGCATTGCTTTACGACGATCACCGAATCCAGGAGCTTTAACTGCTACTGCATTGAATGTTCCGCGAAGTTTGTTCACAACAAGTGTTGCAAGTGCTTCACCTTCAACGTCTTCTGCAATGATTAATAGTGGTTTACCTTGTTGTACAACTTGCTCAAGTACAGGAAGGATTTCTTGAATGTTACCGATTTTCTTATCAGTAATTAAGATGTACGGGTTATCAAGAACAGCTTCCATTTTATCTGAATCAGTTACCATGTATGGAGATGCATATCCACGGTCGAATTGCATACCTTCTACAACGTCTAATTCAGTTGTGAAACCTTTAGATTCTTCGATTGTGATAACACCATCGTTACCAACGCGTTCCATTGCTTCAGCGATTAGTTGACCAACTTCTTCGTCAGCAGCAGAAATCGCCGCAACTTGTGCGATAGATTCTTTGTTTTCAACTGGTTTAGAAATCGCTTTTAACTCTTCGATTGCAGCTTGAACTGCTTTTTCGATTCCTTTACGGATACCCATTGGGTTCGCACCAGCTGTTACGTTTTTCAATCCTTCACGAATCATTGCTTGAGCAAGAACTGTTGCTGTTGTTGTACCGTCACCAGCTACGTCATTTGTTTTGCTTGCTACTTCAGCAACCAATTTTGCACCCATATTTTCGAATGCATCTTCAAGCTCAATTTCTTTTGCGATTGTTACACCGTCATTTGTAATAAGCGGTGAACCAAATTTTTTCTCAAGAACGACGTTGCGTCCTTTAGGTCCTAATGTTACTTTTACTGCATCTGCAAGCGCATCTACACCACGAAGCATTGCGCGGCGAGCTTCTTCACTAAATTTAATTTCTTTAGCCATGTATAAGTACCTCCCTAATCATTTTTCATTAAAATTTTCGTTCAGTTAAGTATTGTTGTATAATTAGCCAATAATTGCTAAAATATCGCTTTCGCGTAAAATTAAGTATTCAGTACCCTCGTACTTGACTTCCGTACCAGCGTATTTTGAGAAGATAATACGATCGCCTTGGGCAACCTCTAAAGTAACACGTTCGCCATTTTCAAGAACACGGCCTGTACCAACTGCTACGACCTTACCTTCTTGTGGCTTTTCTTTTGCTGTATCTGGAAGTACGATACCGCTAGCTGTTTTTTCTTCTGACTCAACTAGTTCAATAATAACGCGATCACCTAATGGTTTTAACAAGTGAAACAACCTCCTCAAATTCTTGTGATTAACTGTTTTGAATTATTAGCACTCAACACCTATGAGTGCTAACACAATTATTATATTAAATAAATCATCCATGTTTTGCAAGTATCTTCATCAAAAATTTTCATATTAATTTTTAATAATAGATTTTCATATCAGAAGCAGCCCTACCCATTCTATTAAATCTCTACAACAAATATGATTGAATAGCACCTATAAAAGTGGAGTTATTCAATATTTTTTGATACCATTTTCACTGTACCTATGCATGAATGATTTCACTTAAAGGAGAATTATTTTTGAGAAAAGAATATTGGTATGTCATTATTACGTATCTTGCCATGCAGTTCTCTGGATTTATTGGACTGCCGCTCTTTATGTTTATTGGAAGAACACTAGGGGTACCTAGCGAAGAATTGCGATTAACAGCCTTTGCTTACTGGTCCATTTTCAGTTTTTTATTAGCTCTTCTGCTTACTCTCTTTTTCATGCGACATGATATGAAAGAATCAGCACTCACTCGCGATAAAGCGTCCATCTCCATTTCTGCCTTTTGGGCAATATGCGGGGTTTTTCTCGCTTTATTTGCACAAAGTATCGCGATTACAATTGAACAGAAGATGGGCATTCAAACTGAATCAGTAAATACACAAGAAATTTTGTCTGTCATTGATAGGATTCCGTTAATGATTATCGTAAGTTCTATTATCGGGCCTATATTAGAGGAAACTATTTTCCGAAAAATTATTTTTGGTTCCTTATATAAGCGATTTAATTTCTTTATTGCAGCTTTAATTAGCTCAGTCCTTTTTGGTTTAGCACATATGGAACCAGAACATTTGCTATTGTATTCAGCCATGGGCTTTACATTCGCTTTCCTTTATACACAGACGAAGCGAATTCTAGTTCCAATTATTGCTCATGTATCTATGAATACATTGGTTGTCATTATGCAAATGTATTCTGAAGACATCCAAAATTTCATGAAAAATATGCAAGCTTTCATCGGAGGATTTTTATGAGACATCAATCACCTTTAAAATTAAGCATTATTTATATATGTTTAGGTATCGTATTCACTGCTTTCGCTATCCAAAGTGTCACATCATCAGGTTGGGGATTCTTTGCTTATTTCCTTATCCTTATTGCTACATTGGACTTCGGCTCTGGTATCCGAATGCTTTTACTACATATAAAAATAAAATCAATTCAAAAGAAGAAATAAAGCAGCTGTCGTCAGCTGCTTTATTTCTTTGGCTATGTTAGACATTGTTCATCTTTCACTCATGTATACGGTTTCATATGCATGAGTCAACAATCATTTCATTAGCCCTAGGAATATATTTATTTATTTAACGGGATTCCATCCTCTATATCAGCGGTTTCTTCTTCTAATACTGGATAATGTTTCAGGAAGTAAATCAATGACTGTAATTCAACAGCCAAGTCAATATGATGAATTCTAATAGAAGAAGGTACATTTAATCGTGCCGGGGTAAAGTTTAAAATTCCTTTTACTTCAGCAGCAATTAAACGATCTGTAACGGACTGAGCCACATGTGCTGGAATCGTTAAAATTGCAGCTGTAACCTGCTCTTCTTGCAGACGGCTCTCAATTTCATCCATATGATAAATCGGAACATCAGCTATATTCGTACCGACTTTTCTTTCATCCACATCAAAAGCCATACTAATTTTTGTATTATTATTTTTCAAGAAATTATAATTCAAAAAAGCAGTACCTAGATTTCCTACACCAATTAACGCTACTTTCGTCACTTCATCTTGATCCAATGTTTTTCTAAAAAATGATAATAAATAATTAACATTATATCCATATCCTTTTTTTCCAAGTGCGCCAAAGTACGAAAAGTCACGACGTATTGTTGCTGAATCTACCTTAACGGCTTCACTCAACTCTGCTGAAGAAACCCTTTGTTTCCCAGAGGAATGTAGGTTTTGTAAAAATCGATAATACAAGGGTAGTCTTTTGGCCGTAGCCTGCGGTATTTTTAATTGTCCTTGATTCATTATTCTCCCTCGCTTTCACACGCGCTTTTCAATCTATTCTTCTGCCTATATTCCATAGATGTATGAGGTGCATTCAAAATATCACTGATAACGCTTCCATTCCCAGCTTGCTTCGTTCTTCTAAAATAATAGGGATTCTGTCATCTTACTCTTACTAAATTACACTATGTTCGAAAGTATACAATCTTACGTTATAATATCCCTATTATAAATCATACACCATTATTCCACATAATGTAACAGCTTGTTTTGAAACGAAATAACCATTCTATTGCCGATAAGTTCAATGATACGGTACACTAAGAAGAAAAGCTTAAACGTCTAGAGTCAAAAAACAGTATATCTGAAAATTGATAGACGTTCTATAACAATTTGTTCGGGATAATGCTACCTGAGGTGAAATTCATGATTTTATTACAAGTTAATCAAGTATCTAAATATTACGGAGCGGAACTCATTCTATCGAATATGAAGCTCGAAGTTCAACATAAAGACCGAATTGCTCTAGTAGGTCGGAATGGTGCGGGGAAATCTACACTACTAAAAATTATTGCTGGACAGTTGTCTCATGATGGCGGAGAAATTATTCAACCAAAAGGGGTCACAATCGGCTATATGGCCCAAGATACAGGCCTTGAATCAGAACTATCCATCTGGGATGAAATGTTAACCGTATTTAACCATCTCATTTCACAAGAGCAAGCTTTACGTCAATTAGAAGCAAAGATGGCAAATCCAGATATTTTCTCTAATGAAGCCGTTTATCAAAAAGTACTGAGTGAATATGATGCCCTGCAAGTTCAATTTAAAGAATCCGGCGGCTATCAATATGAAGCAGATATTCGCTCTGTTTTGCATGGACTTCAATTTGGCAGCTTTGACCCTTCTACACCTATCTCCACCTTAAGCGGGGGTCAAAAAACAAGACTAGCCCTTGGTAAATTACTTTTAACAAAACCAGATATTTTAATACTGGATGAACCAACAAACCATCTAGATATTGAAACACTTTCTTGGCTTGAACAATATTTACAAAGCTATCAAGGTGCTGTACTCATTGTTTCCCATGACCGATACTTCCTTGATAAAGTTGTTAATCAAGTATATGAAATCTCGCGACACTCAATGAAAAAATATCACGGCAATTACAGCTCTTATTTAGTCAGAAAAGCGGAAGATTTCGAACGAGATATGAAGCAATTTGAAAAGCAGCAAGAAGAAATTGAAAAGCTGCGTGATTTTGTCCAACGAAATATTACACGAGCTTCTACTACCAAACGAGCACAAAGCAGACGAAAACAGCTTGAGAAAATGGAAATCTTAGATAGACCGCAAGGCGATCAAAAATCTGCTTCTTTCTCTTTTCAAATTGAGAAGCAAAGTGGAAATGAAGTGCTGCAGCTAAACGAGCTAGCCATTGGCTATCAAAACGAAAAAATTGCTGAACACATTAACGTTCGAATCACAAAAGGCGAAAGCATTGCACTCGTCGGTCCGAACGGAGTCGGTAAATCCACACTATTAAAAACCATTATTGATAAGATGCCTGCCCTTTCAGGTGACATTCACTTTGGCACAAATGTTCAGATCAGCTATTATGATCAAGAGCAAGCGAACCTCGTTTCCAACAAACGAGTACTTAACGAATTATGGGATGAACACCCCTTAAAGCCGGAAAAAGAGATACGCACCGTACTTGGAAATTTCCTATTTAGCGGGGATGACGTTTTAAAAACGGTCTCTACTCTTAGCGGTGGTGAAAAAGCACGACTTGCTTTAGCCAAAATGATGATGGAAAAAGGTAATTTTTTAATACTCGATGAGCCAACCAACCACTTAGATCTCGATAGCAAACTCGTCCTTGAAAATGCTTTAATCGATTATCCAGGAACATTGCTTTTCGTTTCACATGATCGATACTTTATTAACCGAATTGCAACGAAGGTCATTGAACTCTCTAAAGATGGCAATGTAGAGTTCCTTGGAGATTATGACTACTATGTTCAGAAAAAACAAGAACAAGCAGAGCATGAAGCACTGGAACAACAACAAACACAAAGTAAACAATCAGAGCAAGTAACAGATAAAAACAGTTACATCATTGATAAAGAAGCGAAAAAAGCAGAACGTCAACGCAAGCGCCGCATTGAAGAGATTGAAGGAGAAATAGAAAAATTAGAGGCAGAGATTGAAGAGTGTAATCAGCTTCTTTGTGATTCTGAAGTATTTCAAAATCACGAAAAAGTGATAGAAATTCAAACAAAGCTAGAGCAGGCACAAGCAGCCCTTGATCTTCTATTAGAAGAGTGGGCAGAGCTGGATATATAAAATTAAGTATGAGATAAATATAGATATTAAGAAGGTCGATCTTGATTTAAGTCGGCCTTTTTCTATATCTGCATCCTAAAGCATTCATTTCTTACTAAAATAAACTTTATCCACAAAAATATACACAACCTTCTCCTTTTTACTCAAGCTTCATTCGAACTTTTCCACAATATCCACAAGAATTATGCTACTTATCAACAAAAACGTAAGTTATTCACATTCAATTTTTAATTATCAGACTTTTTTTATCCACAGATACAACCAAAATCATTTCTATGGATAAATAAAGCAGAGCTATATACATAGCTCCGCCGTATCAACCCTTATTAATATATGTGCATATTCTTAAAAAGCTTCGATATCTAATCCTGGATTTCCATTTAACGCTAAATTGGATTGTTTTCCCTTTTCGAATAAAATACTTCCCGCCGCTCCAATCATCGCTGCGTTATCTGTACAAAGACTAAGCGGAGGAATAATTAATTCTACTCCCGGCACTTCCTTAAAAGCCTCAGTAAGCGCAGCACGCAGCCCTTTATTAGCCGCTACTCCCCCTGCTAGTAACAATTGCTTTACATCATATTCTTTTACTGCAGAAATCGTTTTTGTCACTAATACTTCAATTACACTTTGTTGAAAGCTTGCCGCAAGGTTTTCTGGTTTAATCTCCTCGCCGCGTTGCTCTGCATTATGAAGTGTATTAATAACAGCTGATTTTAATCCACTAAAACTAAAATCGTAACTTCCTTCTAGCCACGCACGAGGTAACTTAATAGACGGCGTTCCTTCATGTGCTAATCTGTCAATATGTGGACCACCTGGATAAGGTAAGTTCAATGTTCGCGCTACTTTATCATAGGCCTCACCCGCAGCATCATCACGAGTCTCACCAATGACTTGAAATGAGCCAGACTCCTTCAATAATACTAATTCTGTATGCCCTCCTGAGACAACAAGGGAAAGCGCCGGATATTGAATCTCTCGAATTAAACGGTTTGCATAAATATGTCCCGCAATATGATGAACACCAACTAATGGAATTCCATGCGCAAACGCGATTGCCTTAGCTGCATTTACACCAATTAATAAAGCTCCAACTAATCCTGGCCCTTCTGTCACCGCAATGGCATCAATATCTTCGTACGTAATATTCGCTTGCTGTAATGCTTCTTCAATTACTAGTGTAATTTGTTCAACATGGTGACGAGAAGCAATTTCCGGCACAACCCCACCAAATCGTTTATGACTTTCAATTTGAGAAGCTACAACATTGCTTAATATGTCCGTTCCGTTTTTTATTACGGCTGCAGCCGTTTCATCACAGCTAGTCTCAATACCTAATATAATTTGCTCTTGTTTCATGAGAAATTCACCCACATTACATATGCATCTTCATAATTATCGGTATAATATCCTTTTCGAATACCACCTTTTTGAAAACCTAATTTTTCATATAAAGAAATTGCGACTTCATTACTCACCCGAACTTCTAACGTCATCCGAACCACACCTTTACTAATCGATATTTCAATCATCTTCAGAAGTAGAGCCTCACCTAATTTTTGCCCTCGATACTCAGGTAAAATCGCAATATTCGTGATATGTGACTCGTCTAATACAATCCAAGAACCGCAGTACCCTACAACTTTACCGTTATCCTCAATAACTAGATACACTGCATACTGATTATGATCGAGCTCATTACAAAAAGCCTCTCTACTCCACGGCAAAGTAAAAGATTGTCGTTCTACTTCTAACACTTGATCAATATCTTCTCGATTCATCATCCGAAACGTCATCGTTTTACTCATTGTTATCGTTCGCTTTCATCATTTTTTTGGTTCTCTTGCTGTTCAAGCCACTTTGCTTCAGCTTCAGCCATACGCACATAATTTGGAACAAACAAATGAATGTCTTCTTCCTCTTTATTTTTTCCAAGGAAAGCTAGCTCACTTGGTTTTGGATTATATAAAGAATAGGGAACAAACACCGCTAACTCCCCAAGCACCTCACTAAGCGCTTCACGATGAATTTCTATATCTTGTCCTATAAATAAAATAGGACGCTTCCACTCTTTAAGACGTGTAGCCCATTCTGACGATAAGATATTGCAATCTGCCACAATTTCTTTCAATTGCTCATTCTCATCATACTCATATAAACCCGTATACACTTGTCCACGCCTTGCATCAAATAACGGTGAAATCAATCCGTTAAAGTAGCGACCATTAGCAGCTAAAGCTTCTAAGCTTGAAATCGCTGCTAATGGAATATTTAATGTCCACGCTAATGTCTTCGCAATCGTCACACCAATTCGAACGCCTGTATAAGATCCAGGTCCTTTCGCTACAACGATCTTATCTAACTCTTTTGGCAGAGTATCACAATCTTTTAACAACGTATCAATAGCTGGCATAACCCGAACAGAATGATTTTTCTTTAAATTAGTAATGTACTCACCTATGACTTGATTCCCATCGATTAAAGCAATACCTAGCGTAAAATTAGACGTATCAATAGCTAACACTTTCATTCCATAATCTCCTTACACAACTGGACGTAACGATCTCCATGAGCTTCTAAGACTAATCGGCGACTATATTCGTCTACACGATAAATATAAATAATTAAAAGATTCTCTGGGAGCTGATTTTGAATTAAATGAGCCCATTCAATAACGGTAACACCTTCACCTTCAAAATACTCATCAAATCCTAGATCCTCTTCCGACTCACTTACACGATACACATCCATATGATATAGCGGTAAACGCCCATGATATTCTTTAATAATCGTAAAAGTAGGACTATTTACAGTTCGCGTAACCCCAAGCCCCTTCGCTAACCCTTTTGTAAAAGCGGTCTTGCCTGCTCCTAGATCACCCTCTAAAGCTAATACATCTCCACCTTCAAGATGTTCTGCTAACCGACCTGCAAAACGAGCAGTCTCTTCTTCACCTCGTGAAATCCATTCAAATTGCTCCATATCTTAATCACCTTTATGTAACCAGTTATTTAAATAAGATTAGATAAACAAGACTTACCGTCGATCATGGTGAAAGTCGATGTCCCTTCCTATTTATATATACTATCGTCCGTTTACTATAAATTCTCATAGTATAAAAAATCCTTAGGACCGTTCTCCTAAGGACAGAAAACATTCTATATGTAGTTTACCTGTTTTTTCATCAAGAAACAAATAAGAAAATAATCATGCTGAAAAACCAAAAAAACGAAACAATGTTTCGTTTTTTTGGTTTGATTGCGGGGACAGGATTTGAACCTGCGACCTTCGGGTTATGAGCCCGACGAGCTACCGGACTGCTCCACCCCGCGACGATAAGAATAATGATATTTTGTTTCGACGATTTCTTCCCTCTCTAGAACTTCAGGATGAGGACGCACCGAAACAACTTGATGATAATATATAGTATATACTCTTTTTATAAAAAATATACACAAAATATATAGCTTGGCGACGTCCTACTCTCACAGGGGGAAACCCCCAACTACCATCGGCGCTGAAGAGCTTAACTTCCGTGTTCGGAATGGGAACGGGTGTGACCTCTTCGCTATCGTCACCAAACAATATA
>Ga0182746_1000412_pt1 | contig 61003 bp, 56 predicted proteins | sample eDN3rd30CBELigOP_FD_128881 | JGI IMG/M metagenome (GOLD analysis project Ga0182746, IMG submission 128881) | Enriched Organic Plus compost microbial communities from Emeryville, California, USA - eDNA 3rd pass 30_C BE-Lig OP (version 2) (version 2) ...
GCCGGCCTGCCCGTGCTGTGCGTGCCGGCCGGCACGGCGGCCGAGCCCATCGGCATCCAGGTCATCGGCGCGCCGGGCAGCGACGAGCAACTGCTGGAGCTGGGCGTGCGGCTGCGCCTGTAGGGCGGCGGGCGGCCAGCGCCTGCGCCGGATCGACCGGCGCGGGCGGGCAGCCGGGCCTGCGCGGTGTCCTGCCGCACGCCGCATGCATACAATGCGTCCGTGACCCCAGACACCGACCCCACCGAAGACGTCCGCTGGATGCGCCGCGCCCTGGAGCTGGCGGGCGGCGCGCTGTACCACACCAGCCCCAACCCCCGGGTGGGCTGCGTCATCGTACGCGGCGGCCAGGTCCTGGGGGAGGGCGCCACCCAGCCTCCCGGCAGCGCCCACGCCGAGATCATGGCCCTGCGCGACGCCCAGGCGCGCGGCGCCGACGTGGCGGGGTCCACCGTCTACGTCAGCCTGGAGCCGTGCAGCCACCACGGCCGCACCCCCCCTTGCGTGGACGCGCTGATCGCCGCCCGCCCGGCCCGCGTCGTGGTGGCCATGGGCGACCCCAATCCCCTGGTCAACGGCCAGGGCCTGGCGGCGCTGCGCGAGGCGGGCATCGCGGTCGCCGCCGGCGTCTGCGCCGACGAGGCCCTGGAGCTGAACCCCGGCTTCGTCGCCCGCATGAGCCGCGGCACGCCCTGGGTCTGGCTCAAGCTGGCCGCGTCGCTGGACGGGCGCAGCGCCCTGCACAACGGCGCCTCGCAATGGATCACCGGCGAGGCGGCCCGCGCCGACGGCCACCACTGGCGCGCCCGCAGCTGCCTGGTGCTGACCGGCATGGGCACGGTGCTGGCCGACGACCCGCAGCTCAACGTGCGCCACGTGGCCACGCCGCGCCCGCCGCGCCGGGCCGTGGTGGACGGCCGCTTCGAGATCCCCGAGACCGCGCGGCTGTTCGACGGCCAGGGCGAGGTCATCGTCTTCACCACCCGCGACGACCCGGCCAAGGCCGGGCGCCTGGCCGCGCGCCGGGCGCGCGTCGTGCGCCTGCCGGAATCCGCGCCCGGGCGCGTCGACCTGCGCGCGCTGCTGCACTGGCTGGGCGGCAACGACATCAACGAAGTCCACGTCGAGGCCGGGGCCGGCCTGTCGGGCGCGCTGCTGGAAGCCGACTGCGTGGACGAGCTGCTGGCCTACCTGGCGCCCGTGCTGCTGGGCGACGCCCTGGGCATGGTCAGGCTGCCGCTGCTGGAGCACCTGGAGCATGCGCGCCGCTTCGTCTTCACCGACGTCGCGCAGCTGGGCCAGGACGTGCGCCTGCGCGCCCGCCTGGCGGCGCGCTGGGAGGCGCTGCGCGAGCGGGTGGCGGCGGACTGAGCTGTCGGCGCGCAGGGCGCAGGCCGAGCGCGGAAAGACCGCGCAAGAACGAGGGGCGCAAGGCCTGGCGTCTGGCGTATCATCCTCGCAGCCGGCCGGCCGCATGCGCGCCCGCCGGTATGCGCCGCGCATGCGCATGTTCACCAGTACATGGCGCCCCCGGCGCCGCAAGCGGGAGAAACCTTCCATGTTCACAGGCATCGTGGCCGCCGTCGGCCGTATCGTCGCCGTCCGCCCCCTGGGCGAATCCGGCTCGCAGGCCGGCCTGCACCTGGAGATCGACGCGGGCGGCCTGGGGCTGGGCGACGTCGGCCTGGGCGACTCCATCTCGGTACAGGGCGCCTGCATGACCGTGGTCGCCCTGCAGGGCAACATCTTCGAGGTCGACGTCTCGCGCGAAAGCCTGAGCCTGACCGCCGGCCTGGACCGCGAGGGCGAGGTCAACCTGGAAAAATCCCTGCGCATCGGCGACGCCATCGGCGGCCACCTGGTGTCCGGCCACGTGGACGGCCTGGGCACGGTCGAGCGCTTCGAGCCGGTGGGCGAATCGCACGAGCTGGCCGTGCGCGCGCCGCAGGCGCTGGCCCGCTACCTGGCCTACAAGGGCTCGGTGGCGATCAACGGCGTCAGCCTGACCGTCAACCGCGTCGAGGACGACCCGGACGGCTGCGTGTTCAGCGTCAACCTGATCCCGCACACCGTGGCGGTGACCACGCTCAAGCACCTGAAGCCGGGCGCGCGCGTCAACCTGGAGGTCGACACCATCGCCCGCTACGTGGAGCGGATGATGTCGGTGGGGACGGCGGGGTCGATTGCGGCGCTGTAGGGGCGGGTCGGCGCGCTGTCATGCAAAGAGGTGCCGATTTCAGCTAGAATCACGGATTGCCGTTTTGCCGCGCGGCCGGGGTTTGCCCGGCCCCAGGGCAAGGCGGGCCGCCGGGCATGGGCGCAACGCCTTGCCCGGACCGGATCAGGACAGGTGGCCGAGTGGTTGAAGGCGCACGCCTGGAAAGCGTGTATACGTCAAAAGCGTATCGGGGGTTCGAATCCCCCTCTGTCCGCCAGCTGCCATTCCCAGGCCGCCCCCCAGGCATTTTCCGGGAATGGCTGGCCGGACATCGCGGCGGCGGCCGGTCCGGCACGATATGGCCGTCCCGGTTTCGCGGGGCCTCGGCCGCTTCTTCGCACGGGAAAATGGAAATCATGTCGATCGTCATGAGGGTTTCATGCGCCCTGGTCGCGGGTGCCGCGATTTCCGGTTGCGCCGGGGTCAGCAGTGCGAAGCTCAGCCCGGTGGCGGATTCGCACGAGTATCTCGTGGTGGCCAAAGCCTATAGCTGGGAGCATGGAGTGCTTGGCAACACGGCCACGAACATCCTGTCGGCGGGAAGGTATGTTCCGATCGGGCAGGATCGCTCCGGCACGTATTACCAGGGGCCTCCCTATTGCTTCAAGGTGGTCATGAGCGAAGTGAACTGGGGCGCGGCCACATTGAACGAGGGCAACGCCTATTACTGCGGGATTTTCGTTCCCCTGGCCGCCGGCCAGGATCCCAAGGTCTATATCTATTACAAGACCATGACCAGGGGCCTTCCGCGCGAACAGCTCGAGCAGTTGGAGGCGAAGGCCGCTGCCGAGGCAGCGCAAGCAGCCGCGGCTTCAACGGATCGAGCCCAAGATGCCATGCTGCAGGCATCCGTCCTGATGCCTGCTCAAATGGCGGCGATGCCGCCGCCCGGCGCTACCGCCTTGCAGGGGGGGATAGGCGGAGCGATCGGCATGGGCCTGGTGTCGGCCATTGCGGCTACCGATGATGGAGACATCGCGCCATATGGCAAGCAACCTCCCGCGGGCGGTTTGCGCGGCGCCTATACCGTCGTGAAAGAGACCCCGGCCTCGCAAGGCGAGCCTCGCCCGGCCCTGGTGGTCGCCCCTGAATAGTCGTACTTCGTCTTTCAATGCTGCTGGCAACGGGGGGCGGACATGCTCATCCGGGTGGCCGCAAGGCGTCCTGCAGCGTCCGCAGGTGCGCGTCCAGCGCCGCATCGCGGGCGCAGCGCCTGGCGCAGAGATAGGCTTCCAGGTTCTTCGCGCAGCAGTCGTCGGTGCCCTGCCCGGATGAGTGGGCCGAGTCGGCCACCGCCGAAGGGCCGGGCGAGACCGGCGCCGCGCTGCTCCGTCGCCTCGCCAGCCATTGCTCCATGCGCGCCTGCTGCGCGCGCTCGGCCGTTAATTCGGCCTGCTTGACGGCTTCATAGGCCTCGCGCGCGGGGTCCGGCATGGCGTCGAGCATCGACCGGATACTGCGGCGGATCTTGCGCAATGGGACCACCGCCTGCCGCCGCCAGGCGCGTACGGCCCGTTCCAGGCCGGCGCAATCGTGGCGGTCCAGGTCGATATCGCGCAGGCCCGCGTACAGCGCGCACAGCACGACATTGACATCCAGGCCGTATTCGTCCTGCAGGCCGATGCAGGCTTCGGCCACGCCGGGCTGCGCATAGAAGGCGAGCGAGAAATCCCACAACCCGTCTGCAGTCGCCGCCGTCGAACCGGCTGTGGCCCTCGTCATTGCGCCGCCGCCCCCGCCGCGCCGGGCGTCGGTACCGTGCCGACGTACCCGGAGATATCCCGGGCTGCATCGCGCACGAGTTCCAGAAGCTTGCGCTCGCGCGCTTTGCCGAACCGGTACATGGGTACGGTAATGGCCAGCGCGATAGCGGGCTGGCCGTTGACAGTGCGCACGATGGCGGCGACGGCGCCGGCGTCCTCGGAGAATTCGGCGCGGTTGACGGCTGTGCCGGTCTCCCTGGCGCGCTGGAGTTCCTTGCGCAGCGTGGCCGCGTCGGTGATGGTGCGGTCGGTATAGCGCGCCAGCGGGCCTTGGAGGATGGCGGCCTGGTCGGCCTCGCTGGCGAAGGCCATCAGCACTTTGCCGGTTGCCGTGCAGTGCGCCGGGTTGTTCTGTCCCGGCGCGGCGTAGTGGGTGATGGCGCTGGGCCCCAGCGTCTGGTCGATGCTGATGCCTTCGCGGCCGTTCCAGATGCTGAGGTTGACCGTTTCCCCGGATGCTTCGGCCAGTCGCGCCATGCGCTGGCGAGACGCCTGCGAAATACCCATCTGGTTGATCATCGGCGCTGCGATGGCGATCAGGCCGGGGGCCAGGCTGACTCGGTCGGTGTGAGGGTTGCGCTCGACCACGCGCTGGGCTTCCAGCGTGGCGACCAGCCGGGACACCGAGCTCTTGTGCAGGCCGATCTGGCGCGCGATATCGCTGACGCCGATCTCCGGCTGCGATTGCGAAATACAGCGCAGGATCTCGATGGCGTGGCGGGCCGCGTGCACGGTGGGGTCGCGGCGGGCGGGCGGGGGATCCGACTCTGGCCCTTTCTTGGTGCGAGCGGATTTCGTCGTGTCAGGCATGAGGGTATTCCATTGGAAAGCAGGAAAAACGGGCGCAGGGGACATGCCGCGCGTTGACAGCTGCTTTCACGATATCCATAATGGAGTGAAACTGCGCAACAGCGTTGCGCTATGACCAACACTATAGCCGGCTTCTTCCCGCCGATCAAGCGGTCGAAAGATCGAAAAGCAAGAGTTTGATATGAAACCGATGGAGTCCTTTCGTCAATTGGTAGGCTGGCTCGACGAGCGCGGCCTGGTTTCCGGCGTGGCCCGGCAGGTCGATCCGCGCCACGAGCTGACGGCGGTCATGCGCTGCGTGCAGAAAAGCACGAACCAGGCCTTGCGCTTCGCCGACGTGAAGGGCGCCAACGTGCCGGTGGTGACCAACGTATTCGGGTTCCGCAGCCACGTCGCCGCCGCCCTGGGGCTGGAAGAGAAGGACCTGCTTCGCAATCTGGTGCGCCAGGAGGCCCGGGGGATTCCCACCGAACGGGTGGCGGAAGCGCCCGTGCAGTGTGTCGTGAGCCAGGGGGAGGACGTGGACCTGCGGCGCGACATTCCGCAGATCGTGTTCTCCGAACACGATGGCGGCGCATACATCACCGCGGGCGTGCTGATTGCGCCGCATCCCGAGACCGGCGTCTACAACGCCTCGTGGAACCGCTGCCAGTTGGTCGGCAAGGACAAGCTGCGCGTGCGCATGATGCCCCCCCAGCACCTGGGCCGCTACCATGCCGAGGCCGAGGCCAAGGGCCGCAACCTGCCCTGCGCCATCGTCATCGGCGCGCCGCCCGCCCTGATGTTTTCGGCAGCTTCCAAGGTGCCGTACGAAGTGGATGAACTGGAAGTCGCCGGCGCGTGGCAGAACAAGCCGCTGCGGGTGACGCGCTGCAAGACCATTCCCGTGGATGTGCCGGCCGACGCCGAAATGGTGATCGAGGGCGAGGTGCTGTGCGGCGTGCGAGAGGACGAGGGGCCGTTCGGCGAGTTTACCGACGGCTACGTGCCGGTGATGAAGAATCACGTGTTCCGCGTGACCGCCGTTACGCGCCGTAGCGACGCCCTCTATCACACGATCCTCGCCGGCGGGACGGAGGACCTGAACCTGGTGGGGGTTCCGATCCAGGCGGAAATCTACAAGAAGGTCTCGTCCTTCGTGCCGCGCATACGGGATATCGCCACGCCCGGCTATGTGTTCGGCTGCGTCATCTCCATCGAGAAGCAGAACGAGGATCAGGCCAAGAACGCCTTGCTGGCCGCGCTGGGCGGGTACTCCTGGACCAAGATCGTCGTCGTGGTGGACGAGGACGTCGACCCGTTCGACGCCGCCGACGTCCTGTGGGCCATACAGACGCGCTGCACGCCCGAGACCGGCACCTACATGGTTCCCCGCATGCCCAGCTACACCCGGGAAGACGTGCGCGAGGTACATCGCGGCAAGCTGGGCCTGGACGCCACCGTGCCGGTCGCCATGAAGACGCTGTTCGAGCGTCGCCGCTTTCCCGGCGAGCACGATATCAACCTGCAGGAGTACCTGAATGTCCGGCATTAGCATCGAACGCATCGGCGAGGCCGCGGATCATCTGATTACCGCGCCGATGTCCAACTGGACGATCCTGAAGGGCATTCCCCTGCTCCAGCTGTATGCCACCGCCCGGCAGAAAGCCGGCGGAGGCCCGCTGACGCTGGCGGCGGCCAGCCAGCTCAAGGCGCGCGTCGGCGCCGGCGATACGGTGCTGATGGTCAGCGGGTTCATCATGCGCGACTACGGCCTGCCCGAGACGGACGGTCCGATCGGCGCGGCGGTGCTGGCGCGCGCGCTGGCGCTCGGCCTGGGCGCCATCCCCGTGGGGGTATCCGAGGCTTCGGTGGTGCCCTGCATGCGGGCGTGCTTTGCCGCGGCGGGCTTGATTCCGGCGGCGATGGAAGAGATGCGGTCCGGCCGAAACCGCTGTGCGTTCACCGACTTTCCCGTGGACAGGCAGGCGGCGGAGCAAGCCGCGATCGCACTGCTGGACGATCTGCAGCCCAAGGCGCTGGTGGCGGTGGAGCGCCCGGGCGCCGGGCGGGACGGGCATTACCACGGAGGCGGCGGGTTCGAGATCAGCGGCTTCACGGCGCATACGGACGCCCTGTTCGCCGAGGCCCGGCGGCGCGGCATCCTGACTATCGGAGTGGGCGACCTGGGCAATGAACTGGGCATGGGAGTGGTGGCCGAGGACGTCCGCGCCCAGGTGCCGCTGGGCGAGATCATCGCCGCCGAACAGCCCGCCGACATCGCCGTCGTCGCCAACATCTCGAATTGGGGCGCCTATGGCGTGGCCGCAGTCCTCGCAGCACTGGTGGGCAACGACGCAGCCTTCCATGATGGCGTGGAAGAATTGCGGCTGATCGAGGCATGCGTCAACGCCGGCGCGATCGACCCGGTTGGCGGCATGCTGCGGCTGTACGTGGACGGCACGGATGCGCGCACCAATGCCGCCATGGTGGACCTGCTGCGCTCGCTGGTCGTGCTGAGCCAGCGCGAGGGAGCGAACATGGCCGGCTACCAATCGTCATGGAAAAAGTGACTGCGCCCGCCGCCGCCCACCCGCGGACACGCCGCGTCGGCATGATCGTGCCGTCGGTCAACGCCGTGATCGAGCCGGACTACGCGCGCCTGGGGCTGCCCGCCCTCAGCTTTCACGTCTCGCGCGTAATGCTGCGCGAAACCACGCCCGAGGGATTGCGCGCCATGAATGCCGGCGTGGCGCAAGCCGCCGAGCTGATCGCCTCGGTGACCCCGGACGTGGTTGCCTTCGCCTGCACCAGCGGGTCTTTCATCGACGGCGAGGCGGCGCTGGAGCGCCAGCTCCAGTCGCTGGAAGCGATCGTCGGCTGCCCGATCGTGGCCACGTCCCGCTGCATCGTGCAAAGCCTGCAGGCGCTGGGCATCCGCCGGGTAGCCGTAGCCACCCCTTATCTGGATGCCGTGAACGAGGCGGAGCGCGCCTTCCTGGAGTCGCATGGCTTCGAGGTGGCGGGCATGGAGGGAATGGGGCTGTCCGGCAAGGCCATACGCGAAGTCCCCCCCGGCGAGGTAGCCGCCCTGGTGCGTCGCGCCGACCGCCCGGACGCCGAGGCGGTGTTCGTCAGCTGCACCGACTTCCGTGCGTTCGAAATCGCCGGGCGCATGGAGGCGGAGCTGGGCAAGCCCGTCCTGACCAGCAACCAGGTCACGCTGTGGGGAATTTTGCGGGCACTGGGCATGCAGATACGCATCGCGGGCCACGGCGGGCTGCTGGCATGACGATCAATCCGCAGAATGCCGTCATGGCCAGCATGCGGCTGTACGAGGCCGAGACCTCGATCGCCGATATCGCGGCACGCCATGCGCTCGACGTCGCCGACGTGATCGATTTCTCGCTGAACGTGAATCCCTTCGGGCCGCCCGCCAGCGCCGTCGAGGCCGCATGCGCCGCTCTGGGCTGCAGCCATCTCTACCCGGATCTGCGCTTCGCCGCGCTGCGCAGCGCCCTGGCAGAACGCCACGGCGTCAGTCCCGAGTCGCTGTTCTTCGGGGCGGGGCTGGACGATGTCATCAAGCTGATCGTCCATGCCTGGACCAGCGACGGCGATACGGTGCTTGTGCACTTGCCGACGTTTCCACGCTACGAGCTGGAGGCCAGGCTGCGCGGTTGCAAGGTGGGGTGCGTGGCAGGCGAGGCGCCGGAAAAGACGGATATCGCCGGCATGCACGCCGCGCTGCGGGCGGGCGGGATCGCCATGACCTTCGTCTGCTCGCCGAACAACCCCACCGGCGAAAAAATCCCGCGGGAGGCCGTCGCGGGGTTGGCGCGCGCCGCCGGCCAGGGCCTGCTGGTTGTCGACGAGGCCTTGCTGGACCCGGCCGAGGACGGCGCGGTGCCGCTGCTGGCTCGGCATGCCAACCTGGTGGTCCTGCGCACGTTCTCAAAGTACTTCGGACTGGCGGGCACCCGCGTGGGCTACGCCATCGCCGCGCCCGAGCTGGTGCGTGCTGCCGAAGTCGGGCGTCCGCCCTTCAACCTGGCTCGCGCATCGATCGCCGCCGCCTGCGCAGTACTGGACGATGCGGCGTTTCTCGACCGCTGCCGCGCCACCTTCGCCGAGGAGCGCGCCTGGTTCGCGGCGCAGATCTCCGGCATTCCCGGCGCGCGTATCCGCGGCAGCAACGCCAACATGGTTCTGCTGGACGTGGACATGGCGCCAGGCGAGGCCGCGCAGCGCCTGGCGGCGCAGGGCATCGTCGTGGCCGACGCGAGCTCGTTCCGCGGCATGGAAAACTATCGCGCATTGCGCGTGTCCCTGAGAGGGCGCGCGGACAACAAGAAGCTGCTTGCAGCAATAAGGGGTATTTTCAGTGAAACAAGAGAAGATCGCGGCAAGGACTAGCCGCTGGACGCCGCCCCGGTCGATGGACGGCCTGCTGGTCAGCATGGCTCTGTTGCTGGTCTGGGAGGCGGCGGTGCGCATCGGCCAGGTTCCCGCCTATCTGCTGCCGCCGCCGTCCGCGGTGGCGACGAGGCTGGTGGCGGACTTTCACGGCATCCTGCTTCATACGCTGACCACTGCCGGCGAGATCCTGCTGGGTTTCGGGCTGGCCATCGTCGTCAGTATTCCCATGGCGGCGCTGCTGGCGCAGTCGCGCTCGGCCGAACGCGTCCTGCATCCCATCCTGGTGCTGTCGCAGACGGTGCCCAAGGTGGCCGTCGCCCCGCTCCTGGTGGTGTGGTTCGGATTCGGCCTGACGCCCAAGATTCTCATCGCCTTCACGATGTGCTTCTTTCCCATCGTCGTCGATACCCTGACGGGCTTCAAGTCCGCCCCGGCGCAGCTGCGCTGGCTGGCCCTGTCCACCGGCGCCACGCGCTGGCAGGCCTTCGTGCACTTCCAGGTTCCCGCCGCCCTGCCGCACATATTCTCGGGCGTCAAGGTGGCCAGCACCCTGGCCATCGTCGGAGCGGTAGTCGGCGAGTTCGTGGCCGCCGATCGTGGGCTGGGTTACCAGCTCATCGTCGCCAACGGCGCCCTGGACGTGACGCTGTCCTTCACCATTCTGGTCGTGCTCAGCGTCATGGGCGTGCTGCTCTACGGGCTGGTCGACGTGATCGAACGCCTGGTGCTGCCCTGGCATGTATCGCAGCGTGCGCACGGGGGTGGACGATGACGGCCGCGCTGACGCTTTCGCACGTCACCAAGACCTATCTCACCAAGACCGGCCCGCTGACCGCGCTGGACGACCTCGACTTCGAGATCGCGGAAGGGGAGTTCCTTTCCGTGCTGGGACCCAGCGGATGCGGCAAGAGCACGCTGCTGACCCTGGCGTCGGGCCTGGAAGCGCCCACCGACGGCACGGTGCTGCGCGCGGGCCAGCCGGTGCGGCGTGCGGTGACCGATATCGGCATCGTCTTCCAGACCGATGCCCTGCTCGAGTGGCGGCGTGTGCTGGAAAACATCATGCTGCAGCCGCAGATACGCGGCCTGGACATGGCCGCGTACGAGCGGCGCGCGCGTGAGCTGCTGGATCTGGTCGGCCTGGGCGATTTCGCCGGCAAGTATCCGCACGAGCTCTCCGGCGGCATGCGGCAGCGCGTGTCGATCTGCCGCGCGCTGGTCCACGACCCGTCGCTGGTGCTGATGGACGAGCCGTTCGGCGCGCTGGACGCGCTCACGCGCGAGCAGATGGTGATGGAACTGCACCAGCTATGGCTCAGAACCAAGAAAAGCGTCATGTTCGTGACCCACGACATCCAGGAGGCCATTCTCCTGGCGGGGCGGGTGCTCGTCATGACGCCGCGCCCGGGCAGGGTCGCCGAGATCGTCGAGGTGGACCTGCCTTACCCCCGGACGCCGAGAACGATGGAGACGCCTCGTTTCATTGCGTTGGTGGCACACGTGCGCAATCTCTTCGAGCAATACGGTGTGCTTAAGAAGTACTAGCGGAATTGCTAGCCCTCGATCAAGGACAGATAGATGAAGACGACACGGCGTAATTTCCTGGGAATCACCGCGGCCGCTGCGGCTGCAGGCCTGCCTCTGCTGGCGCGCCCGACCTGGGCCGCCCCGGCCTCGGGCGGGCTGACCAAGGTGACGGTACGGCTGGCCTTCAATTACAACGGCCACCGCTCGCCCTACCTGCTGGGGGTGGACAAGGGCTTCTACCGCGAGGCGGGACTGGATGTCGAGGTGCTGGAAGGCAAGGGCGTCACGTCCTCCATGCAGCTGGTGGCGGGCAGGCAGGACACCTTCACCATCGTCGACCCGCCCTCGCTGATGCTGGGGGCGGCGCAGGGCATGCCGGTCAGACAGGTGGCGCAGCTCTACCAGACCAGCCCGAATGCGCTGATCAGCTGGAAGGACCAGGGCATTGCCCGTCCGGCCGACCTGGCGGGCAAGGCGGTGGCTACGCTGCAGGGCGACACCACCACGACCATGCTCTATGCCCTGCTGGCGAAGAACAAGGTGTCGCGCGGCGCGGTGCAGATCATGGCCTCCGACGGGGGCACCCGCAACCAGGCCTTTCTCGCCAAGCGCACCCAGGCCATCACCGGTTTCACCAACGATTCGTACCTGGGGCTGTCCGCCTTGACCGATAACGGGCTGGCCTGCTTCGCCTATTCGGATTTCGGCGTCGACACCATGGGCGACGGGATCGCGGCGCACGCGGACACGCTGACGTCGTCGCCCGAGGTCGTGCGCGGGTTCGTGCAGGCGTCGATACGCGCCTATCAATACGCGCTGGCGCATCCGGAAGAGGCCATCGCCTCGCTGGTCAAGCGCGCGCCCGCACTCAAGACCGAGGTGGAAGTCGCCAAGCTCAAGGCGACCGCCCCGCTGCTGCAGGCCAAGGGCGGCGCGAACCAGCCCGTCGGCTTTTCCGACAAGGCGCGCTGGGAGGAAGCGCAGGCGCTGATGGCCGAATTCGGCGGGTTGGGCAAGACCGTGCCCGACGTGTCGGTTTTCTATACCAACCAGTTTCTGGCGTAAGGCAATGACGGGAAAGATGTCGCGCAGCGGCTGGGGAGCACGCCGGTGAGCGCTGCGGTGCGGCCCAGAATCATCGTCGGCATCAGCGGCGCCTCCGGCGTCGTCTACGGCGTGCGCGCATTGGAACTGCTGGGCCGGGCGGGCATCGAGACCCATCTGGTGATGACCCGCTCGGCGCAGATTACGCTGGCGCACGAACTGCCCATGAAAGTGGCTGACGTGCACGCGCTGGCGAGCAAGGTCTACCGGGCCGACGACATCGGCGCCAGCATTTCGTCCGGGTCGTTCAAGACCATGGGCATGCTGGTCGCGCCGTGCTCGGTGCGCAGCCTTTCCGAGATCGCGTCGGGCGTGACGTCCGGCCTGCTCAGCCGGGCGGCGGACGTCGTATTGAAAGAGCGGCGGCGCCTGGTGCTGATGCTGCGCGAGTCCCCCCTGCATCTGGGGCATCTGCGCAGCATGGCGCAGGTCACGGAAATGGGCGCCATCGTCGCCCCGCCCGTGCCGGCTTTCTATGCCCGACCCCGATCGCTGGACGACATGATCGACCACACGGTCGGCCGGGCGCTGGATCTTTTCGGCATCGAGACGGGGGCGGTACGGCGTTGGGGCGAGCCGGAATCCTGCGGACAGGCGCCGTCCTGAGTCGCGGGCCCGGGTGCAGCCGCGCAGTCTCCTTCGCCATGGACCGCGAAGCAGCACGGCGGAGGTTTTTTCATGCCAACAATTGTATATACATTTATATACTGATAGGAATTCAACCATGGACAACGAGATCCTCGTTCTTCGTCCCGGCCATGTGGACCTGGCCGCCCTGCGGCGCATCCATGCGGGCGACGTGTCGCTGCGGCTCGACGCCGCCACGCGAGGGGACATGCAGGCGTCGTTCGAGGCAGTGCGGCATATCCTGGACTCGGGCGCAGTGGTCTACGGCATCAATACCGGCTTCGGCAAGCTCGCGCAGACGGTCATCGCGCCGGCCCGCCTGGCGGAACTGCAGCGCAACCTCGTGCTCTCGCACAGCGTGGGAACGGGCACCCCGCTGCCGCCAGGCGTGACGCGGCTGGTGCTGGCCACCAAGGCCGTCAGCCTGGCGCGGGGACATTCCGGCGTGCGGCCGGAAATCGCCGAGGCCCTGCTGGCGCTGTTCAACGCCGGCATCTTGCCGGTCATCCCCGCCAAGGGATCGGTGGGCGCGTCGGGCGACCTGGCGCCGCTGGCGCACCTGGCCTGCGTGCTGATCGGCGAGGGGCAGGCCATCGGCCCCGACGGCGTCTTGATGACCGGAGCGCAGGCTTTGGCGCAGGCGGGGCTGGAGCCCTTCGTGCTGGGCCCCAAGGAGGGGCTGGCGCTGCTCAACGGCACGCAGGTCTCCACGGCGCTGGGGCTGTCCGGCCTGTTCGGGGCGGAAAACGTGTTCGCCGCCGGACTGATGGCCGGCGCCCTGTCGCTGGAAGCCATACAGGGCTCCATCAAACCGCTGGACCCGCGCATTCACGCGGCCCGGGGACAGGCGGGCCAGATCGCCGTGGCCGGCGCCCTGCATACGCTGCTGGCGGGCAGCGAAATCGTCGCCTCGCATGCCGACTGCGCGCGCGTGCAGGACCCCTATTCGATCCGCTGCGTGCCGCAGGTCATGGGCGCCTGCCTGGACAACATGGGGCACGCGGCCGATGTGCTGCGCATCGAAGCCAATGCGGCGTCGGACAATCCCCTGGTATTCAGCGAGACCGGCGAGGTGATTTCCGGCGGCAATTTCCATGCCGAACCGGTGGCCTTCGCCTCCGACATCATCGCCCTGGCGGTCAGCGAAATCGGCGCCATCTCCGAACGCCGCATGGCGCTGCTGCTGGACTCCGGCCTGTCCGGCCTGCCGCCTTTCCTGGTGCGCGACGGCGGCGTGAATTCCGGCTTCATGATCGCGCAGGTGACGGCTGCCGCGCTCGCCTCGGAAAACAAGTCGCTTGCCCATCCGGCCAGCGTGGACAGCCTGCCGACCTCGGCGAACCAGGAAGACCATGTGTCGATGGCGACCTTCGCCGGCCGGCGCCTGGCCGACATGGTGGAAAACACCGCCGTGGTGGTCGGCATCGAGGCCATGGCCGCCGCCCAGGGCATCGAACTGCGGCGCGGGCCGAAGAGCACGCCGATCATCGAGGCCGAGCTTGCCGGCATCCGCGGGCGCGTGGCGTTCCTGGACCAGGACAGGTACATGGCCGGCGACGTCCAGGCCATGCGCGACTGGGCCATGCGCTCCGACTGGCCGGCGCCGGTGGCGGGCATCCTGCCCTGCGCCGCGCGCCGCGCCGGTTGATTTTCCTGTTTCCCCATCTATCGAGGACTGCCATGGACCTGAGCGATCGATCGGCTGCCAGCGGCGCCGACCCCCGCCACGACGATCAACGCAGGATCCGCGCTCCGCGCGGTGCCACCCTGAATTGCAAGAGCTGGCTGACCGAGGCCGCCTACCGCATGCTGCAGAACAACCTGGACGCCGAAGTCGCCGAGCGGCCGCAGGACCTGGTCGTCTACGGCGGCATCGGGCGGGCGGCCCGGGATTGGGCCTGCTTCGACCGCATACTCTCCACGCTGAAGGACCTCGGCGAAGACGAGACCCTGCTGGTGCAGTCGGGCAAGCCGGTGGGCGTGTTCAGAACGCACGCCGACGCACCGCGCGTCCTGCTGGCCAATTCCAACCTCGTGCCCAAGTGGGCCACCTGGGAACATTTCAACAAGCTGGACCGCGATGGCCTGTTCATGTACGGGCAGATGACGGCCGGCAGCTGGATCTACATCGGCAGCCAGGGCATCGTCCAGGGTACGTACGAGACCTTCGTCGAGGCAGGCCGGCAGCACTACGGCGGCGACTGGAGCGGCAAGTGGATACTGACCGCCGGACTGGGCGGCATGGGCGGCGCGCAGCCCATGGCCGCCACGCTCGCGGGCGCGGTATCGCTGACTATCGAATGCCAGCAATCCAGCATCGATTTCCGCCTGCGCACGCGCTACGTGGACAAACAGGCGCGCGACCTGGACGACGCCCTGGCCCTGGTCCGGCGCCATACCGAGGCCGGCGAGGCAGTGTCCATCGCGCTGCTGGGCAATGCCGCCGATGTCCTGCCGGCGCTTGCCGAGCGAGCCCGGCAGGGCGGCCCCCGGCCGGCTCTGGTGACGGACCAGACCTCGGCGCACGACCTCGTCAACGGCTACCTGCCCAGCGGATGGACGGTGGAGCAGTGGAGGGCGGCCGGCAAGGACCCCGCCCGGCATGCCGAGCTGTGCGCCGCCGCCGGCCGCTCGTGCGCGGCCCATGTGCGTGCGATGCTGGACTTCCAGGCCATGGGCGTGCCGGTCGTGGACTACGGCAACAATATCCGCCAGGTCGCCCATGACGAAGGCGTGCGCAACGCCTTCGATTTCCCCGGGTTCGTGCCGGCCTATATCCGGCCGATGTTCTGCGAGGGCAAGGGGCCTTTCCGCTGGGTGGCGCTGTCGGGCGACCCGGAAGACATCTTCAAGACCGACGCCAAGATCAAGGAGCTGTTTCCCGGCAATACGCATACGCACCGCTGGCTGGACATGGCGCGCGAGCGCATCGCGTTCCAGGGCCTGCCGGCGCGCATCTGCTGGCTGGGCCTGGGCGAACGGCATCGCGCCGGGCTGGCGTTCAATGAAATGGTCCGTTCGGGCGAGCTCAAGGGGCCCATCGTCATCGGCCGCGATCACCTGGATACCGGATCGGTCGCCAGTCCCAACCGGGAGACCGAAAGCATGAAGGACGGCAGCGACGCGGTGTCGGACTGGCCGCTGCTCAACGCGTTGCTCAACACGGCGGCCGGCGCGACCTGGGTCAGCCTGCACCATGGCGGCGGCGTGGGCATGGGGTATTCGCAGCATGCGGGCGTGGTCATCGTCGCCGACGGAAGCGACGCCGCCGCGCGGCGCATCGAGCGCGTGCTGTTCAACGACCCCGCCACCGGCGTCATGCGCCACGCGGACGCCGGCTACGAGGCCGCGGTCGCCGCCGCGCGCGCGCATGGCCTGAACTTGCCGATGGCGAGGTAGCATGAACGCGTCGCACCCGGCCGTCTCAAGGCAAGCGCGCCGCTGCCATGAGGAGGATGCTGCGCAGCGATGGGAGGGCGCGCCATCCCTGCAGCGATTCTCGCTCGCCGCCTTGCCGGCCTCGGCCTGGAAGAACGGCGGCGGGTCGACCCGGGTGGTGGCAGCGTGGCCGCCCGGCGCCGGCCTGGACGGCTTCGACTGGCGGGTCAGCGTGGCGACCATCGACGCCAGCGGGCCGTTCTCTCCCTTTCCGGGTGTGGACCGCTGCATCATGCTGCTGTCCGGGGATGGCGTGCGGCTGGAAGCGCCGCTGTCCGGCGTTGCGCATCGCCTGGACCATCCGCTGGCGCCCTTCGATTTCGCCGGCGAGCACGCCGTGCAGGCCACCTTGCTCGGCGGCGTTTCCACGGACATCAACATCATGACCCGGCGGGCGACGCACCAGGCCCGCGTGGCGGTCGCCGCCGGGCCCTGCCGGCTGGCGGCGGCGCGCCAGGGGCTGCTGCTGGCGGCGCGCGGCGCCTGGCGGGCAGGCGGCGTGGCGCTGGCCGAAGGCGAAGGCCTGTGGTGGTCCGGGCAGATGCTGGACTGGTCCCTGGACACCGATGCCGGCCACGCCCGGCTGGTGTGGGTGCACTGGCTCGAGCGGAACTGAAGCGCCATGGAGAGGGACATGGATACGACGACGCACGCTTTGCCGCCGGCCGACGGGCTGTGGACGGATTTGCGCATGGCGGGACGTCCGGGGGGCGACCGCCATGCGATCGCCGTGCGCGACGGCACGGTCGCATGGACCGGCCCCATGGCCGGCATACCGGCGGAGATGGCGCGCATGCGCCTATTCGATGGCCACGGCGCCGTCGCGACGCCCGGGCTGGTCGATTGCCACACTCACCTGGTCTACGGCGGCCTGCGCGCCAACGAATTCGCCATGCGGCTGGCGGGCGCGGGGTATGAAGAAATCGCCCGTGCCGGCGGCGGCATCGCCGCCACCGTGGCCGCCACCCGCGCGGCCAGCGAAGACGCGCTTTTCGCGAGTGCCGGCCGGCGGCTGCGGTCCTTGCTGGACGAGGGCGTATGCGCCGTGGAGATCAAGTCCGGCTACGGCCTGTCCCTGGAGCACGAGCGCAAGCAACTGCGCGTGGCCCGCCGGCTGGCGCGGGCCTACGGGCTCACCGTGCGCACGACTTTCCTCGGGGCTCACGCCGTTCCCCCGGAATTCGCCGGGCGCGGCGACGCTTACATCGACCTGGTCTGCCGGGAGATGCTGCCGGCATTGGCCGGAGAAGGGCTGGTCGATGCCGTGGACGTATTCTGCGAACGCATCGCCTTCTCGCTGGCACAGACCGAACGGGTATTCCGGGCGGCACGTGACCTGGGCCTGCCGGTCAAGCTGCATGCGGAACAGCTCTCCGACATGGGGGGAGCTGCACTGGCGGCCCGCTACGGCGCCATGTCCTGCGACCATCTCGAGCATCTGTCCGCCGCCGGCATCGAGGCGATGCGCGTTGCCGGCACGGTGGCCGTGTTGCTGCCCGGCGCCTATTATTCGCTGCGCGACAAAACGGTGCCGCCCATCGCTGCGCTGCGCGCCGCCGGCGTGCCCATGGCGGTGGCCACCGACCACAATCCCGGCACCTCGCCCGTGCAAAGCCTGCTGCTGATGATGAACATGGCTTGTACGCTGTTCGGGCTGACCGTGCCCGAGGCGCTGGAGGGCGTCACCCGGCATGCCGCGCGCGCCCTGGGCTTGCAGGATACCCACGGGGCGATCGCCGCGGGCCGCCCCGCGAATTTCGTCCTGTGGGCGGTGGACGAGCCCGCGGAACTGGCCTATTGGGTGGGACAGCGGCCCGCCGCGACCGTTGTGCGGAAAGGCCGCATCGCCCGCATGGGGGACGCGCGATGACAACCGCCCTGTTCGCCGCGGACGCCCTGCTTCCCGATGGCTGGGCGCGCGATGTCCTCGTGGAGTGGGACGACGCCGGCACGATCGTCGCCGTGCGCGCCGGCGTGGCCCAGGCCGCATCCTGCGTGCCCCGGGCCCGGGGCCCCTTGCTGCCCGGCATGCCCAACCTGCATTCGCATGCCTTCCAGAGGGCATTCGCCGGGCTGACCGAGCATGCCGCCGGCAAGGGGCAGGACAGTTTCTGGACCTGGCGCGCGCTGATGTACCGGTTTGCCGGCCGGCTGGGGCCGGACCAGCTGGAGACCATCGCGGCCTGGCTCTACACCGAAATGCTGTTGGCGGGCTATACCAGCGTCTGCGAGTTCCACTATCTGCATCACGACCCCGACGGCAGGCCTTACGCGCAGCCGGCCGAGATGAGCCTGGCGCTGCTGCGCGCCGCCCGCCGCGCGGGCATCGGCTTTACGCTGCTGCCCGTGCTGTACCAGTGCGGCGACTTCGGCGCCGCGCCGCCCGGCGCGGGCCAGCGCCGCTTCCTGCACGGCACCGAGGCCATGCTGCGGCTGCTCGAGACGCTGGCGCCGTCGTGCGCGGCCCAGGACGCCGTCCTGGGCCTGGCGCCGCATTCCTTGCGCGCCGTGCCGCCGCCGGCGTTGCGCGATGCCGTGGCCGGCCTGACCGCGCTGCGGGGCGACGCGCCCATCCATATCCACATCGCCGAACAGCGGCGCGAGGTGCAAGCCTGCCTGGCATGGTGCGGGCAGCGTCCGGTCGCCTGGCTGCTGGACCATCTTCCGGTCGACGCGCGTTGGTGCCTGGTACATGCCACGCACATGGACGAGCAGGAGTACGCGCGCGCGGCGGCCACGGGCGCCGTCGCGGGCCTGTGCCCCAGCACCGAGGCCAATCTGGGCGATGGGCTGTTCGATTACCCGCGCTGGCGCACGCACGGTGGGCGGTGGGGCATAGGCTCGGACAGCCATGTCTGCGTCAGCGCCGCCGAGGAATTGATGCTGCTCGAATACGGGCAGCGCCTGCGCCTGCAGGCCCGCAACGTCGGCGCCACCGCGCGGCACCCGCAGGTGGCCACCGCCATGACGCTGGCGGCGGCCGCCGGCGGCGCGCAGGCATCGGGCCGCCGCGCCGCGGGGCTGATGCCCGGGCAGCGGGCCGATTTCATCGTGCTCGACGACCGGCACGTCGCCTTGCGGGGCCTGGATGCGCCGTCGATGCTGGCGGCGCACATTTTCGCCAGCCAGCGCGCTTCGGCGATCGATGCCGTATGGGTGGACGGGCGGCAAGTGGTCGAGCAGGGCAGGCATGCGCTCCAGGCACCGGCACGCGATGACTTTGTTGCGGTTCGCCGCCGTTTACTCGATGATTGCGGATCATGAGTTTCGAAACCACCGACCCCACGGACCAGCGGCGTTCCTCCATCCTGTCCGCGCGGCCGGCCGGCGAGCCCGCGGCCGCGCTGTACCGCCAGCTGAAGTCGTTCGTGGAGGAACACATCGCGGCGGGCAAATGGCAGGCGGGCGACCGGGTGCCGTCCGAACAGCAACTGGTCGAGCGCTTCGGGGTGTCCCGGATGACGGTGAATCGCGCCCTGCGCGAACTGGCCCAGGAAGGCCTGGTGGTGCGACATGCCGGGCTGGGCACCTTCGTGGCCAAGAGGAAGGTGCAGTCCACCCTGCTGCGCATCGCCAATATCGCCGACGAGATCGAGGCGCGCGGCCACGCATACCGGTGCGATATCGTCTCCGTGGGGCGCGAGGCGGCGCCGGCGGAGGTCGCCTTCGCCCTGGGGCTGGATGCCGGCGCGTCCGTTTTCCACGCCGTGTGCGTGCACAACGAGGATGGCCAGCCGGTGCAGCTGGAGGACCGCTATGTCAGCCCGGCGGCCGCGCCGGACTTCCTTGCCCAGGACTTCAACGCCATTACGCCGGCGCAGTACCTGCTCGACCATGTGCCTTACGACCAGGTCGAGCACGTGGTGGACGCCATCCTGCCCACCCCGGGGCAGGCGGCCCTGTTGAGCATGGCTCCAGGCGAGCCGTGCCTGATGCTGACCCGGCGCACGTGGACGCGCCGCCTGCCCGTTACCTTCGTGCGCTGCATGCACCCGGGTTCGCGCTACCGGTTGGGCAGCCGTTTCGAGACGCAGCCGGGCGGGTTCGCCTGAAGGCGGGTTACTGGCGGCCCCGGCCGGCCCCGCTTCAGGCTGCGGCTGGCGTGCGGGGATACAGGTGGCAGGCGACTTCCCGGCCTTCCGCCCGGCGAACGGCCGGGTATTCCCGCCTGCACACATCCATGGCCTTCGGGCAGCGCGGATGGAAATGGCAGCCCGACACGGGATCGAGCGGCGAAGCGATGTCGCCCTCGATCCTGGCGACGGTTATCTTGCGGGCGGGATCAGGCACGGGAGAGGCCGCGCGCAAGGCCTGCGTGTAAGGGTGCAGCGGCTGTTCGAACAGCGTATCGACGCTGCCTTTCTCCACCACCCGGCCCAGGTACATCACGGCGACGTTGTCGCAGAAGTGGCGTACGACGCCCAGGTCGTGCGATATGAAAACGAAGCTCAGGCCGCGCTTGCGCTGCAGGTCTTCCATCAGCAGGAGCACTTGGGCCTGGATGGAGACGTCCAGCGCCGAAACGGGCTCGTCGGCCACGATCAGCTTCGGGTTCAGCGACAGGGCGCGGGCGATGCCGATCCGCTGGCGCTGGCCGCCCGAGAATTCGTGGGGATACTTCTGCATGGCCTGGGCGGGCAGGCCGACCTCCAGCAGCGCCGCCTCGACCTTCCCGCGGACATCGGCGCGGCTGGCCAGGCCGTGCAGAAGCATGGGCTCGGCCAGGGTCTGGCCGATGGTCATGCGCGGGTTCAGCGACGCATAGGGGTCCTGGAAAATGATCTGGATATCGCGGCGCAGGGCCCGCAGGCGATCGGCGCCGAAATCGACGATGTTCTCGCCCTTGTACAGCACCTGCCCCTCGCTCGGCTCGATCAGGCGCAGCAGGCTGCGTCCGGCGGTGGACTTGCCGCACCCGGACTCGCCGACGATGCCGAAGGCCTCTGCCTCGGCCACGCTGAACGAGACGTCGTGCACCGCGTGCAGCTCGGCTTTCCTGCTTCCCATGAAGCCGCGCTTGACGACGAAGCGCTTGGACAGGTTCTTGACTTCCAGCAGCGGGCGGCTCATGCGGCGTCTTCCAGGCAGGCGGGCTCTGCGCGCACCCAGCAGCGCGCCAGGTGGCCGGGGCTGCCGGCCACCGGAGCCAGCGGCGGCACGCTGCGCAGGCAGCGCGGCTCGGCCAGGGGGCAGCGACCGGCGTAGCGGCAGCCCGGCAATTCCTCGGTGATGGGCGGCACCTGGCCGGGAATGGGGCGCAGGTCGGCGCGCGGGCGGTCCACCCGCGGCATGGAGCGCAGCAGGGCCTCGGTGTAGGGATGGGTCGGGCGCTCGAACAGGGACCGGACGTCGGCCTGCTCGATGATGCGGCCGCCGTACATGACCGCGACGCGGTCGGCGATGGAAGCCACCACGCCCAGGTTGTGGGTGATGAAGACCATGCCCATCTGGCGCGAGGCCTTCAGCTCGGCCAGCAGGGCGAGGATCTGCACTTGGATGGTGACGTCCAGCGCGGTGGTCGGCTCGTCGGCCAGCAGCAGCTGCGGTTCGCAGGCCAGCGCCATGGCGATCATGACGCGCTGGCGCATGCCTCCGCTGAACTGGTGCGGATAGTCGCCATAGCGCGAGCGGGCCGACGGGATGCGGACCCATTCGAGCAGTTCCAGGGCCCGCTGGCGGGCCTCGGCGCGGGTGGCCTGGCGATGGTGGCGCAGCGATTCGGCGATCTGGTCTCCCACCGTCATGACGGGGTTGAGCGAAGTCATCGGCTCCTGGAAGATCATGGCCATGCGGTTGCCGCGGATCTTCTCCATCCCGGCTTCCGGCAGCGCCAGCAGTTCCTGCCCGTCGAGGCGGATGCTGCCGCGGGCGACGCGCCCCTGGCTGGCCGGGATGAGCCGCATCACCGACAGCGAGGTAATGCTCTTGCCGCAGCCCGACTCGCCGACTATCGCCAGGGTTTCGTTGCGCCCGACGGAAAAGCTGAGGTCGCGGATGGCGGGAAGCCAGCGGCCCTGGACGCGGAATTCCGTGCTCAGGTTCTCGACGGCGAGCACCGGCGCGGCGGGCGGGTGGCGGGGATTATTCATTGCGCAGCTTCGGGTCGGTGGCGTCGCGCAGGCCGTCGCCCAGCAGGTTCAGCGAAATCATGACGACGAGGATGGCGATGCTGGGGAATATCACCAGCCAGGGCGCGTCGAGCATGTTCTCGAAACCGTCGCGGATCATGCCGCCCCAGGTCGCCGTGGGCGGCCTTACCCCCAGGCCGATGAAGCTGAGCGAGGCCTCGGTGCGTATGGCGGTGGCCAGCCAAAGCGAGCCCAGCACCAGGATTTCGTCGAGGATGTTGGGCAGTATGTGGCGCAGCATCAGGCGCGCATCGGAATAGCCCAGTGCGCGGCCGGCCTCGATGAAGTCGCGCTGCTTGATGGCCAGCGTGGGCGCGCGCGCGATGCGGGCGAAGGGCGCGACGGCGGTGAAGGCGATGGCGATGATGAGGTTGCCCATCGACGGCCCGAGCACCGCCACCACCAGCAGGCCCATGACCAGGCTGGGAAAGGACAGCATCATGTCCATGACGGACATGATGATCCGGTCGGTGCGCCCGCCGCGATAGCCGGCGAGCAGGCCCAGCAGGCCCCCTATGGCCATGGCCAGGGCGATCGACGCCACGCCGATGAACAGCGAGATGCGGGCGCCGTGCAGGATGCGCGACCAGACGTCGCGGCCGAACGTGTCGGTGCCGAGGAGGTGCTCCGCCGAGGGCGGCGTCAACTGCGCTAGGATGTCCTGCTCGTTGGGGTCCTGGTGCGCCAGCAGCGGCGCGAAGACGGCCGCCAGCACCACCAGCAGCGTGACGGCGGCGCCGAAGCTGGCCGCTTTGCGGCGCCAGCACAGCCGCGCCAGCCGGCGCAGCGGCGAGATGCCGGGAAGGAGGGCGAGAGCGGTCATTGATTGCGCACCTTGGGATCGATGACGCCGTACATCAGGTCGGTGAACAGGTTGGCCAGCACGATGACGAAGGCGTAGATCACCAGCATCGCCTGCAGGGTGGGATAGTCGCGCGAATTGAGCGCGATAACGATGAGCTTGCCCAGGCCGGGCCGGTTGAAGACGATTTCGGTCAGCACCGAATTGCCGATCAGCACGCCCAGGTAGAGGCCGATGACGGTGACGATGGGGATGAGGGCGTTGCGCAGGGTATGGCGCCAGATCACCCAGCGCGCGGGCACGCCCTTGGCGCGCGCGGTTCGTATGTAGTCTTCGCCGATGACGTTGAGCATGCTCGAACGGGTGACCCGGGTGATGTAGGCCACCATGATCAGCCCGAGGTTCAGGGCCGGCAGTATGAGCGCGGCCAGCCGCTTGTCGGGATCGGCATAGCTGGCTTCGCCTATCACCGGCAGCCACTTCAGCTGGATCGAGAACACCAGCAGCAGCAGGATGGCCGAGATGAAGGCGGGAAAGGACAGGCCCAGCAGGGACAGGCAGCGGATGACGAAGTCGGCGGCCTTGTTGCGGTGGCGCGCCGCGATGACGCCCAGCGGCAGTCCCACCGCGATGCCGATGGCCAGGGCGGCCACGGTCAGTTCCATGGTGTAGGGCAGGACGCGCCATACCTCGGACAGAACGGGCCGGTTGGTGATCATGGAGCGCCCCAGGTCGCCGCTCAGCACCTGGCCCATGAAGTTCAGGTATTGCTGCCATATGGGCACGTCCAGGCCCAGCTGGGCGTGCAGTTGTTCGATGGCGTCCCGGGTGGCGTTTTCGCCCAGGATGACGATTGCCGGGTCGCCGGGGGCGATGCGGACGATGACGAAGACGATGGTCAGCACGCCCAGCAGCGTCGGAATGGCGAGCAGCAGCCGCTTCAGCGTGTACAGGAACACATCGAATCCCCTGGAATGTCGTGGCCCCCCGGCGCCTTGCGGCCGGCCTTTTCCGCGGCCCCGGCCTGGCCGCGGAGGCCGGCGGGCCGGATCGCAGGGACAGGGCGGACTGGGTGGGAGGGCATGATGGTGTGAATGTTGCACCAGCGTGAATCAATCGTCAATATGAAATTTTCACTTGCATGATTGCATCACAGGTGGAAGAATCCCAGCTGTCGATTTCGCTCCGGAGCACCATGCCAGCCGCCCAAACCTATGAAGCCCGCAGCGTGGCCGATCTCTGGCTGGGCCAGCAGATCCGCCAGGCCCGCAAGAAGCAGGGCCTGTCGATCTCCAAGCTCGCGGAAAAATGCCAGATTTCGGTGGGCCTGCTCAGCCAGGTGGAGCGCGGCATCAGCTCGCCTTCCGTGCGCATGCTGCGCGCCCTTTCCGACGCGCTGGCGATCCCGAGTTCGACACTGCTGGAATTCGGCGATTCGCCCGCCGCCGATGAAAAGGGCATCGTTGCGCGCGCCGGCAGCCATCCGTCGCTCAAGGCGCCGGAAAAGGGAATCGAGAAGGTCATCATCACGCCGCAGCCGTCGGCCGGCATCAATGTCTATCGCGCCTTCATCGAGCCCGGCGGCTCGACCGGCGAAGAGCTGTTCACGATAGAGCGCGGCGAGCAGGTCGGCCTGGTGCTGGCCGGCACGCTGGAACTGTGGATCGAGGACAAGAGCTTTACCTTGCACCCGGGCGACAGCTTCCGATATCACAGCAAGGCGCCGCACCGCTGGCGCAACCCCGGCGCCGAACGCGCCGAGGTCATCTGGGTGGTTGCCGCCGTCCCCCTGCAGGAAAGCGTGCCGCCGCCTGCGTCGACCATGATGGTTGCGGCCTCGTCCGGCAGCTGATTTTCAGTCCGATACTCAAGCAAGAAGGGGAAATTATGTCTCTGTCTCGTCTCAAGCAAGCAGCAGTGCTTTCCGCCATGATGGCCCTGGGCGCTCTCGGCATGGCCGCCGGACAGGCCCGGGCGGCCCAGGTGCTGAACGTGGGCATGGCGGCTTCCGACCTGGCGACGCTGGATCCCCATCGGGCGTCGGCCACGCAGGAAAAGATCCTGATGCCATGGCTCTACAACGGCCTGACCCGCTTCAAGCCCGGCTCGGTCTCGCTGGAGGACGTCGAGCCGGACCTGGCGCGGGGGTGGGAGTCCTCGCCGGACAAGAAGGTATGGACGTTCACGCTGCGCGACGACGTCCAGTTCCATGCCGGCTTCGGCAACATGACTTCGGAAGACGTGGTGTTCTCGCTGGATCGTGCCCGCGACACCAGGACTTCCACTTTCGCCGCGGACTTCTCCAACGTGGACAAGGTCGAGGCGATCGATCCCCGCACCGTGCGCATCACGCTGAAGTCGCCCTCGGCCGACCTGCCCTATCTCCTGGTGGGCTACCAGGGCGGTTTCATCGTCAGCAAGAAGGCGGTGGAGCAGCGCGGCGACGACTTCCGCCTCCAGCCGGTCGGCACGGGGCCCTTCCAGTTCGACGCCTACCAGGCCAGCCAGTCGGTGACGCTGAAGGCCAACGAGCAGTATTTCCGCGGCAAGCCCAAGATCGACCAGATCGTATTCCGCTACATCCGTTCCGATGCCAGCCGGGACCTCGCCTACGAGTCGGGCGAGCTGGATCTGATCTACGGCCGCCAGGACCAGCGCTGGGCCGAACGCATGAAAGGACGCGACGACACCCGGCTGGACATCATCGAGCCCGCCTACCAGGGCCTGGCCTATCTGAATACCTCCCGCAAGCCGTTCGACGACCTGCGCGTGCGCCAGGCCATGGCCTATGCCATCGAACCGGAGCGGATCGTTGCCTACAAGGGGACGCTGGTGGCGGCCGCTTCGCCCGCGGTGATTCCCAAGGCGACGCTGGGCGCGGACCTGGACGCGACGCTGCCGCCGCCGGACGTCGAGAAGGCCAGGGCCCTGCTCAAGGAAGCCGGCTACGCCAATGGCCTGACCTTCAAGGTCATCCAGACGCAGAATGCCGCCACGCTCGGCCCGGCCCAGATCATGCAGGCGCAACTGAAGAAGGCCGGCATTACCATGGATATGGACGTGGTGGAGCATGCCACCTATCACCAGCAGATCCGCAAGGATCTGAGCGATCTGGTCATCTATGCCTCCTCGCGCTTCCCCATCGCCGACAACTATCTGAAAGAGTTCTATCTTTCCGGCGCCAGCCCCGGCCAGCCCGGCGCTGCCGCCAATTTTTCCCATTGCGATGCGGCCGATGCCGAGATCGAGGCCGCCGCGAAGGAGCTGGACCTGGCCAAGCGCAAGGCGCTCTGGAAGGCGGCGCAGGAAAAGATCGTCGCCGCCGTCTGCGCGATTCCGCTGTTCGAGCAGAAAATCGTCTGGGCCAGCCGCAAGACGCTGGACTACGGCTACGATCTGCAGGGTTCGCTGTCCTACGGCCCGCTGATCACCGAGCAGACGACGCTGAAGAAGTAAACCGCCGCCCGGCGCGGACGATGCGCCGGGCGCTTTTGTTCCTCCACCCGGAAACGCCCAGCATCATGCGCCCCACGCTCCCGTCCCTGGACGGACGCGAATTCGACATCGCCATCATAGGCGCCGGCATCAACGGCGCGGCGGCGGCCCAGGCCGCCGCCGCCGCCGGTTACGGCGTCATCGTCGTCGACAAGGGCGACTACGGCGCCGGCTCCAGCGCCCGGTCGAGCCGGCTGTTGCATTGCGGACTGCGCTACCTGATGCCCGGCGGGCCCGTCACCACGTGGCTGCGGCATCCGGGGCGCTTCCTCGACGCCGTCAGGACCATCAAGCGCTCGATGGCCGTGCGCAGCGAACTGGTGCGCGGCCGCAAGGCGGGCCTGAAGCCGTTGCGCATGCACTACCCGCTGTTCGCCGACGGCCCGTACAAGCCCTGGATGGTGGATGTCGCCTTCGGCATCCTCGGCGCGGTGTCGGATGGCAAGGTGGCGCTCGACTACAAGCGCAGCACGGCGGCGCAGGCGCGCGCCGACAATCCCTTCCTGCCGTTCCTGGCGCGGCCGGAACGGGTCGCCAGCATCGCATCCTATACCGAGTACCAGTTCGACTGGCCGGAGCGAGTGGTCGCCGATCTGGTCTTCGAGGCCGTCCGGCTGGGCGCGGTCGCGCGCAACTATACGCCCGCGACCGCATTGGCCTTCGAGGACGGCGGCTGGACGGTCGGCCTGCGCGACGCCTTCGGGACGGGAGAAGCGACCGTGCGCGCGCGCTGCGTGCTCAACCTGGCCGGCGCCTGGGTCGATCAGGTCAATGCGCTCAATTCCCGGCCCGTCGCGCGCAAGGTGACGGGCACCAAGGGGGCGCACCTGGTGTTCCGCCTGCCGGATTCCTGCCGGGGCCAGGGCTTCGCCGCGATGTCCAGCAAGAACCGGCCGTTCTATTGCATGCCGTGGCGCGACCTGCATTTCTTCGGTCCCACCGAAACCCTGTACGAAGGCGATCTCGACGACGTGTATTGCGACGCCGACGACGTCGAATTCCTGCTGGGCGAGGTGCGTCACCTGTTCCCCGCCTTGAAGCTGGGCCGCAAGGACATCGTTTCCACCTGGGCGGGCGTCAGGCCGCTGACCTACGATGCCCGGCTGCCCATGGGGCATCGCTCCCGCCGCATATACGACATGGCGGCGGAAGGCCTGCCCGGCGCCTTTGCGCTGACCAACGGATCGCTGGGCGCGCATCGCAAGACCGGGGAAGACCTGGTCGCCGCGCTCGCCGGTCGCCTGGGACCCCGCCAGCCCGGGCCCGGCCTGCACGCGCAGCGGCCTGCCGTCGACGATCCCCGGGCGCAGCATGTCGTCACGCTGGAAGACTATCTGGCGCGCCGTACCGGGCGCGCCTGGGACGCCGACCGCGGCCTGGACGGTGCGCCCGAGGCTGCGGCGCATCTGGCCCGGGCGCTGGGCTGGCCGCAGGGCAAGGCGGACGCCGAGCTGGAATCGTTCAGGCGTCTGGCCGACCATCTTTACGGCGTGCGCTGAACAGGTGCCGCGACCATGACAGCCCCCTCCCTGCCTATGTTGCGGCGGGCCGGCGCGGCCGCCGTGCCTGCCGGCTCCGGCGCGCTGGACTTTCGCCTGAACGGCGTGCCTTGCACGGCGCGCCGGGGCGATACCGTACTCACGGCGATCCTGCTGCAGGGCGACCGCCTGCGTGTGTCGCCTTTCAGCGGCGCGCCGCGCGCCGGGTTCTGCCTGATGGGCGCCTGTCAGGACTGCTGGGTGCAATGCGCGGACGGCCGCCGCCTGCGCGCCTGCAGCACGCTGGTCGAGGAAGGCATGGACCTGCATTGTCCGCCGCCGGCCGCAGGCGGGGACGCGCCATGACCCGTTGGCGGCCTGTCGTCGTGGGGGCCGGGCCGGCCGGCGTGCGCGCGGCGCAGACTCTGTTGCGCCACGGCGTGCGTCCGGTCGTGATCGACGAGGGAGAACGTCCCGGCGGCCAGATCTATCGCCGGCCACCGCCGGGTCGCGAGGTGCTGCCGCGCAAGCGCTACGGCTTCGAGTGGCACCGCGCGACGGCATTGCACGAGGCGGGCGACAGGGTGGCGGCCCAGGCCGACTACCGCCCCAAGACACTGGTATGGAACGGCGCGGCCGGCGTGCTCGACCTGCTGGAGGATGGCCGCGCCGTCGAGCTGCACTACGACAGTCTGCTGATCGCCACCGGCGCCGCCGACCGGGTGCTGCCCTTTCCCGGCTGGACGCGGCCCGGCGTCTATACCCTGGGAGGCGCCCAGGTCGCGCTCAAGTACCAGGACACTCTGCTCGGACCGCGCATCGCGTTCGCGGGCACCGGGCCGCTGCTTTACCTGGTCGCCTATCAATACGCCAGGGCTGGTGCCGCCGTCGCCGCCGTGCTGGACACGACGCCGCTGGGCACGCAGCTCGGCGCGCTGCCGGGCATGATGGCGCGGCCCTCCGTGCTGGCAAAGGGCCTGTACTACGCCGCGTGGCTGCATGCCCACGGCGTGCCCGTGCGCCACGGCATCCGCCTGGACGCGGCGCTGGGCGAGCCACGCGTGGCCGGCGTGCGCTACGAAGCCGGCGGCCGCATGCGCGAACTGGCCTGCGATGCGCTGGCCGTGGGATTCGGACTGCGTTCGGAAACCCAGCTTGCCGATCTGCTGGATTGCGAGTTCCGCTATGACGAGCCCGGCCGGGCCTGGCTTCCGGTGCTGGATGCCGAAGGCCGCAGTTCGCTGCAAGGCGTTTACCTGGCGGGCGACGGGACGGGCATCGGGGGTGCCGATCATGCCGAGTGGGCGGGCGAGCGCGCCGCGCTGGCCATGCTGGCCGATCGCGGCATCGCGGTGGACGACGGGCGGCGGCGCTGGCTGGCGCGCCGGCTCGACCGGTCCCGGCGTTTTCGCCAGGCCCTGGAGCGCGCCTTTCCCCTGCCCGATGCGAGCGCCATGCTGGCCGGCGGCGATGCGCTGCTGTGCCGGTGCGAGGAAATATCCGCGAGCCAGGCGCGCGAGGCAGTGGTCCGCGCAGGCATCCGGGAAATGAACCGTCTGAAGGCATTGTCGCGAGTGGGAATGGGCCTGTGCCAGGGGCGCATGTGCCAGGCGGGGGCCGCGGAACTCCTGGCGCACGCCAGCGGCTGCGGCATCGGCCAGGTCGGGCGCCTGCGTGCCCAGGCGCCCATCAAGCCCTTGCCCCTCGCCGTGCTGGGCAGGGCGCGGCCGTCATGAGCCGCATCGTCGCGGACGTGGCCATCGTCGGCGCCGGCCTGATCGGCGCCAGCGCGGCGCTGGCCTTGCGCCGGGCCGGGCTGGAGGTGGTCCTCGTCGATCGCGACGCCAGCGGAGCCAAGGCCAGCGGCGTCAATTTCGGCGGCGTGCGCCGGCAGGGACGCAGCCTGGCGCAGCTTCCCCTGGCGCAGCGTGCGCATGCCATATGGCCGAGGCTGTGCGAGCTGATCGGCATCGACGGCGAATATGTGCGCTCGGGGCACCTGAAGCTGGCAAGAACGCCCGCCGATCTCGATGCCCTGCGCGCCTACAAGGAGCGGACCGCGGCGTTCGACCTGGGGCTGGAGATCATCGAAGGCGACGCGTTCCGCCGCCGATTCCCGGCATTCGGTCCGGAGATCGTCGGTGGATCCCTGTGCCCGGAAGACGGCCAGGCCAATCCGCGCCTGGTCGCTCCGGCCTTCGCGCAGGCCGCCGCGCGCGCCGGCGTGCACCTGCTGGAAGGCGCATGCGTGCTGGGATTGGCATCGGCCGGCGAACGCCTGCGCGTCGAGCTCGACGACGGCTCCCGGGTGGAGAGCGATTACGTCGTCAACGCCGCCGGCGCGTGGGGAGCGGAAGTCGCGGCATGGGTCGGCGACCGTCTGCCCCTCATGGTCAAATTCCCGACCATGGCGGTGACGGAGCCGCTGCCGCCGCTGGTGTCGGTATCCATCGGCATCGAAGGCGGCGGCTTCTACGCCCGCCAGGTCGCGCGCGGCAACGTCGTGATGGGCGGCGGTTTCGGCAGCGCCCTGCCGGCCTACCGATCGCGGCCGGGCCGCGCGGCCATCGCCGCGCTGGGGCGCAATGCGCCGCAGGTGCTGCCTGCGTTGGCGCAGGCGCACATCGTCCGGTTCTGGTCGGGCCGGGAAGGGTACTTCGAGGACAAGAACCCGGTCATCGGCTTCAGCCCGCGCGCGCCGCGCCTGCTGCACGCCTTCGGGTTTTCCGGCGCCGGCTTCCAGATTTCCCCCGCCGTGGGCGAGATGCTGGCCGAGATGATCCAGGGGCTGCCCACCCCGGAATATTCCCAGGCCTTTGCCGTGGAGCGATTCGCCGCGGCGGGCCCGATACAGGAAACTTCGCATGAGCCTGGTGCTGATACGTAAAACCGCGCCTGCCGAGGCCTGGCTGGCCGCCTTGCGCAAGGCCTGCCCCGGGCTGGACGTCCGGGTATGGCCGGATACCGGCCCGGTGGAAGAGGTCGAGTTCGTCCTGACGTGGGCGGCGGATCCCGGCGTCATCGCCGGCTTTCCCAGGCTGCGCGCCATCTTTTCTCTCGGCGCGGGCGTCGACCATATCCTGAACGACGCCACGGTGCCCGCCTCGCTGCCCGTTGCGCGCATGATCGACCGCTCGCTGACGGCCGGCATGGCCCAGTACGTAACCATGGCGGTGCTGCAATACCGGCGCGGCTGGGAAGCCATGCGGGCCGGCCAGCGCGCCGGGCTGTGGCGGCGGCCCGGGCTGGGCGGCTCGCGGGTCGGCATTCTCGGGCTCGGCGAACTGGGCGGGGCCTGCGCGCGCGCCCTGGCCGGACTGGGCTTGGACGTGGCCGGCTGGAGCCGCAGCGCCAAGCGGATCGACGGCGTCCAGGCCTACGCCGGCATGGATGCGCTGCCGGCCTTTCTTGCCCGCAGCGAGGTGCTGGTCTGCCTGCTGCCGCTGACGTCCGAACTGGAGAATATCCTCGGCCGCACCACTTTCGACCGGCTGCCCTGGGGGGCGTACCTGGTCCATGCGGGCCGCGGCGAGCATCTGGTCGAGGCCGACCTGCTCGACGCGCTCGATCGCGGCCAGCTGAGCGGCGCCGTGCTGGACGTTTTCCGCCAGGAGCCGCTACCCGCGGCGCATCCCTTCTGGACACGCGCGGACATCATCATCACGCCCCACATCGCCAGCCAGACCGACCCTGCCACGGCCGCCGCCCATGTCGCCGCCAATATCGCCCGTGCTCGCGCGGGGTTGCCCCTGATAGGGCAGGTGGACCGGGCCTTGGGTTACTGATGCGACCGCTTTCTTTCTATTTGCCAACCTTGACAATCGGTTTCACTGCCTGACGTCCCCCTCGGTATAGCATCGTGCACCGGCATCTGGCGCCGGTTTTTCGTCCATTTCGGTATGGGGGCCTTCATGAAACAAGCAACAACGAACTACGTGAAATTCGCCGTCGCGGGCACGCTGGTGGCGTTTGCCGCGGGCTGCGCCACGCAGCAGGGGACCAATACCGCCGTCGGAACGGGCGTCGGGGCCGCGCTGGGCGCGGGCATCGGCGCGCTGATCGGCGACGGGCGCGGCGCGGCCATCGGCGCGGGCGTGGGGGCGGTGGCCGGCGGGATCGCCGGGTACAACTGGTCCGGCGTGAAGAAGGACGTGGAGCAGTCGGGCGCTTCGTCGCTGGGCATCGACGTGGTCGAGATGCCGGACGGCAGCCTGAAGGTCAACATCCCCAGCAACGTGTCGTTCGATACCGGCAAGGCGGTGCTCAAGCCGGCGCTGCTGCCGGTGCTCGACAGCGTGGCCAATTCGCTGGTGCAGCATCCCGAGCTGCGCCTGAAGGCGGTGGGGCATACCGACAGCACGGGCACGGACGCGATCAACCAGCCGCTGTCGGAGAACCGCGCCAAGGCGGTGACCAGCTATGTCGCCACGCGCGGCGTGGCCGCGGGCCGCATGGCCATCGAGGGCCGCGCGGCGCGCGATCCCATCGCGGACAACAATACCGCGCAGGGCCGCGAGCAGAACCGCCGGGTCGAGGTGTACCTGTACGCCGTGCAGCAGTAGCAAGGTGGCGCAGGCCGGCGGCGCGTCATGTCGGCGCGTCATGTCGGCGCCGTATCGGCCCGGCCCGGCGCCGGCCCGCCATCGGCCCGCTCCGGGCCCGAGGACCCGCACGGCGCGGCCGGCCGTTCGCCGTCGGCGTATTCCCGCGCCGTGGCCAGGAAGGCCTGCGCCGCCTCGCCCAGCCGGTCGCGGCGGTAGGCGGCGCTGATGGCCACGCGCAGCAGGGCGGGGTCGGCGGCGATGGGCTTGTAGACCACGCCGGCCGGCGCCAGCGCCCGCACCGAGCCGGGCAGCAGCGACACGCCCAGGCCGCCCGCGACCAGTCCCAGCACGGTGGAGAACTGCACGGCCTCCTGGACGATGCGCGGCTCGAAGCCGGCGCGCCGGCACAGGTCGTCGAGCCGCGAGCGCAGCCCGGGCACGCCCCGGGAAGAGAACAGCACGAAGGTGTCGCCGGCCAGCTCCCGCAGGCCGACCTCGGCGCGCTCGCGCAGGCGGTGGCCGGCGGGCAGCACTGCGGTCAGCGTGTCTTGCGCGATGTCTTCCAGCACGATGTCGGCCTCGACGGCGGCGGGCGGGATCAGGAAGCCGATGTCGGCCGTCTCCGTTTCCAGCAGCTTGGCGACCTGGATCGACGAGCCTTCGTGCAGGCGCAGGTCCACGCCGGGATGGCGCGCCTGGAAGGCCTGGATGATGCGCGGCAGGAAGGCGAACATCGCCGGGCCGATGAAGGCCACGTCCACGCTGCCCAGCTCGCCGCGCCCGGCGCGCCGCGTGTGCTCGACGGCGCGGCCGGCCTGGTTGACCAGGCGGCGCGCCTCCTGGCGGAAGACGGCGCCGGCGGGGGTAAGCCGCACGCCGCGCGGGGAGCGCTCGAACAGGCGCGTTTCCAGCAGGCCTTCGAGCCGCATGATGGCCTGGCTGAGCGGCGGCTGGGCCATGTGCATCTGCTCGGCCGCCTTGCGGAAGCTCAGGTGCTCGGCCACGGCCAGGAACTGCTGCACCATGCGCAGGTCGAGCGAGGAAGCGCGGGTCGACATGGATTCCCCCGGGAAAGCCGGCCAGTGAAATCTGCCCGATATCGGGCAGGACCAATTTGGTATTAGACCGTGCCGGGCGCCGCCCATACCATCGCGTTGCAAACCACCAAGAAACGCCCCCGCGCTGCCCCGGCTTCCTGCCCGGCGGCGGCCCGGCGGCAAGAAAGGGGCGAACGGCAGCCGGACAGGCAGCACCGGGCGCCCCACCGGAGACAGCCATGTTCGTCAAATACCTGCCCGGCCTGTTCTGCTGTGCGCTGGCCGCCGGCCTGGCCGGCACGGCCGGCGCCGCCGGCGATTTTCCCACGCAGCCGGTCCGGCTGGTGGTGTCCGCGCCGGCCGGGTCCACGCCCGACACCGGCGCGCGCGCCGTCGCCCAGCCCATGTCCCAGGCGCTGGGCCAGCCCGTCGTGGTCGAGAACCGGCCGGGCGCCAACGGGCTGATCGCCGTGCAGGAGGTGCTCAAGAGCGCGCCCGACGGCCACACCCTGCTGCTGGCCGCCGGCAGCACGATGGCGATCAACCCGCACATCTACACCGACCAGCCGGCCGACGTGCTCAAGGACCTGGTCGCCGCGGGCAAGATCTATTCCACCGATTTCTACCTGATGGTGCGCGCCGACAGCGGCATCGCCGACGTCGCCACCCTGGTGGAGCGCGCCCGCGCCAGGCCCGGCTCGCTGGTGGCGGCCAACGGCGGGCCCGGCAGCGCCTCGCAGCTGATCGCCGAGCGCCTGAAGCAGCAGGCCGGCATCGACCTGTACCAGGTGCCCTTCAACGGCAGCCCGGCCGCCGCGCTGGGCGTGGCCTCCGGCAATGCCGACCTGTTGTTCGAGACGCTGGCGGTGACCGAGCCTTTCGTGGCTTCGGGCCGCGCCAGGCGCATCGCCACCACCGGGCAGTCGCGCTCCGCCGCGCATCCCGACCTGCCCACCATGGCCGAGGCGGGCGTGCCGGACATGGCGATTTCCTCGTGGGCCGGCCTGTTCGCCCGCACCGCCGTGCCCGCCGAGCGCATCGCCCGGGTCAACGAGGCGCTCAACCGGGCCCTGGCCGAGCCGGCCGTGCGCAAGGTGCTGGAGTCGGCGGGGCTGGCGCCGGGCGGCGGCAGCGCGGCCGACTTCCAGCGCGAATGGCATGCGCAGTCGGACCTCTGGGCCGAGGTGGTGGCGCGCACGCCGGGGATGACCAAGCATTGAAGCCCGGCATCGAAGCCCCTGCCGGAGTTGCCGCATGCAGCGGCTCCGCGCATGACCACGCAACGACCCGGGCCGCCGCCGGCCGCCCGGCCTGCCAGGACCCAGCCATGCCCCATGAAAACGGCGCCGCAGCGACGGGCGCCGACACCGTCGTCGCCCGCATCCAGGCCTATGTGTTCCAGGACGACGCGCCGCCGGCGATGCGCGCCTCCTTCGGCGCGCAGGGCCAGCGCACCGCGCTGCTGGTGCGGGTCGAGGACCCGCGCGGGCGCTGCGGCTGGGGCGAGATATGGAGCGGCTACCCGGCGCTGGGCGCCTATCACCGGGCCTCGCTGCTGGAGCACCTGGCGGCGCCGCGCGTGCTCGGCCGCAGCCTGGCCGACATCCCGGCGCTGACTTCGGAACTGGAGGCCGGCCTGGCCCCGGTGCTGCGCCTGGCGGGCGAGCCGGGGCCGGTGGCGCACGTGGTCGCCGGCCTGGACTGCGCGCTCTGGGACCTGGCCGCGCGCGCGCAGGGCGTGCCGCTGTACCGCTTGCTGGGCGGGGTGAGCCGGCCGCTGCCGGTGTATGCCAGCGGCGTGTCGCCGGAGGCGCCGGCCGCGGCCGTGCAGGCGCTGCGCGAGCGGGGCTTTCGCGCCTTCAAGTTCAAGGCGGGCTTTCCGGACCGCGCGGCGCTGGACGCGCTGGCGGCGACGGTGGGCCGGCTGGAGGCGGGCGAGCGGGCGATGATGGACGCCAACTGCGGCTGGGAGCTGGACGGGGCCTTGGCGGCGCTGGCCCACATCGACGGCTTGCCGCTGGACTGGGTGGAAGAGCCGCTCGGCCCCGAGCGGCCGGCGCGGGAATGGCGCGTGCTGCGCGACGCCACTTCGTACCGGCTGGCCGGCGGCGAGAACCTGCTGGCCGAGGCCGACTATCGGCAGGCCTTCGACTGGCTGGGCGTGGTCCAGCCCGACCTGGGCAAGTGGGGCGGCGTCAGCCGCGTGCTGCCGCTGGCGCGCGGCATCCTGGCGGCCGGCCGCCGCTATTGCCCGCATGCCTTCGGCACCCACGTGGGCGCCGCCCACGCCGCGCACGTCCTGTGCGCGGCCGGCGGCGACGGCCTGCTCGAACTGGACGCCAATCCCAATCCCCTGCGCACCCTGGGCGTGCCGGGCTTCCCGGCGCCGGTGGACGGCTGCCTGTCGCTGCCGGATGCGCCCGGCATCGGCGTCGACGTCGACCTGGATGCCCTGCGCCCCTATTTGCGGGGCCACGCCGACATGACATGGAGCGAAGCCGGAACATGAAGATCACCGCCATCGAAACCCTCGTGGTGTCGCTGCCCTACGACAGCGGCGCGCCGCCCCTGCCGCTGGGCGGGCAGGCGCGCACCACCATGGACAGCCTGCTGGTCAAGGTGAGCACCGACGCCGGCCTGGTCGGCTGGGGCGACGCCTTCGGCGTGCGGGTGTGGCCGGTGACGCGGCTGTTCATCGAGCGCCTGGTCGCGCCCTTGTGCATCGGCGCCGATCCGCTGGCGCGCGACGGCCTGCTCGACATGCTGTCGCGCACGCTCTACCACTTCGGCCGAGGCGGGCCGCTGCAGTATGCGCTGTCGGGCCTGGACATCGCGCTGTGGGACATCGCCGGCAAGGCCGCCGGCCAGCCGGTGCACGCGCTCATCGGCCCGGCCCGGCACGCCGAGATTCCCGTCTACGCCAGCCTGCTGCCCTACCGCGACGCCGCGCTGGCGGCGCGCCAGGCCGAGCGGGCGGCCGCCGAAGGGTATCGCCACGTCAAGCTCCACGAGCGCGACGCCGAATCGGTGGCGGCCACGCGCGCGGCCGTCGGCGCGGACGTGGGCGTGATGGTGGACCTGAACTGCGCCTTCGACGCGGCGGGCGCCGAGCGCTTCGCCGGCGAGGTCGCCCGCTACGCGCCGATGTGGCTGGAGGAGCCGGTCTTCCCGCCCGAGGACTTCCAGGCCATGGCCCGGCTGGCCGGGCGCATCGACACGCCGCTGGCGCTGGGCGAGAACGTCGGCACCGCGGCCGAGTTCGGGCAGGTGCTCGCGCGCACGGGCATCGCCTATGCGCAGCCGAGCGCCGCCAAGACCGGCGGCATCACGGCTCTGCTGCAGGTGGCGCAGGCCGCCGGCAGGCACGGGGCGGCGCTGATGCCGCACAGCGCCTACTTCGGCCCGGGGCTGCTGGCCACGCTGCACGTGCTGGCCGCGGCCGTCGAGTCGCCCATACTGGAACGCTTCTACTGCACCATGCCGGTGGAGTTGTGCGGCGAGGCCACGCTGCCCGAGCGGGGCAGGGTGCGGGTGCCGGACGCGCCGGGCCTGGGCTTCGAACCCGATCCGGACGTGCTGCGGAAATACGCCGCGTGATACGGCAACACGCCGCGTAGCGCGGCCCACAGAGCGGCACCAAGCCGCCGGCGCGGCGCCACCTCCGGCGCCGCGCCATCGCCAGGAGACAACCATGAGCCTTTCTTTCCCTTGCCGCTGGGCCGCCGCGCTGCTGCTGGCCCTGCCGCTGTCGGCCGGCGCGGCCGGCGACTATCCCAGCCAGGCCGTGCGCATGATCGTGCCCTATGCGCCGGGCGGCGCCTCGGACGTGCTGGCGCGCCTGCTGGCGGCCGCGCCCGAGGGCGGGCTGGGCCAGCAGATCGTGGTCGAGAACCGCGGCGGCGGCGCCTCGGTGGCCGGCACCAACGCCGTGGCCTCGGCCCAGCCCAACGGCTATACCGTGGGCCTGGTCGACAGCGCCTTCACCATCAATCCCGCGCTGCTCGGCAAGCAGCTGCCCTACGACAGCCGGGCCGATTTCCGCCCGGTCATCCTGGCGGCGACCTCGCCCATCGTCCTGGTGGTCAACGCCGGGCTGCCGGCGCGCAGCGTGCCGGAGCTGGTGGCGCTGGCCAAGGCCCGCCCGGGCCAGCTCAACTTCGGCTCGGCGGGCAACGGCAGCGCGCTGCACCTGGCCGGCGAGCAGTTCAAGCTGGTCACCGGCACCGACATGGTCCACGTGCCGTACAAGGGCGGCGCGCCGTCGATCGCCGCCACCGTCGGCGGCGAGACGCAGCTGGCCTTCTCGGCGCCGTCCACCGTGCTGGCCCACATCCAGACGGGCCGGCTGCGGGCGCTGGCGGTGACGGGTCCGGCGCGGATCGATACCTTGCCCGACGTGCCCACCTTCGCCGAGCTGGGCATGGCGCGGATGGACGGGCAGATATCCTTCGGCGTGATCGCCCCCAAGGGCACGCCGGACGCCGCCGTCGAGCGGCTGGCGGCCGCCTTCAACGCCCGGCTCGCCTCCCGGGCGACGGCCGGGCGCATCGCCGCCCTGGGCTTCGAGGCCGGCGGCGGCACGCCGGCGCAGTACGGCGAGTTCCTGGACAAGCAGATGGCGGGCTGGGCAGCCGTGGTGCGCGACGCCCGCCTGGGCCCTGACGGCGGCGCCAAGCCGTAGCGTCCGGCGCGGGGGCGGCGTCCGCTGCGGGGGCGGCCGCTGCCATGGCCTGCCCGCCGTCCGGCCTGCAGGGCGGCGCATCCTGTTCTATCCTGTCCCGTCCGTCCACATGCGCGGCACCGGAATAGGAGATGGACCATGGGCAGTTCCACGGACGCCGACGGGCAGGAGCGCGGCCAGGGCCTGGGCGAGGCGGACGCCAGGCGGCTGAAGCTGGCGCACGGCCTGCTCCAGCATCCCAGCCTGACCGCCAAGATCGCCAACCTGCTCGGCAGGCCGATCGAGTACGGGCTGGACCTGCTGCCCGGCAAGGCTTCCGGGATCGTCGCCACCGCCACGCGCAAGGCCATCCACGCCTCGCTCAAGGTGGCGCTGATGACCCTGCGCACCGCCGGGCAGGACGAAGAGCCGCCGTCCAACGTCTGGCACAAGATCGGCGCGGCCGCGACCGGCGGCGTCGGCGGCTTCTTCGGCCTGGCCGCCGTGACCCTGGAGCTGCCCGTCACGACGACGATCATCATGCGCTCGATCGCCGACATCGCGCGCAGCGAAGGAGCCGACCTGGACGACCGGGAAATCCAGCTGGAATGCGTCCAGGTGCTTGCGCTGGGCGGCAAGTCCGACAAGGACGACGCGGCCGACGTCGGCTACTTCGCCACCCGCGAGGCGATGGCCAAGGCGGCCGCCGACGCGGCCCTCTTCCTGGCCAAGGGCGGCAAGGTGGCGGGCACGTCGGCCCCGGCGCTGCTGCGCCTGATCAACCTGGTGGCGCAGCGCTTCGGCATCACCGTCACGGAGAAGATCGCCGTCCAGGCCGTGCCGGTGATAGGCGCGGCGGCCGGGGCGGTCATCAACACGGCCTTCATGGACCACTACCAGGACATGGCGCGGGGCCACTTCATCATGCTGGGGCTGGAGAAGAAGTACGGGCGGGAGGTCGTGCGGGCAGAGTACGACAGGCTGTCGCGCAAGCGGCGTTGATGGCGCCGTGCCCCATCCGGCGCAGGGAAGGAAGGGGCCGGCGTCGTACGGAGCCGAGATCGCGCCGGGAGCGCGCCTCAGCGCATCTCCAGTTCCGGGTCCAGGATCAGGCTGAGCTTGCGGCAGGCCTGTTCCACGACCTTGCGGTGGCGCTGGACCGCGGCGGCGGTGAAGCGCGTCTTGGGGCCCGAGATCGAGATCGAGCCGGCCACCGCGTCGCCCTGGAACACCGGCCCGGCGATGGCCGCGACCTCGGGGTCGCGTTCTCCCAGCGAGGCGATGGCCTCGAAGCGGTTGCCGCTGCGCCGGGTATAGGGGCGGCTGTCCAGCAGGACCCGGCCGGCCGCTCCCTTGCCCAGCACCAGCAGGTCGCCTGGGCGGATGTGGTCGCGCACCGACTTGGTGGAGTCGACCCGGAACAGGGCCAGGCGGAAATCGCCGCGGCGGATGTAATAGGTAGCGCTTTCCCCGGTGAGCTCGACCAGCTCGGCGAGGATCTTCTCGACGTCGACCTTGTTGCCGGCCACCCGCTTGGCCAGCGCGCCCAGGCGGACCAGCTCGGTGCCGAGCCGGAAGCTGCCGTCGGCGTCGCGCACCAGCATGTCGAACTGCTCCAGCGACTCGGCCAGGCGCAGGATGGTGCTCTTGTACAGGCCCGTGCGGCTGGCGAGATCGGCCAGGCCGAGCGACTTGTCGTCGTTGCCGAAACAGCACAGCAGGCTGAGCGCCCGGTTGACCGCCGCGACGCCCGACGCGGCTTCCACGTCCTTGGCGGCAGGGCTGGTTGGCTTGGCGGTTCTGGTCATGAAGCGGCTTTGGTGTGATGGCGCCGGAAGTCGCAGGATGTCGCGGTCATCGGCCGGTGTAGGTATAGCCGAGGCTGGGCGGGAGAGGCCCCTTGATCCTGCCGCCTTGCTGTGTCTGCTCCCAGGCGTGCGCCAGTATACCGACAGAGCGGGACAGGATGAACAGGCCGCGCGCCAACGCCGGCGGAAAGCCCAGCTCGCCGTAGATCATGGCGGTGGCGCCGTCTATGTTCATGGGGATGGGCCGGCCCGAGCGCGTGCGCAGCCGCGCCTGGATCGCTGCCGCCACCGCCAGGTGGCGGCCGGGGACCGTGCCCGCCTCGCGCGCCGCTTCGGCCAATTGCGACAGGCGCACCGCGCGTGGATCGACGGGATGGAAGCGATGGCCGAAGCCGGGAACGATGGAGCCGTGCGCTTCGCGGTAGGCCGCGAGCGCCGCGTCCACGGCCTCGTCCAGGCCCGCGCCGTCTTGCATGCGGCCCAGCGCATCCTGGTAGAGCGCCAGGCACTGCTCGCCGGCGCCGCCGTGGATGTCGTCCAGCACGTTGATGGCCGAGGCCATGGCGCCGTTCAGGCCCAGTCCGCAGGTCACGCTCATGCGGGCGATGGCGATGGACGGCGCCTGCGGCCCGTGGTCGACCGCCGAGACGAGCGCGGCTTCGAGCAGCCGCGCCTGGCCTTCGTCGGGCACGTCGTCGCGCAGCATGCGCCAGATCATGGCGGGAAAGCTGGTGGCGCCGATCAGCGCTTCGATGGGTTCGCCCTTGACGCGGATGACGCCGGGCTGGATGTCTATGATGCCCGTCTTCCACCACTGGCGGGCTTCCCGGGCCAGGCTTGCGCCGTCCGCGTTCAAGTCCGCGCTCATATCACGCCCTCCTCGCGCATGCGGGCGATGGATTCGTCGCCGTAGCCCAGCGCATGCAGGATGTCGTCGGTGTGTTCGCCCAGCGTCGGCGGAGGCGACTGCACGGCCGAGCATTCGCCGTCGACGAGAAAGCCGCTGCGGGTCAGCGTGATCTCCTCGCCGCCGGGCGGCAGGGGCATGTTCATGAGCAGGCCGCGGTGGCGCACCTGGTCCTGGGTCAGCGCCTGTTCGACGGTCAGCACCTGGCCGGCCGGCACTCCATGGCGGTTGAGCAGTTCGTCCCAATAGGGGGCGGTGCCTTCGGCCAGGCCCTGCTCCAGCAGCGCGGTCAGTTCCTGGCGATGGCGCTTGCGGTCCTCGCGGTCGGCGAAGCGCGGATCGGCGGCCAGCTCCGGCAGGCCGAGCAGGGCGCAGAGTTTCTCGAACTGCTCCTGCTTGTTGGCGGCGATGTTGATCAGGCCCTCCCGGGTGCGGAAGGTGCCGGACGGGCTGGCGGTGAAGTTGTCGTTGCCCATGGGCACGGGCGGGCGCTTGGCGATGAGCTGGTTGGACACGATCCAGCCCATGGTGACCAGGGCCGAGTCCAGCATGGAGACGTCCAGGAAGCAGCCGGCGCCGTCCCGGCCGCGCTGCACCAGGGCGGCGGCGATGGCGAAGGCCGCGGTCAGGCCGCCTATGGTGTCGCACACGGGGTAGCCGACCCGCAGCGGCGCGGACTGCGCGTCCCCGGTGATGCTCATGACGCCCGAGCGGCCCTGGATGATCTGGTCGTAGGCCGGCGAGGCGGCCAGCGGGCCGGTCTGCCCGTAGCCCGAGATCGCGCAGTAGACGAGTTCGGGACGCACCCGGCGCAGGTCCTCGTAGCCCAGGCCCAGGCGCTGCATGACGCCCGGGCGGAAGTTCTCCAGCAGCACGTCGGCGCTGGCGCAAAGCTTGCGGAAGACTTCCTTGCCCTGTTCGGTCTTCAGGTTGAGGGTGATCGATTTCTTGCCCGCGTTCTGCGCGAGGAAGGACGTGCCCATGCCGCTGGCGTTGCGCGCCTTGTCGGCGCCCAGGTTGCGGGCGAGGTCGCCGCTGCCCGGGTTCTCCACCTTGATGACCTCGGCGCCCAGCAGGGCCAGCTGATAGCCCGCGAACGGGCCGGCCAGAACGTTGGCCAGGTCCAGCACCCGCACCCCCTGGAGTAATCGCTTCATCCTGCTTGCCTCCCTTCGGCCCGGGCTTGCCGGCGTCGCGGCGCGGGTCGCGCGCTGTGCCGGGCCGTGCCCGAAAATTCTATCTGACGAAATCGTTGATTGAATTTTAGAACGCTGCTAAGATTTTGGTCAATCGCGCAGGCAGTCGGCAATCGCGCGGCACATCAGAGACAGGAGACGTCATGAAGCAGTACCAGATGCTCATCGGCGGCCAATGGGTGGATTCGGCGTCGGGGCAATGGATCGACTCGATCGAGCCGTATTCCGGAGAGGTCGTGGCCAGGATTCCCCGCGGCACGGCCGAGGACGCCAACGCCGCCGCCGATGCCGCGTACGCCGCCTTCCGCAACCCGGAGTGGTCCGAGATGACCGCGACCGCCCGCGGCGCGCTGCTGCGCAGGCTGGCCGCGCTGATCGAGGAAAACGCGCAGCGCCTGGCCGACATCGAGCGCTCCTGCAACGGCAAGAACATCACCGAAGTCGCCGGCCAGGCGCGCAACGTGGCGCAATGGTTCTATTACTACGCCGGCCTGGCCGACAAGATCCAGGGCGACGTGGTGCCCATCAACAAGCCGGGCGTATTCAACTACGTGCGCTACGAGCCGCTGGGCGTGGTGGCGGCGATCACCCCGTGGAACTCGCCGCTGGCGCTGACCACGTGGAAGATGGCGCCGGCGCTGGCCTGCGGCAACACCATCGTCGTCAAGCCGTCGGAATACACCTCGCCGCCCCTGCTGGAGCTGGCCGCGCTGGCGCTGGAGGCCGGCTTTCCCAAGGGCGTGGTCAACGTCGTGACCGGCTACGGCGACGAGATCGGCGCCGCGCTGATCGAGCACAGGAAGGTGGCCAAGGTGGCCTTCACGGGCGGCGAGCTGGGCGGGCGCAAGGTGGCGCAAGCCGCCGCGCGGCACTTCAAGAAGGTCACGCTGGAGCTGGGCGGGAAGTCCGCCAACATCGTGTTCGACGACGCCGATTTCGAGCAGGCCGTCAACGGCGCCATCGCCGGCATTTTCGGCGCGGCGGGCCAGACCTGCATGGCGGGGTCGCGGCTGCTGGTGCAGCGCACCCTGCACGACCGCTTCGTGCAGCGCCTGGCCGAAGTCGCCGGCCAGGCCGTGATCGGCGACCCGGCCTCGGACCGGACCCAGGTCGGCCCCATCGCCACGCGGGCCCAGTACGAAAAAATCCTCCAGTACATCGAGATCGCCAAGAGCGAGGGCGCCCGCTGCGTGCTGGGCGGCAAGGCGCTGTCGGGGCCGGGCTACGGCCAGGGCCAGTTCGTCGCGCCGACCATCTTCACGGGCGTGCACAACGGCATGCGCATCGCCCGCGAGGAAGTCTTCGGGCCGGTGCTGGCGGTGATTCCCTTCGACACGGTCGACGAGGCGCTGGACATCGCCAACGACAGCGACTTCGGCCTGGCGGCCGCGGTATGGACGCAGGACCTGCACAAGGCCATCTACTGCTCCGACCGCCTGGAGGCCGGCACGGTATGGGTCAACAATTACCGCGCCACCAGTTTCACCACGCCCTTCGGCGGCTACAAGCACAGCGGCGTCGGCCGCGAGGGCGGCGTCGAGGCCGTCAAGGAATACCTGCAGCCCAAGAGCGTCTGGATCACCACCCGGCCGAACAAGGCGAACGCCTGGGTGCTGGGCTGAATTCCGCCGCCTGCCGGCGCAACGTCCAAACAGAACGGAGACTTATCATGGCTCAACAATACGACGGCCTGGATCTGCTGATCGTCGGCTGCGGCGTGGCCGGCCTTTCCGCGGCCGTCACCGCGCTCGAGGCGGGGCTGAAGACGCTCAACCTCGAACGCGCGCCGGAAGAGGAATTCGGCGGCGGCTCGCGCTGGACCGAAGCCTACATGCGCATGAAGAACGACTCGGAGATCGCCGACGACTTCGAGGAGCACTTCGCCAACAATCCGGGCTTCAACGTCGATCCCAACGTGCTGCGCGCGGTCGGCGGCGGCTACGAGTCCTGGCCCGGCAACGTCAAGGCGCATCCTTTCCCCGATCCCGAGCTGGTGTCGAAGTTCGCCGACTCCGTGCCGGAGACGATAGGCTGGCTCAAGGGCTTCGGCCTGAAGTTCCAGCCCCAGCCCATCTACCTGCTGACCCAGAACACCACCCGCATCGCCGCGCACGGCGGCGGCTTGGCGATCATCGAGCGCCTGCGCGAAAAGGTGCTGGAGCTGGGCGGGCGCATCGCCTACCGGACCACGGCGGTGGACCTGCTGCGCGGCGAGGACGGCGCGGTGGCCGGGGTCCGGGCGCTGGACCATGAGGGGCGCCTCCAGGCCATCCCCGCCCGCGCGGTCGTGCTGGCCAGCGGCGGCTTCCAGGGCAACCAGGAAATGATGACCCGCTACATCGGCGCCAAGGCGGCCAATATCCGGCCCGTCGCGCCGGGCAGCTACTACAACCGCGGCGAGGGCATAGAAATGGCGCTGCGCGCCGGCGCGGCCCCGGCCGGCGAATACGGCTCCTACCACGCCGAGCCGGTCGACCCCCGCTCGCTGCAGGCCGAGGCGGTGGTGTTCATCTACCCCTACGGCATCCTGGTCAACCGGCACGGCAGGCGCTTCACCGACGAGGCGCCCGGCACCGTGGATGCGCACTACGACAACATCGCGCGCAGCTTCGCCGACCAGCCGGAAGGCCTGGTCTACGTGGTGTTCGACAGCCAGGTCGAGGACATCCCCCGCTGGAAGACCAGCATCCGCAGCGACGTGCCCCCGCTGCAGGCCGACACCATCGAAGACCTGGCGCGGCAGATGGGCGTGCCGGCACGCGAGCTGGCCCGGACCGTCGCCGCCTTCAACGCCGCCTGCCCCGCTCCCAAGGGCGAATTCACGCCCTTCGAGCTGGACTTCCAGGGCACGGAGAACATCGAGCCCGCCAAGTCCCACTGGGCGCGGCCGATCGAGAAAGGGCCGTTCCGCGCCTATCCCATCATCTCGTCGACCTGCTTCACGTTCGGCGCCCTGAAGGTCAACCCGGACGCGCAGGTCCTGACCCGGGACGGCTACCCCATACGCGGCCTGTACGCCGCGGGGGAGACCGTGGGCATCTACCACCAGGTCTACAACGGCTCGACTTCCGTCCTGCGCGGGCTGACGTTCGGCCGCATCGCGGGGCGCCACGCCGCCCGCACGCTGGGCCGCGCCGGCTGAGACGGGACGGGCCCGAGGGACTTTCTTCTACCAATACCGCGAGGGAGACAACCATGATCAAACCCACCATTCTTGCAGCCGGCCTGGCTGCCCTGCTCCTGGCCGGACCGGCCGGGGCGCAGGTGCGCATCGCCCAGCTCGACGGCATGTCGGGGCCTTTTTCCAACGTCGGGGAACAGCAGCGCCGGACGCTGCTGAGCATGATCGAGGAGATCAACGCCGCCGGCGGCGTCAACGGCGAGAAGCTCGAACTGGTGACCATAGACGGCAAGGGCAGCCCGCAGGAAACGCTCAACGCCTTCAAGCAGGCCACCGACCAGGGCATACGCTACATCACGCAGGGCAACAGTTCGGCGGTGGCCGCCGCTCTGGTGGATGCGGTCGGCAAGTACAACCGGCGCAATCCCGATGCGCCGGTGGTGTACTTCAACCACTCGGGCATCGACAACGACCTGACCAACGGCAAGTGCGACTTCTGGCACTTCCGCTTCGACCCCAACGTGGACATGAAGGTGGGCGCCATCGCCCGCGAGCTGCTGCAGGACAAGGCGGTCAAGTCGGTCTACCTGATCAACCAGAACTATGCCCTGGGCCAGCAGTTCTCGGCCTCGGCCAAGCGCATCCTGGCCGAGGACGGCGGCGGCATCGAGGTGGTGGGCGACGATCTCCATCCCTTCGGTCAGGTCAAGGATTTTTCCAGCTACGCCGCCAAGATCAAGGAATCCGGCGCGGACGCCGTGATGACCGGCAACTGGGGCAACGACCTGTCGCTGCTGGTCAAGGCGATCAACGAGGCGGGCCTGAAGACGGGCATCTACACGATCTACGGGTCCGGCTTCGGCGCGCCCACCGCGATCAAGGAAAACGGGGTGGACACGCTGAAGGTGATGAGCCTGTGGCTGCCCAACATCCCGCAGGACAAGTCCCAGGCGTTCGCCGACGCCTACAACAAGCGCTACGGGCAGCAGCTCTATTTCCACCAGATCCGCACCATGCTGCAGATGTTTGCCCAGGCCGCCCGCGACGCCGGCTCGAACGATCCGCTGAAGGTCGCGCAGAAGCTGGAGGGCATGCAGTTCGATTCCGATACCGGCCCGGCCCTGATGCGCAAGGAAGACCACCAGATCCAGGTGCCCATGTTCCTGGGCACGCTGAAGAAAACGGCCGCCAGCGGCGGCCCGGCCGAGGTCCGCTACGACGCGGAGAACACGGGCGTGGTGGGCTTCCAGGTCGACGGCAAGATCGCCGCGGCCGACACGGCCAAGCCGACCACCTGCAACATGAAGCGGCCCTTCTGAAGGCAGCCGTATCCCGCGGGCACAGGGCGTCCCCGCGGGCGCCCTGCGGAGACATCTCGTGAGCACGCTGATCATCACTTCCCTGAACGCGCTGAGCTTCGGCCTGCTGCTGTTCCTGCTGTCGGCCGGCCTGACCCTGATCTTCTCGATGATGGGGGTGCTGAACTTCGCGCACGCCGGCTTCTACATGCTGGGGGCCTATGCGGCATACACCCTCGGCCTGCACGCCGGCTTTTTCCCGGCGCTGGTGCTTGCGCCCCTCGCGGTCGGGGCGCTGGGCATGCTGGTGGAGCGCTTCGGCCTGCGCAAGGTGCACGCTTACGGCCACGTGGCCGAGCTGCTGTTCACCTTCGGCCTGGCCTTCATCATCGAGGAGCTGGTCCAGCTCGTCTGGGGCAAGGCGCCGGTCGGCTATCCGGTGCCCCAGGCCTTGTCCGGCGCGGCGTTCACCGTCATGGGCTCGCCCTTTCCCCTGTACCGGCTGTTCGTCATGGCCGTGTCGGTAGGGGTGCTGCTGCTGCTCTACCTGACCATCACGCGGACCCGCACCGGCCTCATCATCCAGGCCGCGCTGACGCATCCCCGCATGGTCGAGGCGCTGGGGCACAACGTGCCGCGCGTATTCATGACCGTGTTCGGCGTGGGCGTGGCGCTGGCGGCCCTGGCCGGCGCGGTGGGCGCGCCCATGTCCGTGACCGAGCCGGCCATGGCGCACGCCATCGGCCCCATCGTCTTCGTGGTCATCGTGCTGGGCGGCATCGGCTCGCTCAAGGGGGCCTTCATCGCGTCGCTGCTGCTGGGCTTCGCCCAGAACTTCGCCATCCTGTACGACCTGTCGCCCTACCAGCTGGCGCTGGACGCCTTCGGGCCCGGGGCGGCCGGCATGCTGGACTTCGAGCTGTTCCGCATCACCATCGCGCAGTTCGCGCCGCTCCTGCCCTTCGTCGTCATGGTGCTGGTGCTGCTGGTACGGCCGCAGGGCCTGTGCGGCCGGCCGGGGAGCGGCGCATGAAGGCCGCATCCTCCCGCGCCGCCGGCCTGTGGCTGGCGCTGCTCGTCTCGCTGCTGGTGGTCGTGCCCCTGGTCTGCGGCCGCGCGGCGGTGACGTCGTTCTTCACCCAGGCCGTCATCATCTCGCTGCTGGCCATGTCGTACAACATGCTGATGGGCCAGACGGGCATGCTGTCCTTCGGCCACGCGGTCTACTCGGGCCTGGGCGCCTATTGCACCATCCATTTCCTGAACCGCTTCACCGCCGACGGGCTGGGCGTGGGGATATTCCTGCTGCCGCTGGTCGGCGCCGCCGCCGGCGCCTTCTTCGGCCTGGTCCTGGGATTCGTGTCCACCCGGCGCTCCGGCATCGCCTTCGCCATGATCACCCTGGGCATCTCGGAAATGCTGGTCCATCTGTCGCTGATGATGCCGGGCTGGTCCGGAGGCGAATCGGGGATCACCACCGACCGCATGCTGTACGAACCCATCCTGGGCTTCGACCTGGGCTCCGACCTGCAGGCCTATTACTACATCCTGGCCTGGGCGCTGGCGGCCGTGGCCCTGCAGTTCGCCGTCACGCGCACTCCGCTGGGCAGCCTGGCCAACGCCGTGCGCGACAACCCGGAGCGGGTCATGTTCATCGGCTTCAACCCCCAGAAGATCCGGCTCTTCGTCATGGTCCTGTCGGGCATGTTCGCCGGGATAGGCGGATCGCTCACGGCGGTCAGCTACGAGATCGTCACCTCGGAGACCCTGGGCCTGGGCCAGTCCGGCATGCTGCTGATCGCCGCTTACCTGGGCGGGGCGGGCTTCTTCCTGGGGCCGGTGTTCGGCGCCTTCGTCTACGTCCTGTTCCTGTCGGTGGTGGCCAGCCTGACCCATGCGTGGCTGCTGTACTTCGGCCTGCTGTTCGTGCTGGTCGTCCTGTTCTCGCCCGCCGGCCTGCTGCCCATGCTGAAGGCCGTGCCCGGCTACGGCCCGCGGCAGCGGCTGCGCGCCGCCGTGGCGGCGCTGATGGCCGCCGCGGCGGTGCAGTTCATCGAACGGCTCTACGCCTACCTGGAGGGGCGGGCCGCCGGCTCGGCGCCGGCCCTGGCCGATGCCGCGCCTGCCATGGCGGCGGCGCTGGCCGTATTCCTGGTGCTGGCCGTGGCGCTGCGCAGGACGGCCGGTTCCGGCAGGCAGCCGGCCGCGGGCGCAAGGGAGGCAGCATGACGCAGCCCATCCTGAGCCTGCGGCAGGTGCAGAAGTCCTTCGGGCCGACCCGCATCATCAGCGACGTCACCCTGGACGTGCAGCCGGGGGAATGCGTGGCATTGATCGGCCCCAACGGCGCGGGGAAGTCCACGCTGTTCAACATGGTCAGCGGGCGCTTTCCGCCTTCGGGCGGCGACATCCTGCTGCGCGGCGAGAGCCTGCTGGCGCTGACGCCCTTCGAGATCAACCGCAAGGGGTTGTCGCGGTCCTTCCAGATCACGAACATCTTCCACCGGATGACCGTGTACGAGAACGTCCGGGCGTCGGTCCTGTGGTCGCTGGGGTACCGGTACAGCCTGGTCCGTTTCATCGCCCGCCTGAAGGATGCGCGCGAGCGCGCCGAACAGGTGATGGAGGAAGTGGGCCTGCAGAAGCGGCGCGACGTGCCGGCCGGCCAGCTGTCGTACGCCGAGCAGCGCTCGCTGGAGATCGCCATGACCGTGGCCGGCGATCCCGCGGTGGTGCTGCTGGACGAGCCCACCGCGGGCATGAGCCGTTCGGAGTCCGAGGCGGCGGTGGAACTGATACGCCGCATCGCGCGGGGCCGCACGCTGATGATGGTCGAGCACGACATGAGCGTGGTGTTCGGCCTGGCCGACCGCATCGCCGTGCTGGCGGGCGGCGTGCTGATCGCCTGCGGCGCGCCGGACGAGGTGCGCCGCAACGCCCAGGTCAAGGAAGCGTATCTAGGGGAAAAATATGCTGGTGGCGAGTGAGCTGCACGCCTACTACGGCAAGAGCCACATCCTGCACGGCGTGGACATCGAGGTGCGCGCCGGCGAGATCGTCTGCCTGCTCGGGCGCAACGGCACCGGCCGCTCCACCCTGGTCAAGGCCTTGATGGGGATGGTGGACCGGACCGGGTCCGTCCGCTTCAACGGCCGGGAAACGGCGCGCCTGGCGTCCTACGAGATCGCCCGGCTGGGCATGGGCTACGTGCCGGAGAACCGCGACGTGTTCCCGACGCTGACCGTCAGGCAGAACCTGGAGCTGGGCGTGAAGCGGCCGGGCCGGCCCGGCCGGTGGTCGTTCGAGGACATGTTCGGCTTCTTCCCCCGCCTGAAGGAGCGCGAGCACACCCCGGCCGGCGTGCTGTCCGGCGGGGAGCAGCAGATGCTGACCCTGTGCCGCACCCTGATGGGCGACCCCGATTTCGTCATGATCGACGAGCCGACCGAGGGCGTCGCGCCCAAGATCGTCGCCCAGATACGCGACCTGCTGGCCGAAGTCCGCAACCGCGGCGTCGCGGTGCTGCTGATCGAGCAGAAGCTCGACATCGCGCTGGACCTGTGCAGCCGGCTCTACCTGATGGGGCACGGGCAGATCGTGTTCGAAGGCTCCGTGCAGGAACTGCGCGACGATCCGGCGCTGCAGAAGGAGTGGCTGGAGGTGTAGGGTGCAGGCGGGCCGGGCCGTCAGCCCGCCACCGCCCTGCGCAGCGCTGCCAGCGCCGCTTCCGTCCCCGCCTCGTCCACGTCCAGGTGGAACACCGCGCGCATCGTGCGCTCGTTCTCCGCGCCTATCCTGACGCCGTCGCCCGCCAGCCGGCGGGCGATCTCGCCCGTCGCCAGGCCGGTTCCCGACACGTCGAAGAACACCATATTCGTCTGTACGCGCTGCGACGCCAGGCGGATGCCGGGCAGGTCGGCCAGGCCGGCGGCGAACGCCGCGGCGTTGCGGTGGTCGTCGGCCAGGCGTTCGACGTTGTGGTCCAGGGCGTAGAGGCCGGCGGCGGCCAGGATGCCGGCCTGGCGCATGGCGCCGCCGAAGCGGTGCTTCCAGACCTCGGCCTCGCGGATGAAGCCGCGCGAGCCGGCCAGCACGCCGCCCACCGGGCAGCCCAGGCCCTTGGACAGGTCCAGCCAGACGCTGTCGAACAGCTCGCCGTACCGGCGGGCGTCGACGCCGGCGGCCACCGCGGCGTTCATCAGGCGGGCGCCGTCCATGTGCAGGGCCAGGCCCAGCTCGCGCGCGGCCGCGGCGACCTCGCGCAGGGTCTGCAGCGGCCAGACGGCGCCGCCGCCGCGGTTGCTGGTCTGCTCGACTGCAACCAGGCGCGAGCGGGGCGACTTGATCCTGGGCGCGCGCCGGGCGGCGCGCAGCTGGTCGGCGGTGAAGATGCCCTCGGGCGCGTCCAGGCCGCGGATGATGCTGCGGCTGAAGACGGCCGCGCCCGCGCCTTCGGAGGAGACGATGTGCGAGTTGGCCGCGGCGATGATCTCGTCGCCCGGGTCGCAGTGCACGGCCAGGGCGATCTGGTTGCACATCGTGCCCGACGGCAGGAAGAGGGCCGCCTCCTGGCCGAGCAGGGCGGCGACGCGCTCGTTGAGCGCGTTGACGGTGGGGTCTTCGCCGCGCTGCTCGTCGCCCACCTCGGCCTCGGCCATGGCGCGGCGCATGGCCGCGCAGGGGCGGGTGGAGGTGTCGCTGACCAGGTCGATGCGGTAGGAGGCGGCCATGTCCTTACCCTTGCGTGCGGCGGGCCGCGGCCAGGCCTTCGCGCATGACGTCCAGCGCGCGGTCGATGTCGGCCGCGTTGTTGTAGGCATGCAGGCCGATGCGCAGCTGGCCGCGCCGGATGGTGTGGATGACCTGGTTGGCCTTGAGGTGGTCGGACAGCGGCTGGATGATGGGGTCGCTGGAGAAGCCGTGGCCGCCGGCGTCCAGCTGGCCCAGCGTCAGGATGTGCGACTGGCGCGGGCCGCTGCCGGGCACGGCGGGCTCGATGCCCAGGGCGCGCACCCCCGCGTGCAGCCGGCCGGCCAGTTCCAGCACGTGTGCCTGGATGGCCTCGGGGCCCAGGTCCAGCAGCAGCTGCAGCGAGGTGTCGGCGGCGTAGGCGCCGGCCAGGTTGAAGCTGCCGACCTCGAAGCGGCGCGCGCCGTCCTGGTATTCGTAGTCGAAGCCGCCCATGGTGGAGTGGTCGTCGGTCAGCTGCTTGACGCCGGCGCGCGACAGGTAGGCGGGCGAGAGCCGGTCGATCCAGCGCGGCGACACGTACAGGAAGCCGAAGCCGTACAGGCCGAGCAGGCCCTTGGAGGCCGAGGTGGCGAAGCCGTCTATGCCCTCGGCCTGCATGTCGTGCCTGAAGATGCCGGCGGTCTGCACGCCGTCGACCAGCAGGAAGATGTCGTCCTTGCGGCAGCGCTCGCCCAGCGGGCGCAGGTCGGTGCGGTGGCCGGGGGCGAAGGTGGCGGTGGCGGCGGTGACCAGGCGGGTCTTGCCGTCGATGGCGGCCAGCAGGCCGTCGGTGTCGATGGCGCCGTCGGGCAGCGGCGGCACCATGCGGATTTCCACGCCGCGCTGGCGCTGGCGCAGCCAGGGGTAGATGTTGTTGGGATGCTCGGCGTCGGCGGTCAGGACGACGTTGTCGCCCGGCTGCCAGGGCATGGCCCAGGCGACGCTGTTGATGCCGTCGGACACGTTGCGGGTGGCCGCGACGGTCTCGGGCGCGACGTTGACCAGGCGGGCGAATTTCTCGCGCGCGGTGAGGACCTTGACCTCGTGGTCGGTGCGGATGGCCGAGGCGTTCTCCAGGTGGTCCAGGAAGGTCTCGACGGCCGCGCGCACCTGCCGGTGCAGGATCATCTTGTCGCAGATCGACAGGTAGGTCTGGCTGGCGAAGGCCGGGAAGCCGGCGCGGAAGGCCTCGAAGGGCGAGGGCTGGCCGGCCTGGGCGGCGGGGGCGGAGGTCATGGGCGTGGACATGGTATGCAGCTTAATGGAGCACCTGGCTCAGGAAAAGGCGGGTACGTTCGCTCTTGGGGGCGGAGAAGAATTCCTCCGGCGGGGCGGCCTCGACGATCTCGCCCGCGTCCATGAAGACGACCAGGTCGGCCACCTTGCGCGCGAAGCTCATTTCGTGGGTGACGCAGATCATGGTCATGCCGGCCTGGGCCAGCTCGGTCATGACGTCGAGCACTTCGTGGATCATCTCCGGGTCGAGCGCCGAGGTCGGCTCGTCGAACAGCATGACCTGCGGCTGCAGCATCAGCGCGCGGGCGATGGCCACGCGCTGCTGCTGGCCGCCGGACAGCTGGCCGGGGAACTTCAGCGCCTGCTCGGGGATGCGCACGCGCTTGAGCAGCTCGATGGCGCGCGCCTGCGCCTCGTCGCGGCGCACGCCCTGCGCGCGCACCGGCCCCAGCGTCAGGTTGTCCAGCACGGTCAGGTGCGGGAACAGGTTGAAGTTCTGGAACACCATGCCGACCTTGCGGCGCACGGCCTCGATGCGGCGCACGTCGGCGTCGACCTCGGTGCCGTCGACGACGATGCGGCCTTCCTGGTGCTCCTCCAGCCGGTTGATGCAGCGTATCGACGTGGACTTGCCCGAGCCGGACGGGCCGCAGACGACGATCTTCTCGCCGCGGCCGACCGACAGGCTGACGTCGCGCAGCACGTGGAAGTCGCCGTACCACTTGTTGACCTGGTCCAGCACCACGATGGGTTCGGGGTTTGCGTTCTGCATGGCGGTTTCCATGGTTGGCGTCCGTCAGCGCCGGACGGTCAGTTCGTCTTCGATGCGCGCGCTGTGGCGCGACATGCCGTAGCACATCACGAAGTACAGCAGGGCGATGAACAGGTAGGCCTCGATGCTGTAGCGCACCCAGACCGGGTCCTGGATGGCGGTGGAGGTGGCGCGCAGCACGTCGAACATGCCGATGATGCCGATGAAGGTGGTGTTCTTGAAGGCGCGGATGATCTCGTTCATCATCGACGGCAGCACGATGCGGCCGACCTGCGGCAGGATCACGCAGGCCATCTTCTGCCGGTAGCTCAGGCCCACCGTGTCGGCGGCCTCGTACTGGCCCTTGCCGATGGCCTGCAGGCCGCCGCGCACCACCTCGGCCGCGTAGGCGGCGAAGAACAGCGTCATGGCGATCTGCGCGCGCAGGAACTTGTCGATGCTCATGCCCTCGGGCATGAACAGCGGCAGCATCAGCGAGGCCATGAACAGCACCGTCACCAGCGGCAGGCCGCGCACGACCTCGATGAAGCCCACGCACACCGCGCGTATCGCCGGCATGGACGAGCGCCGGCCCAGCGCCAGCACCACGCCCAGCGGCACGCCGCCGGCCACGGTGCCGACGAACATGATGAGCGTCAGCGGCAGCCCGCCCCAGGCATGCGTGCCCACCGGCTCCAGGCCGAGCACGCCGCCCAGCATCAGCACGAAGACCGCGGCCATGGCCGCCAGCCAGCTTGCGGCGACGGCGCGCGCCGAAGGCCGGGCCAGCGCGCAGTACAGCGCCAGGCCCAGGATGACGGCGACCGCCAGCATGCCGCGCCACTGCTCGTCGTAGGGAAAGGTGCCGAACAGCATCACGCGGTACTTTTCCGGGACGACCGCCCAGCAGGCGCCGGCGGCCTGCTTGCAGGCCTCGGCGTCGGGCGAGGACCAGACCGCGTCGGTGACCGCCCAGCGCGCGAGGCGCGGCAGCGCCGCCGCGATCGCCGCCAGCGACAGCAGGGTGGCCAGCGCGTTGAGCGGCGAGCGGAAGAAGTTGCGGCGCAGCCAGGGCAGCAGGCCGCCTGCCTGCGCGGGCGGCGCGCGGCGCTGCCCGGGGGCGGGAACGACTGCGCGGGAAACGAGGGTGCGTCGGCCCATGGGTCAGCGCTCCCGGATCTGCACGCAGCGGTTGTAGAGGTTCATCAGCGCCGCGATCGCGAAGGAGATCGCCAGGTAGATGGACATCATGATGGCGATGGCTTCCACCGTGTGGCCGCTGAGCGTGACGATGGTGTTGTTCACGTTGAAGAGCTCCGGGTAGCCGATGGCCACGCCCAGCGAGCTGTTCTTGATGATGCTGACGTACTGGCCGGCGGCCGGCGGCACCATGACGCGCAGCGCCTGCGGGAAGACGATGCGCCGGTAGATGTCGGCGCGGCCCAGGCCCACGGCCTGGGCGGCCTCGACCTGGCCGCGTCCGACCGACTGGACGCCCGAGCGCACGATCTCGGCGATGAAGGCGGCGATGTACAGCGACAGGCCGAGCAGCAGCGCGACGAATTCCGGCGACAGCGTCACCCCGCCCTGGAAGTTGAAGCCGCGCAGCACCGGCATGTCGCCCGGCCACGGCAGGGTCAGGCCGCGGTTGCTCAGGAAGGCCATGCCGCCCAGCGAGAACGCCTCGCGCGGGCGGGGTAGGTTGGCGATCAGGGTGTACCAGAACACCAGCTGGATCAGCTGCGGCGTGTTGCGGAAGACCTCGACGTAGATCGAGGCCAGCTTGCGCACCAGCGGGTTGGCCGACAGCCGGCCCAGGCCGACCGCCACCCCCACGACGGTGGCCAGCAGGATGCTGGCCGCGGACACCTTCAGCGTGTTGAGGATGGCCACGCCGTAGGCGCGCAGGAAGCTGTCGGTCGAGGAAAAGGCGATGGACTTCTCGCCGATCTCGAAGCCGGCGCGCGCGCCCAGGAAGGAGAAGCCCGTGGAGATGCCCTGCTTGGACAGCGCGTGCTGCGCGTTGCCGATCAGGTAGGCGCCCAGGCCGAGCAGGCCGGCCACCACCAGCAGCTGGTAGATCCAGGCGCGCGTGTGGACGTTGTTCCAGGCGTTGCGTAGCGACAAGGGCGGTCGGGCGGGGCGGCGCCCGGCGGGTGTGGGTGTCATGGCGTCGAGGGGCAGGCTGCCGCGGGCCCTGCGCGCCGGCCGGCGCCGCGGGCGGATGCGCCCGGGCGGGGCCGCGCGGCGCCGGGCGCGCGCGGGGTGATCGGGATCAGTTGAACGGCGGCGCGTACAGCAGGCCGCCCTGGGTCCATTGCGCGTTCAGGCCGCGCTCCAGCTTGAGCGGTGAGCCCTTGCCCAGCGTGCGCTCGAACACCTCGCCGTAGTTGCCCACCTGCTTGACGATGCGGTAGGCCCAGTCGTTGGGCAGGCCAAGGCCCTTGCCCAGCTCGCCGGTGGTGCCCAGCAGCCGGCCGATCTCGGCGTCGTCCACGGCCTTCTTCTCGTCCACGTTGGCCGAGGTCACGCCGAATTCCTCGGCCGCGATCAGCGCGTACACCGACCAGTTGACGATGTCGCGCCACTGCGCGTCGCCCTGGCGCACCACCGGGCCCATCGGGTCCTTGCCGAAGACTTCCGGCAGGATCACGTAGTCGTCCGGGTTGCTCGCCACCGTGGCGCGGCCCGAGCTCAGGCCCGAGGTGGACTGCACGTGCACGTCGCAGCGGCCGCCGAAGAAAGCGTTGTTCAATTCCTTGCGGTCCTCGATCACCACCGGCTTGTAGCTCAGGCCGTTGGCGCGGAAGATGTCGGCGACGATCTTCTCCGAGGTCGAGCCCGGTTCGATGCAGATGGCCGCGCCGTCCAGGTCCTTGACCGACTTGACGCCCATGTCCTTGCGCACCATGAAGCCCTGGCCGTCGTAGAAGATGGGCGCGGCGAAGTCCAGTCCCAGCCCGGCGTCGCGGCTCAGCGTCCAGGTCACGTTGGCGGTCAGCAGGTCGACCTCGGACGTCTGCAGCGCCGTGAAGCGGGTCTGGCTGGACACCTTCACGAACTGCACCTTGTTGGCGTCGCCCAGCACGGCGGCGGCCACCGCGCGGCAGACTTCCACGTCGATGCCCTGCCACTGGCCCTTGCTGTCCAGCCCGGAAAAGCCCGGCCGGCCGCCGTTGGCGCCGCAAATGACCTTGTCGCGCTGGCGCACGGTTTCCAGCGTGGTGGCCGCCTGGGCGGCCTGGGCGCCGGCCAGCAGCGCAGCGCCCAGCAGGGCGGATTTCAGGATCGGCTTCATGGTGAGTTCCCCTTGTGATGTCGGTATGACGGACTTTGCAGGTACTGCGGACGCGGAAAGAATCCTCTTCGTGTGCCGCCGTCTCGCCACGCGCCGCCTTCAGGCGCGGTAGGCGGGACGGCTGGTCAGCATGTTCATACGGAAATCCATGCCGGTGCGCAGGTGGCCGCAGATCAGCTCGCGCGCGCGCCCGGCGTCGCGCCGCTTGATGGCGCGCAGGATTTCAAGGTGCTCCTGCACGGCGGCCAGCACCCGCTCGGGCCGGCGCTGCCGGACGATGCCGAAGGGGATGCGGAAGCGCAGGCGGAAGGGCCGGTACATGTCCAGCAGCTTTTCGTTGCCCGACAGGCGCATGACTTCCATGTGGAAGTCCACGCCGTGGTCGTGCACCCGGACGATGTCCTGCTCGTGCGGGGCGGCCAGGATGCGCTCGAACTCGGCCTCGTAGGCGTCCAGGCTGTCCAGCGCGCCGCGCTCGGCGGCGAGGAAGCCGGCCATGCCTTCGATGGCGTAGCGGATCTCGTAGATGTCCTGCAGCTCGGTCAGCGACATCGGGCGGACGATGGTGCCGCGGGTGGGGTGGCTTTCCAGCACGCCTTCGCGCACCAGGTCGCGTACGGCCTCGCGGACGGGCGTGCGGCCGAAGCCCAGGGTGTCGGACAGGGTGCGTTCGGACAGGGGGACGTCTTCGGGGAAGGCGCCGTCCAGCAGCAGCGCCACCAGGCGCTCGTAGGCGCGCTCGCTTTCCCGTTTGGCCGGCTTCGGTATCATGCTGGCATGATATCGATATTTCACTGGTATACCAGTTAGGGCTAACCCGGGGAGCGCAGGTGCGGCGCCGGGACTCCTGTGCTTTCAGGGGGGGATGCCGCCGGGTCTATGCGTCCAGTGGGGGATGCCGCCGCTCTATTCGGGCAGCGTGGCGCCGCGCGGGGAAACGGCGTGCAGGGCCGGCGCCTGGGGCAGGGAGGGGGTGTTCGCCGCCGTTTCCTGGCTGGCCTGGCTGGTGGCGGCCGACGCGGCGCTGGCGGGCGCGGTATCCGCCCCCGAGCCGCGCGCCGCCGCCGGCCCGGCGGCCGGCTGCATGGGCGCGCGGGCCAGGCGCTGCGCCAGCGCGGCCTGGAAGCCGCGGTTGGCCGCGTCCACGCAATAATGCGCGGCCAGCAGGTAGGCCGGCGCCAGCATGGCCAGGAAGCCCAGCGTGACGCTGAGCGCCGGCGGCGGCAGCAGGGTCGAGCCCGGCGTGCTGACCTGCGCCACCAGCACCTGGAACAGCATGTTCGTGCCCAGGGCGATCGCCGCCATGCCCCTGGCGGCCCAGCGCGCCTCGCCGCCGGACAGGCCGCGCTGGTGGACCCGCGTGAAGCGCCACGCCACCAGGCGCGCGACGGCCAGCAGCAGCCCGTACAGCACGAGGCTGTCGGACAGGTCGAACCAGGCCGAGGCGATCATGCCCGAGACGAACGCGACCAGCCAGATTCCCAGGAACTGCAGCAGCATGCTGGCCATCGGCATGGCCATCTCCTTCGTGATGCCTTTCATTGATCTAAGACGAATGGAAGGCGGGAGATGTACCGCTTGTCACGAAAAATTCATGATCGGCGTCATGGGCATGTAGTTTTGGGACCCCAGCCCCTACTCCAGCCGCGCCGTGATCGCCTTGGTCTCCAGGTAGTTGTTCAGCACCGCCTGGCCCATTTCCCGGCCCCAGCCGGACTGCTTGTAGCCGCCGAAGGGCAGGGCCGCGTCGAACACGTGGTAGCAGTTGATCCACACCGTGCCGGTGCGCAGGCGCCGGGCCACCTGCATGGCGCGGCCCTGGTCGGTGGCCCAGACGCCGGCGGCCAGGCCGTAGACGGTGTCGTTGGCCTGGGCGATCAGGGCGTCGTCGACCTCGTCGAAGGGCGTGGCCACCAGCACCGGGCCGAAGATTTCCTCCTGCACGACCTTCATGTCCGGTTTGGTGTCGACCAGGATGGTCGGCTCGACGAAATAGCCCTTGCCGCCCAGGCCCTTGCCGCCGCACACCGCCCGCGCGCCCTGCTTGCGGCCCGATTCCAGGTAGCCGGTGACGCGCTCGTACTGGGTCTGCGACACCAGCGGGCCCATCTGGGTGCTTTCCAGCAGGCCGTGGCCCAGGGTGATCTGGGCCGCCTGGGCGGCCACGCCCTCGACCACCTTGTCGAAGATCTTGCGCTGCACGTACAGGCGCGAGCCGGCGTTGCAGCACTGGCCGTGGTTGAAGAAGATGGCGGCGGCCGCGCCCGGGATGGCGATGTCCAGGTCGGCGTCGCCCAGGACGATGTTGGGCGACTTGCCGCCCAGCTCCAGGCTGACTTTCTTCAAGTCGCGCGAGGCGGCCTGGACGATGAGCTTGCCGACTTCGGTCGAGCCGGTGAAGGCGACTTTGTCCACGCCGGGGTGCGCGGCCAGCGCGGCGCCGGCGGTCTCGCCGAAGCCGGTGACGATGTTGACCACGCCGTCGGGCAGGCCGGCCTCGATCAGCAATTCGCCCAGGCGCAGCGCCGACAGCGGGGTTTCCTCGGCCACCTTGAGCACGATGGTGCAGCCGGTGGCCAGCGCCGGGGCGAGCTTCCACGCGGCCATCAGCAGGGGGAAGTTCCAGGGGATGATCTGGCCCACCACGCCGATGGGCTCGGGCCGGGTGAGCGACAGGAATTCCATGCCGGGGGCGGCCAGCGCGGAGATGGGGATGGTCTTGCCTTCGATCTTGGTGGTCCAGCCCGACATGTAATGGAACATGTCGGCCGACAGCGTCACGTCGGCGGCGCGCGCCACGGTCCTGGGCTTGCCATTGTCGATGGCCTCGAGCGCGGCCAGCTCGTCGGCGTGCTCCAGGATCAGGTCGCCGATGCGGTGGATCAGGCGGCCGCGCGCGGAGGCCGTCATGGCCGGCCACGGGCCGCTTTCGAAGGCCCGGCGGGCGGCCTGGACGGCCAGGTCGATGTCGGCCTTGTCGCCTTCGGCGGCGTGGGCGATGACCTCCCCGGTGGCCGGGTCGCGCACGTCGAAATGCTTGCCCGAGCGCGCTTTCACCCATTGCCCGTCGATCAGCATGGGGCGCGGCCGGGACAGCCATTTTTCAAGGGCCGGATCGAGCGCGGGCCGGGTCTTGATATCTGCCGGATGGTTCATCGTCTGTCTCCTGGGTCGTGTCCCGCGGCGCGGGACCTGTGTGAGCGGGCGGGGCCTGGACCTGGGACAGGTGCCGGCCGCCGGCCCATGTCGCGATGTCGCGCGTGTGTTCGCCGAGCGCCGGCGCGGCGCCGCCCAGCACCGGCGCGAAGCCGGAGAACCGGGCGGGAAAGGCCAGCGTGCGCACCGGGCCCGAGGGCGTGGCGACCTGCCGTACGACATCCTGGGCTTGGACTTGCGGTTCGGCCAGCAGTTCCTGGTGGCTCAGATAGGCGCTGGCCAGGCCGCCGAATTCGCGCACCCGCGCCACCAGTTCGGCCGAGGGGCGATGCCTGAACCCGGCCTCGTAGGCGGGACGGCATTCGCGCGCCTTGGGCCCCAGCCCGGTGGTGCGCCGGCCGTTGCGGTCGAAGGACGGGTCCTGCGCCAGGTGCGCCAGGCCGACGGCCTGCACGAACTGCGCCCAGCCGGGACGCCCCTCGGCGCCCACCGAACCGCCGAAGGCGAAGGTGATGGGCGCGTCGGCGGTGGCCCAGCCGCGCTCGGGCGGGTCGTAGGCGCCGCCTACGCGCGGGCCCTCGTAGGCGTCCGGGTCGCTCTGCGCGGCCAGGTGCACGGTCTTCATGGCCAGCAGCGAGTTCAGCAGGGACAGGTCGACGCGCTGGCCGCGGCCGGTGCGCTCGCGCGCCAGCAGCCCGGCCAGCACGGCGTGGGTGGCGAAGATGCCGGTCGCGCAGCCGGCCACGTCGGCGCCCAGCCGCACCGCCGGCTCGCCCATCCGGCCGACGTAGCGGGTGTAGCCCGCCATGGCCTGGGCGCACAGTTCCGAGCCGGGCCTGCCGGCCAGCGGCCCCTTGCGGCCGTAGGCCGAGATGCACACCGCGATGAGCGTCGGGTTCCAGGGGCAGGAGTCGCCGTCCGCGCCTGCCAGGCCCAGGCGCGCGAGCTGCTCGCCCTCCAGGTCGGTGAGCAGCACGTCGGCGCGTTCCACCAGCGCGCGCAGCGCCGCGCGCGAGGCGGTGTCCTGCGGGTCCACCCGCAGCGCGCGCTTGCCGCGGTTGAGCGCGAAGAAGGCCGCGCCCGTGCCGTCGGGCAGCGCCGGCGGGCAGGCGCGCAGCCAGTCGCCCTCGTTGCATTCGGCCTTGATCACTTGCGCGCCCAGGTCGCCCAGCCGGCAGGCGGCCAGCGGGCCGGCCACGCCGCTGGCCAGCTCGACGACGCGCAGGCCCTGCAGGCGCGGCGCGGGGCCGGCGGCGGGCGGCTGCCTGCGCCGGCGCGGCTGCGCCAGCTCGCGCAGCACTTGCCCGGTATCGGCGCCCGGCACGGGCGGGGGCGCGACCGCGCCCGGCGTGCGGCTGAAGTGCCAGGGCAGGCCGCCCACCACCACCCGGCCCCAGCCGGGCGTGTCGATCTCGGCCACCATGGCGTTGTCGCGCACCTGCACGTGGTGGCGGATCTGCTCGAAGTGCAGC
>Ga0182746_1000413_pt1 | contig 60639 bp, 60 predicted proteins | sample eDN3rd30CBELigOP_FD_128881 | JGI IMG/M metagenome (GOLD analysis project Ga0182746, IMG submission 128881) | Enriched Organic Plus compost microbial communities from Emeryville, California, USA - eDNA 3rd pass 30_C BE-Lig OP (version 2) (version 2) ...
GTGGCTGAAATACACCCTGGAAAACATCATGACCATTAACCACAGGAACCTGAAAGACTTGTATCCGCAGAATTATAAAAGAAAACTGCAGGAATCAAATATGTAGTTCATAGGGCGGATACGCTGCAACCGTTGTTTCAAGAAGTTTGAAAGCTGCTGGATTTTTAATCGAAAGCTGTCCTAAAAGATAAGTGCCCAACATTCGCATCTGGTAACTTTGGTCCGACAGAAAGCCTTTGGCCAGCTCAAAATGATTTTCTGCTTTGTCGCCCAACATACTATCGCCCACTTCAATAATATGCTTAAATCCGTGTTCGACTTTCTTTATGCGGTCAATAAGTTGTTTCATGTTGGCGACGATGGAGCTACTTTTCCACCAAACCTCCGGGTTGACAACGCTTTTGTCATTAATCGTGTATAAAAATAAAAAAGATCTTCTGATTTACTTGGCTGTGGAATCACCGGCGACATAACGCCGACAATGCGTGACGATGATGACGTTTTACGCCTTGCTGAAAGACTTAATAATGATTTTGCTTTTTTAACGTAGGACAATTGTCTGCTTTATAATCCTTTAATGAGTTGAATGCAGCCCCAATTTATTTCCTTCTGTATCAATAAAAAGTGCAAACCATCCCATTTCAGGGCTAATTTCAGTTTTAGGTTGGATTATTTGTCCGCCATTTTCCTCTACTTTGTCAAGCATGGGTTGCAAATCGTTTCCTGCATTCAGATAAACGACGGCTCCATCGGTTGTCGGTTTGTAGTCATCGCCTTTTACTAAAACGACATGTACGGTTTCATCATCACCTGGCAAAACACCCATTTGCGTTCCGTCCATCTCAACTACTCCGTTGCATTGATGATCCTTTGCTCCAATTCATTTGCGGTTACTTCTCCAAAAAGCTGAGCAATAGGTGTCTCTTTATTTACCAAGTTCCTGATTGGCGTACTTATAAAGTTTGCAAAACCATAAGGGTAAAAACGGACGGCAAAAGTATTGACATAACCCATTGGCTGAATATAAAAAGGTTCCATTGTCTGTCCGAGGACCATTGAACGAGGCTGTAAAATAAAATCCGTTTCAGAGGTAAACCGTTTGATGTCATCTCCGAGAATAAAAGCCATTTCAATACAACCATCCGGAATTATTCTCTGTCTTTCTGAACTATATTCGGCAGGTACTTCTAAAGTCCAATAACATTTAATCACCGAACTCAGGTCTTTTTTGGGCGGATATGTCTGATAATTCACTGTCGGATTGTGTTTGTCTAAAGTGATGAACAGCGTACAAATTTACACGGATATCTCTGCTTTGGTTGCATATTAAGAAAATCGAACTTTCAGTTACTTATGTGATTTTTTTATATGCCTAAATTACACAAACAATTTGTTTTTTCTACTTCGTTGTGGGATAGCCAGTAGTATAACGCTCAGCGACAATCTTCACTGCCGAAAGGTCCTCTAAATAGTGGGAACTTACATCATTAAACCCAATCAGATTGATTTAGGCAGCTACATAGCCAATTGCAGTTACATGGTAAACCCGAAATATCATGGACGGAGAACGGGCAAATTGCTTTGCGAGCATTCCATCTCCTTTGCCAAAGAAAAAGGATTTCTGGGAATCCAATTCAACATTTTAGTGAGTACAAACGAGGCCGCCGTAAGCCTTTGGAAAAAATTCGGGTTTGAAATAATCGGCAAAACCCCAAAAGGATTTAGACACAAAGAGCTTGGTTTTGTGGATACCTATATAATGTTCAGGCCGTTGTAAAACAAAAGGTTACCACACAACAATGCAGAAAGAGGTTTTGCCGAAATTGTTGATTCCGGCAAACCCCTGCACATGATTCTGGATGCAGCCCGATCTTTAATGATTATGTCCGTCCGTATTGTTCAGTTTGGCATTGATGAAAAAGGCTCCCTTCACTGCAATTTTTGTCCCAGCGGGTAATTCCATGACCGGTGTGATGGCCGTATAACCCAGGCTGGTTTCCCCTTTGGCCACCGCTATCCTTTCGAAATTTATGCTGCCTTCCTCTTCATCCCCGTGGCTGCGCACATTCCCATCTTCTTCCGGTTCTTTATCCGTAACGACGAAGATGTAATAGTTACCGTCTGCCTCCACAATGGCGTCATTCGGTACGGCCAAGGTCGCCACATCTTCATGACGGATCTGGCCATTGATGTCCATACCGTCAATCAAACCAGTCTTGTCGCCTTTGATGGTACAATGCACCGGTACGGATTTGCCCTCACCCTCGAAAGCGGCTCCGATGCTGAACACCTCCGCTTCGTACAGGCGTCCGGGATTATTGGTCAATGAGAAATTCACGGTTTGTCCGGCCCTGATGGATGGCAGGTCTTTTTCAAACACATTCAAATCCGCATGGATATCGGCATTGTTAACGATCTCCGCTACGGGCGAGGAAACATCCACATAACTGCCCACCTTGGCAAATACGTTGCTTACCGTGCCTTCAATGGGGCTTTTTACCGGAAGAGATGCCTGCAGGTTGCCCTTGTTCAGACCGGCGGGATCGAGTCCCATCAGCTGCAGTTGCTGTTTCAGGGATGCCCGTCGGGTCTGTAATGCATTGAGCTCCGCCTCGGCATTCTGAAGATTCCGTAGTGCTCCTGCATTTCCCGCGTTCAGTTCCTGCTGCCGTTTCTGCTCCTGCGAGGCAAAGGTGATCCGGCTTTCCAGGGTCAGGTATTCTTCCTGAAGCTGGACGAACTTCGGATCGGCGATTGTTGCGATCACCTGCCCCTTTTTGACCACACTGCCCACCTGTACCAACAGGCGCTGGATGCCCCCCCCATAGAGCGAGGTGGCGTTGGCTTTGCTGAAATTGGGTACTTCGAGCCTCCCTACCACTGTGATGGAAGCATCGATCTTCCGGCGCTCGATCGCTCCGATCTGTACGCCGACTGCCTTGAGCTGCTCCGCATTGAGCACCGCGATCGTTGCCCCACCTTCCTCGTGGCCCTCTTCGCCATGTTCCCCGGATGCACCGTGGCCATCCCCATCATCCGCTGAATGACCACCCCCGCAGGCAAGAAAAAACAGCAAGCCTGCCAAGGCTACTCCTGCTAAAATAATCCGTTTCATTATCTTCTTATCTTTATATTAATTGTTATTCAAATAGTTGTACCGGATAACCGATTGGTTATACTGGTTAAGTGCATCCAGATAGCTGTTGCGGATGCCCACCGCCTGGCTGATAAACTGGCTGAGTTCGGCGAAGCCGATTTCCCCCGCATTGTAGCTCAGGGTGGCGGCAGCGATAATTTCATCCGCCTGCGCAAGGCCGGTCGTTTCGTAAAATCGGACCATGGACTCGCTTCGCTGGATTTCGGCTACCACATTGTTCCGTTGGGTTTCCAGCTGTTGGACCTCATAGGAAAGCTGTGCTTCCGCGGCTTTCATCCCCGCATCGGCTTCGCGTATCCTGTTCCGGTAGGCACCTGCGCCGAAAATGGGAAAGGCTGCCGTCACCGAAAAACCGGTAAAGGGATCCTTGACTCCCCATAGCCGCTGGGAGAAAAACCGGCCTGAAAAGTCGGGCATCATGCGCTGTTTCTGCACCCTGACATCTGCCGAAGCAATGTTGACGTTCTGTTCCTGGAGCGCTATCAGTGGATGGGAAGCATCCATTCCCTTTGCCGATACCGGTAGCTTCTCCAGCTGTTCGGCCACGGGAAGCAGCCACCTGTTGACATCCAAAAGCATCATTAGCTGCTGCTGTTGCACCTGTATATCCTTGGCATTCTGTTCCTTCATTGCCCGGAGTTCCTTCATTTTTGCTTCCGCGGCAATCCTGTCGAGGCCCGGCGCATCGCCGGTTTCCACCCGGAGGCGGGTTGCCTCATACGTGGCCGTGTAGATACTGTCAAGGCGATCAAGCAGTGCCAGCTTGTCCTGCAGGTACCAAAGTTCATAATAGGCCGAACGGACATCACGGGTGATCGCCGCGTTGAGCGCAGCCGTATTCAGCTCGTGGTATTTGAATTGCTCGCGGAAATACGCCCTGCGTGCCGCGTACAGCCCCGGCCAGGGAAGGTCCTGTGATACGCCCACCTTGAGGATACCGACCTGATCGGACGGCCTGAAATCTTCGTTCTCGGCAAAGATGCCCGTCTTGGGGATATCGGCCGCGGTCCTGACGGCAAATCCCGCCTGATCGATCTCCGAGCGGTTCACCGCTAGGCCCCGGTTGTTTTTCAGGGCGGTGTCCACAGCCGCTGTTACGTTGATGCGTTCCTGCGCCTGTGCCGTGCCGCCCAGTCCAAACAGGACAAAAACAGCAAGTATCGCAGTGGATGGTTTCATGTGCATACGTATTTTACTGTTGAATAACAAATAGAGCAAAGGCAATACAAACAGTGTCAGGAAAGTGGCTGTTACCAGGCCACCAATGACGACCGTTGCCAGGGGTTTCTGCACCTCGGCTCCCGCACCGGTACCGATCGCCATTGGCAGGAAACCCAGGCTGGCTACCGTGGCGGTCATCAGCACCGGCCGCAGGCGGGTTTGAGTGCCTTCCATCACCCGCTGTACAACATCTGTGACCCCTTCCTTCGCCAATTGGTTGAACGTGCCGATCAGGACGATGCCGTTGAGCACTGCCACGCCGAACAGCGCAATAAAACCGATCCCGGCGCTGATACTGAAGGGCATATCCCGCAGCACTAGGGCAAACACCCCTCCAATCGCGCTCATCGGGATGGCCGTGAAGATCAGGATCGCCTGCTTGAAGGATCCGAATGTAAAATAGAGTAACATAAAGATCAATAGCAAAGATGCCGGCACGGCTACCATCAGTCGCCCGCTGGCCTCACGCAGGTTCTCGAACTGCCCCCCATAGGTAAAGTAATAGCCGGAAGGCAGCTTGACTTGTTGGTCAAGCTTGGATTGGATTTCTTCCACGACGCTCTCTACATCCCTGCCCGATACGTTGAAACCCACCACAATTCGGCGCTGGCCCTGCTCGCGGCTGATTTGGGCCGGGCCGAGTTCATAGCGGATATCGGCCAATTGCGAAAGCGGAATCTGCGTTCCCGAAGGAGTCGACACCATCAGGTTATTCACATCGTCGATATCCGCACGGTGTACGCTGTCCAGCCGCACCACCAGGTCAAAACGCCGTTCATCTTCAAAAACCAGACCCGCGGCCTTGCCTGCAAAGGCGGTGCTTAGCACGTCGTTGACCGCTTCCACATCCAAGCCATAACCAGCCAGCCTCGTACGGTCATATTCCACGTTGATCTGCGGCAGTCCGCCTACCCGTTCTACCGAGGGAGCGGTGGCACCGTTGACCGTCTGTATGACCCGGCCTACCCGCTCGGCATATGCAGTGAGGGTATCCATATTTTCGCCGAATATCTTGACGGCTACATCCTGACGGATGCCTGTCATCAATTCGTTAAACCGCATCTGGATCGGTTGGTTTTTTTCGAAAAACACACCCGGAATCACTTCCAGTGCCTCCATCATGGCATCGCCCAGTTCATCGTACGAGCGTTTCGTCTTCCATTCATCCTTCGGCTTCAGGATCACCATCATGTCGGTCGCCTCGGGGGGCATGGGGTCAGTAGGCACCTCAGCGGCGCCAGTCTTGCCCACCACCATTTTCACCTCGTCAAACGACCGTAAGATACGGGAGGCCTGCATGGAGGTTTCGATGCTCTGCTCCAGGGAGCTTCCCTGCGGCAGGATGCAGTGAAAAGCAAAGTCGCCCTCCTGCAACTGCGGGATGAACTCTCCGCCCATGCCACGGAACACCCATAGGCTGATGGCAAACAGAACCACGGTGATAGTGATTACGCTATATTTCAATCGGATAGCCTTCTGCAGCAGCGGCTGGTACTTACGTTGCAGCCACGCCATCACCCGATTAGAAAAGGATGCTTTGTTCATCGGTTTTTTGGAAAGGAATAGGGCCGACATCATCGGGATGTAGGTCATCGAAAGGATGAGCGCCCCGAAGATGGCAAAACTCACGGTTTGGGCCATCGGGGTGAACATCTTGCCTTCCACGCCGACCAGCGTGAGGATCGGGATATACACGATCAGGATGATGATCTCCCCAAATGCCGCACTGGTCCGGATCTTGGAGGCCGATACATGGACCTCCTCATCCATCTCCGCTTGCGTAAGCCTTTTGGTCGATTTGCGTAGGCCCAAATGATGCAGCGTCGCCTCTACAACGATGACCGCCCCGTCCACGATCAGCCCGAAGTCGATCGCCCCGAGGCTCATCAGGTTCGCGCTCACCCCGAATACCCGCATCATGCCAAGTGCGAAAAGCATGGACAACGGGATGGCGGACGCCACAATAAGGCCCGCCCGCAGGTTACCCAGGAAAAGCACCAGCACAAAGATCACGATCAGTGCGCCTTCGATCAGGTTTTTTTCCACCGTACGGATGGCCCTGCTCACCAGTTCGGTGCGGTCCAAATAGGGTTCGATCACCACATCATCGGGCAGGGATTGCTGGATGATAGGGATTTTTTCCTTCACCCGCTTGACCACCTCATTGCTGTTTTCGCCCTTGAGCATCATCACCACACCGCCCACCGCATCCACTTCGCCGTTGTAGGTCAGTGCGCCGTAGCGTACCGCACTGCCGAAGCGTACCTCCGCCACATCCCGGACGAATACAGGAACACTCCCCGGAATGTTCCTCACCGCGATTTTCCTGACATCATCCAGCGAGGTCACCAAGCCGATACCCCGGATGAAATAGGCATTGGGCTTCTTGTCGATATAGGCCCCGCCGGTATTCTGGTTGTTCGCCTCAAGGGCATTAAAGAGATCGGTGACCGATACACCCATCGCCCGCAAGCGGTTGGGATTGATGGCCACTTCATACTGTTTGAGTTCGCCACCGAAGCTGTTAATCTCAGCCACTCCCGGTGTGCCGCTGAGCTGCCGGCGCACAATCCAGTCCTGCATCGTGCGCAGTTCCTTGGCGTCGTACTTACCCTCGCTGCCCCGTTTGGGGTGAAGGATATACTGGTAAACTTCACCCAAGCCGGTACTTACCGGAGCGAGTTCAGGCGTTCCGATCCCGGCAGGGATCTGCTCTGCAGCCCCCTGCAGCCGTTCGTTGATGAGCTGCCGAGCAAAATAAATGTCCACGCCTTCATTGAATATAGCGGTGATCACGGAAAGCCCGAAACGGGAGATACTCCGCGTCTCTTCGATACCCGGCACATTGGCGATGGCGAGCTCAATGGGGAATGTTACCAATTGCTCCACTTCCTGCCCCGCCAAGGTCGGGCAGACCGTGATGATCTGTACCTGATTGTTGGTGATGTCCGGTACCGCGTCAATGGGTAGTTTCGAGGCACTCCAAACACCCCATACAATAAGTAACAGGGTCATCAGGCCAACAATGGCCTTATTTTTTATGCTGAATTTTATAATTGAATCTAACACGTTTGTTTTGATTAATGCAAACCACTTAATCTGTTCGTTTCCCATCTGCAACGGGAAAAAAGCCGATCACAGGCAGCTTACCTACACCCGTATCGAAGATACAGAGCAGGACTCCCCGGATCTGGAAAATCAGTTGTTATGCATTAATCTTGGGCGGTTGCCAGATGTTATGGATAAATGAAGGGGTAAAGGTAAAACGGTAAATAGGGTACTGCCACTCGGACAATGGAGCCGGACCGATCACACCGTAATGCCATGAAAACTTGATAACGACCGGGGTGCTGCAGCAACCGCATGTGCAGAAGGGGCTGCAAAGGTCTCCGGTCGCACGTTGGTTTTCGTGTGCATGTGAACCGTTCGATTCATGGGTATGAACCGCGGCTTTAGCATAGCTATCCGCACAGGGCAGCATGGCTAATACCAGTAATACAGAGCCAAATATGAACCGTATCGTTTTCACAACGCTGCAAAAGTAATCAATCCATTCAAAAGCAACCGAAAGATATCGCAAAAATGGTCCGTCCAAATCAACTTTGCAATCGGGTTGCACGGTTCAAGAATCAGATGGGAATATAGCCACTCAATGCAATTAACTTTTTCCCCTCCTCCGTTTGCAGGTATTTATAAAGTTTGTGTGCCATGGCATTCGGATCCAGATCGCTCCGGATACACGCATACACTTCAGCCACGAGCGGATAACTGCCGTTGGAGATCGTTTTTTCAGTTGGAGTTAAACCGTCTACTGCTAAAGTCTTTACGAGCGTGCGGTCACGGACAATTTGCTCTTTATAGTAATACACCGTATAACATAAGCTGTTCGGTTCAAACCGGACCCTATTGAATACCAACATCATGGAGCCCAGCATTTCCTCCTCCCATTTAGGCATGTCCAGCCCATTCATCACCAGTGATTCCATCAGCTCCTGGCTGCCCGAATTCTGATTCCTTACGAACGGTATAATAGCCTCATTTTCTCCACCTACCTCCTGCCAGTTTGTGACATTCCCCATGTAGATGTCCTGGATCTGTTTGGTTGTCAACGAGCTGATCGGATTTTGGGGATTGGCAATAAAGATAAACGCATCAAGCGCAATAGGCGTTTCAATAATGGTAACTCCGGCCTCAGCAGCAAGGGCCTTTTCATCGTCGGACATCTTCCGGGCAGAAAAGATAAGATCCGCCTCTTTATCGATCAAGTTAATGATGGAGTTGTGGGTTTGGGAGGTTTTTATGCGCTCAACGAAAAACTCTCTTGGAATATCGTCAAAATTCGGAAGGATGGCCCATGTGCCATCTAAATAAAGTTGTTGCTGCCAGGTGTATCGCCCTCCCAATAATTCTGCTGCCACTAAATAATGCAGCGGTTGTGTAGATGTGGATCCATCTACCTTCGGATAGTTTTCTGTGGTCAACCCATCGATCCTGAATACGGGCCGGGGTTCATCTTTTTTGCAAGAGATAAAAGCAACGATAAGAAGAAGTGCGAGTTTTCGTGTTATCATATAAAGAATATTTTTTGCAATTTAAACTTTTACCGTGAATGGGTTTCATTCCAATAATAACTATCCGGATAAATGCGTTGTCCGAAGATAGCGGTACCTACCCTGACGATAGTGGCCCCCTCCGCTATGGCGGTTTCCAAATCGCCGCTCATGCCCATTGACAACTCTTCCATCGCTACATCGGGGATTTTCTGTGCAATGATTTGTTGCTGGGTTGTTTTGAGCAACCGGAAACATCTACGGACTTTTTCCGCCTCGGCACTAAACAGGCCAATCGTCATTAACCCTTTTATTTTCAATGTATTTAACTGCGACACCTGTGCTACCAATTCACTAGCACGATCGGGATTCACTCCGAATTTACTTTCTTCATACGACGTATTTACCTGTATCAAGACTTCCATTGTTTTATTTTCAAACTGTAATCGTTGGTGTAATTTTTCCGCCAGCTCCAGCCGGTCGAGTGACTGAATACAGGCTACATTGTATTTCAGAATGTCCTTGACTTTGTTGGTTTGCAAATGCCCTATGAAATGATTGGTATGTGGAACCTCTTTCAATGCCTCGTATTTTTCTCTGAGCTCCTGCACTTTGTTTTCCGCAATCAAGGTTTGCCCCGCCTGTAGTGCAAGCTTAATGCGCTCGGCTGGAACGGTTTTGGTGGCCAACAGCAATTTCACTTCGTTGGGATCCCTGTTGTTCGTTATACAGGCATTATTTATACGTTCCTGGATAGCGGCTATATTCCGCAATATTTCTTCATTCATACTTCTATAGGGTTCCGGATTGCGTCCAATAACGGGGATATACTGACTGCCCGTACTTTACCGGGTTTACCCTGACGCCTCACATCCGTCGATAGCTAAATTACAAAAAATCCATCGCGAAAACGAACGTTTATCCCCCCATCAGTTGACCGATACCTGCTTATATAATGCAATGTGTTCGAGGTGTTGCAACTCATTCGATAAAAGGCTATCTTAACCGGAAATTTAAGCATATTCTACCATCCCTAATGGCTAGGCATTACAGACCGTCCTACCTGTGGGCGAAACTCAAGGGATCCCCGAATGAATTCTCATTGCAGGGCAGGATATTCCATTCGATTTGCATTTTTGGGATGATAGGGTTGTTGATTTCCGCCCCTATCAATTATTCCCTTCACCAATACGAAGCTCTTTACATCTTGTTCGTTGCCATCGCCTTACTCATAATTTTCTTTGTGTTATCCCGTGTCGCGAAGCGGGTAGAATTGGCAATTGGGATGTTCGGTGTGGCTATCAATATTTTTTTTGCACTTATTTTCTTATTCGCTGGAGGAATAAACGGCCCCAATTTGCTCAGTTTTTTGATCGCGCTATTCCTGATGATCGTCATTTCATCCAGCAAACGGTCCAAAATGATGTGGTGTGCGATCAATATCTGCCTAATGGGCGGGCTGTTGTATGTACAATACCGGCATCCAAACTGGGTATCGTTTGAATATGAAAAACTGACGGACCGTCTTTGGGATCATTGGTTCCAATACATTATCCTAGCTTCGGTATTGTACTACGGCACTTCCTATATCATCACCAATTATGAATTTGAGCGAAAGTCGGCTGCGGACCGCTCGGAGTCGATACGCCAGCAAAACCTCGAAATCAGCGTGCAGAAAGAAGAGCTTGAACGCCTGAATGCAGAAAAAGACCGGCTGTTTTCCATTATCGCACACGATTTACGTGTTCCGGTGGGAAATGTGTACAACTATATGAACCTGTTGTTCGAGACGGCGCTGGAACCGGATAAACGTCAATATATCGAGCAGGAATTGAAAAAGCAGTTGGCGGGGACATCGGCAATGCTGACCAACCTGTTGACGTGGGCCCAGCAGCAGATTAAGGGGATCACCGTAAAATCCGAACCGGTGAATATACGCACCTGTATCCGCGATGCCCTGGAAATTGAGTTTGAAACTGCCCAAACCAAAGGAGTGAAACTGGAGTTGCCAGGCGAAGATGTGGTGGTCAGTACCGATCGATACGTACTCCAGATTATTATCCGTAATTTGGTAAACAACGCCCTGAAGTTTACCGCGCCCAATGGTTTCGTCCGTGTGACGGCAGCGGCAACAGCGAATGCTATTGTTGTCGCCGTGGCAGATAACGGCCTGGGTATACCCGAAGAAGTGCAAGCCACGATATTTACCCTCCATACCGATCCTAAAACCGGCACACGGAATGAAAAGGGCGTGGGATTGGGGTTACTGCTGTGCAGAGGCTTAGCCGAAGCGCTGGGAGGAACACTCCGTTTTAAAAGTACATCCGGTGAAGGGACTACCTTTTCCCTGGAACTACCGGTGGAAAAAAACAACTATTAAAAAAAATATGTCACAAACATTCTTCACCTGCCGTTGTTGGTCATCTCGACACCCGGAACAAAATATCCGGCATGAACTGTTTACTTTTTAATTGAAAAAACTATGGCAAACAAAACGGAAAAATCGCAAAACATGCCCAACGGACACCTGCATGAATTGTTTGTGGATGAGCTGCGTGACATTCTCGGAGCAGAGCGCCAATTATTGAAGGGCTTGAAAAAAATGGCTTCCGCCGCCATCAGTGACTCGCTGACCCAAGCTTTTGAAAACCACTATGCGCAAACCGAAGGTCAGATCGAACGGCTAAAACAGGTCTTTCAATCCATCGGGCTGTCTGCCCGTGGAAAAAAATGCAAGGCGATGGAAGGCTTGCTAGAAGAAGCAGAAGAAATCATCGACAGCTTTGAAGACCAAACGAATCTCCTGGATGCCGCGCTGATTGCCGCTGCCCAAAAAGTGGAACACTACGAGATTGCCAGTTATGGTTGCCTGGTTACCTATGCTAAACTCATGGAGCACCGGGAAGCTGCAGAACTGCTCGGCGCAACACTTGCTGAGGAAAAGGAGACGGATAACCTACTCACGGATATTGCCATGAAGGAATCCAATACCGGACAAGCAGCATAAATGATCCAACAAATAATGCACAATCACCTAAGCGTCCCCACGTATCGGGGCCGCTTAGGTTTGTAACAGCCCGTACTCAAAAGCACAACGAATGCCATATCCAAAGCTAGCTGTTGAAGAGTGTGCACGGCGATTGGCTGAGAAACAGCTGACGATCTGCTTTGCCGAAAGTGCCACGGCGGGACAACTTGCGTATGCATTTTCGCAGACTGAATATGCGGGAACCGTTTTAAAAGGGGGACTCATCTGCTATGACGCCTGCCTGAAAGAGGACATACTCGCTGTCCCCGCTGAATTGATCGACAAATTCACACCGGAATCCATAGAGGTTACGCGGGAGATGGCCTTGCAGCTCGCAAATGTCATCCGGGCAGATCTTTTCGTCTCGGTGACCGGCCTGACCAAACCGGGAGGCAGTGAAACACCGGAAAAACCTGTCGGCACTATGTTTTATGTCGTTTTTTACAGGGGGATGTTGCACGAAAAGCGGATCTTTTCGGCCGGATCGCCCGAAGTGATTGTTTGGCATACCATCGAACAGATTGCCCGTACCATCAGCCAGATCGTTTAACCCGCCGGGTTTCAGGCATGCCATAAGGAAACGGTCCGCTGTACCCCCCTTTTTTCATATCTCGGCAGTTAACTGTTGATTGAGTTTGTTAAACATCTTAATCCAGCTTTGATAAGCACCTGTTTTCTTCGCTTCCTCTTCGGAAACAGTTTGATGAATCGTTGCTTCTGTTTGATTTCCTATTGATTCAAAAGTCACCGTGGTAAGGATTTCGACAGGCCATTCTGCCGACTTTCCTGCTGTTAATGCGTCTGTCACATCACCACTTTCGTTCGAAAGCTGAGAGGTGAAAACCAGCTTTTTAGGTTGCAATATTTCCAAATAAGTACCGATAATCCAACAATCACCATGCAGCGGGTCATGAATGCAGGAATGGAAGTGCCCCCCTTTTTTAACTTCAATAAATTTGTATTCGATGGTGCACCCATCCGGAGCATACCAACGCTTGAGCTTTTCAGGGTCAGTCCACGCTTCAAAAACTACCCCGATCGGGGCATCAAACAAGTAGGTGATTAAAAGTTCTTTGTCTTGTGATCTCATATTTATTGCTTTTTTGTTTCAGCCAAAAAATTGTCCAATTTCTTAAAACGCTGGCCCCATAGCTTACGGGATGCGTTCACCCAATCAACTACTTCATCTAGTTGTTCCAGCCGAGCCTCACAAAATTGTTCCCGGCCTTTTTGAGTAAAAGAAATCATTCCGCATTCATATAGAACTTTGAGATGCTTAGCAATTCCCTGTCTCGTGATTCCCGAATCTTCTACGATTTGACCAATATTTAAGGGCCCACCCGACAACTTCTGAATGATCATTCTCCTAGTAGGATCTGCAATAGCTTGATAAACGTCTCGCCTTTCTATCATAATACAACCAAATGGTTGCACAAACATAAGCACAACCATTTGGTTGCAAAAAATTTTTGTTGATTTTTTTTAAGAATGCGGGACTGTGGATTAAAACTTACGTCCGTTTGCCATACTCGCGCATTTATACAAGTGATAATAATCGGGTAACTATTACCGTCATTTTCTTTGCGTGTGGTCTCCGAGACATAGCAATCCGATGTCAGCCATTTGGCGGACCATAAGGACCTGTTGCTTTTATTGAAAAAACGCCCCAGCGAAAAAGGCAATGTTTTTAGATAATTCTAAACAACAAAATTGAATCATCAAATTTGTCTGTTTCGATCATTTTACCATCGGGTACAGATAGTTCCGGCAGAAATACGGCAAAAAAATTATTTTGGTACTAAAGTATGAACAGATTCTCTTTTTCAGATTTTAATTTTGCAGTAACGGTAAGACAGAAAATGCTGAACGGCATTGTTATTTCTTATTGTGTAGAAAAAGCAGAAAGATAATTCTGAAAATCAAAAATCATTGAAATGAATAGTAAAAATTACGAAAGAGTGCGTAAAATGTCTTTTGCAGGTGTCTATCCAGACTATATCGCAAAAGCAGAAAAGAAAGGCCGAACCAAAGCCGAAGTTGACGAAATTATATTTTGGCTCACAGGATATAACGAACAAACGCTGCAGCACCATCTTGATAATAAAACTAATTTTGAAGATTTTTTCGGAAAGGCTCCACAAATCAATCCAAATGCTTCGAAAATTACGGGTGTCATTTGCGGTTATCGCGTGGAAGATATTGAAGACAAATTGATGCGGGAAATTCGTTATTTAGACAAGTTGATCGACGAATTGGCGAAAGGCAGGGCGATGGAAAAAATTTTAAGGAAATAAACAACGCAATGATAAAAGGCAATGAAATAACGCTGCGACCGACGGAAATTACAGATTTGGAAGATCTCTTCCTCTTTCAACTTGACGATGACGCAAACTATTTAGCTGCTTTCACCTCAGAAGATCCCACCGATAAGCAAGCTTATTTTGAAAAATTCACTAGACTACTCAATGACCCGACGGTCAATCAACAGACCATTCTGGCTGACGAAAACACCGTAGGCAGCATTGCAAAATTTGAAAGGAACGGCGAAGCTGAAATTACTTATTGGATTGACAAAACATATTGGGGAAAGGGTATCGCCACAACGGCACTAAGAGACTTTCTTTCTATTGAAACTATCCGACCCATTTTCGGACGGGTTGCATTCGACAATTATGGTTCACAAAAGGTTTTAGAAAAATGTGGATTTGTCAGGATCGGCTTCGACAAAGGCTTTGCAAATGCAAGACGAGTAGAAATAGAAGAATTTATCTATAGCCTAACATAGGTATTTATCTCTCCCCCCACTTACATCAACCTGTTTGCGATGTTCGCTACTTCTCGATACCGTCAGGTTCCGGAATGCATCGATAAACACCGTCAAACTATCTTCTATTTTGCGGTCTACGATCGTATTTTGATCATTTATTTTTTCTTTGATCCCTTTGATAAGCAGCGTTGTTTCCCGTATAAATACCGCCATCAGCGTCTGCATGATCAACTGCAGCTCCGCATGTCCTTTTTCCCCATTTGCCGAAGCGGTAATCAGCCCGGTTGGCTTGCCTGAAAATACGGTGGTGGAGACGCACCATTCCATGGCATTTTTCAGTCCGCTGGGAATGCTGAACACGTATTCCGGGGTGCAAATCAGAATGCCTTCCGCCTTTTCAATCAATTCCCTGAAGTCCAAAACCGCTTTGGGCGTATCGTCAAGTGCCCGTTCGGGTTCAAAATGGGGAAGCGCTTTCAGGTTATCAAAAACGGTGACGTCGAAAAAACCATTTGTCAGGCCGACAAAAATATCGATAAGCTTCCGATTGGAAGAATTTTGACTTGCACTTCCATTGATGGCGAGGATTTGTCTCATGTGCTAATTGCTTATTCTATTCGAAAACGCACGGTTATCTCAACCATTGCTTAAAACTACACAAATAATTGGAAAACGACGGTTTATTTACTGCGAAAACACCGGCATGTATTCGTCCCGTGACACCGTTGTTATGGCTGTTAATATGAGGATATACAGGCTATCAGCAGAAATCTTTTTCTTCAGAAAGTGTATATTTGTTTACGATCGTCATTGCTTGTTATGCAACATTGGGAACTGCTTTTTTTCTGATCATTGCTTTCGTATATGCCTCCATGGGTTTCGGGGGGTGGTTCCAGCTATCTGGCGATTTTTGGTTTTTACAGCGCCTGGAAGAGCTTGATGACAGATCTGTTGAGCCATTTGCGCCGCGGAAATATGAAAGAATATTTAATCAAGAGGTATAATTTTACGATAAAGACATGGAAGAAAAACATATTGTCAAAATCTTGTCGGTTGAACCCGACACCCACAATGTAAAGCGGTTCCGGGTGGAAAAACCCGTTGGTTACACCTTTATTCCCGGACAGGCTACCGAGGTAACCATCAATAAGGAAGGCTGGCTGGACAAGCGGAACCCGTTTACCTTCACCTCGCTCAATGCGTGGGATTTCCTCGAATTTACGATCAAGATATATAATGAGCATAAAGAAGTCACGCATCAGCTGGGATTATTGAAACCGGGGGATGAGCTGATTCTGCATGACGTGTGGGGCGCCATCCAATACAAAGGGGAAGGAACTTTTATTGCCGGCGGGGCTGGAGTTACGCCATTCATCGCTATTTTCCGGCAGCTGTATCAGGACGGAATGATCGGTGCGAATAAATTACTTTGTTCGAACAAAACCGAAGCGGATATTATATTGAAGGACGAGTTCACTGACATGTTGGGTAGAAATTTCATCAACACAATCACGGATGACAATACCGCCGGTTATGACCATGGCCGTATTGACGAGGCCTATTTAAAAGATAAGATCCATGATTTCAACCAAAATTTCTATATCTGCGGCCCGGAGCCAATGATAGACTCCGTACAGCAAGCGTTGAAAAACCTGGGTGGATCGGCAATTACGGTGGAACTATGAACGCAGTAAATACAACTGAGTTAGTAACCTTAACAGTTAGCAGTAAATATGGACAGCAAAGCAGTGCATTTTATAACGTAAAAATTCTAACCTGATGTAGGCAAAAAAGCCCTCTACGAATGGTAGAAGGCTTTTTCTGTGACCCCGGACAGGTTCGAACTGTCGACCCACTGATTAAGAGTCAGTTGCTCTACCAACTGAGCTACGGAGTCTGCTGTAATCGTTGGTGTTTTTTGATTCTGGTGCAAATATAGAAAAATATTATTTCATGGAAATAGGTTTAAATGGGATTTCTCAATTAGCCGCTTTGGAAAACGGAGCAATCATTTCCTGAACCGCATGGGGTAATTGACCGATATGTGTCCTTTTGAGATTTTTCTGAGTTTGCTTTCCAGCATTTTCCGGGTAAGCGGCTGCAGGTAATCGAGATACAAAATCCCCTGCGTATGGTCGTATTCGTGCTGTATCATGCGGGCGGTGATGCCACTGAACGTTCTGTGCTGCTTGACAAAATGACGATCTGTGTATTCGACCTCAATGCTCCACGGTCTTTCCACTTTTCGGTGCAGGGAAGGAATGCTTAAACAGCCTTCTTCGTCTTCCCAGGTTTCTTCAAACCGCTGGGTTATCCGGGCATTGATGAACGTTTCCGTGATTCCTTCGTCTCCCTGCGGAAAATAACGCGAGCGTTCTTCGGCCGTGTAATTTTCAAAAGTCGGTTTGCTATCCACGACAAATAAGGTAATCGGTTTTCCGATCTGCGAAGCAGCCAATCCGCATCCATTCGCACGATACATGGTATGCCACATGTTGTCTATCAGGGCATTCAATTCCGGATAATCTACGGTAACGGGTTGGCATTTCTGCCTTAAAATGGCATGTCCGTAGGATAGTATGGGTAAAATCATTGTCCAGTCAATCTTTGGAACAAAGGTCCGAAGAAATGCAGCGAGGCACAATGAATCTATGTTAACAAATTTCCCTGCGTATTCTGCTAAGTGCCTGCGGTGTAATGCCTATGTAAGATGCAATGTGTTTCAGTGGAATCTGCCTGATAATTTCGGGACGTTCTGAAAAAAGACTGAGGTAACGTTCTTTGGCCGTAAGCCTTAGCAGTGCCAATTCCCGCTGGTTTTTGGCGCTATATAACTTTTCTGCAAGGACACGGCCGACAACATTTCCCACTTGGGTTTTTTGATACATCTTTTGAAGGTTATCATAGGATATCCGCCAGGCAATTGTGTCAGACAGCGTGCTGAGCCGATATGACGATGGAGTTTGATTAACCAGCGAGTCATATGCGCTGGCAAATGCCTTCTCGAAACAGAAGTCAAAAGTAGTTTCCGTGGTATCATCACAGACATAATACCGAATGATACCGCTTTCGATGAAATAAAGGAATTGCTCAACGTCACCTTGCTCCGTAACGGTTTCACCCTTCGAAAACCTTACGCACTCAAATAATGCAGCAATATATTGCCAATCGGATTGGCTTAAATCCGCTACACGTTCGTAATATACCCTGATATGCCCCATTTTTACGTTGGATCTGGTGCGATATGCAAAGATAGGTATTTCTTTTTTTCGTTACAGTCATCTGACACCCTGTGAAAGATCGTAGTAAAAAAATTCTGACATCGAAAACAATTCGGCTCCGGTGTTGTTGCTTTGATAGGTTTAGGTTGATTTGAAGAGTCCGGTTATCCCAAAATACCGGGCTTTTCGCTTTATTTGTTAACCCCAAATTTGTTAACCCCAAACCACACATCCGTTGTAGGCTTTTCCAAACAATATCAATCATTCTTTGTGAACCAATTAACAAGTGTCACGAAAGATGAAAAAGTGGGTAACCGAAATTCTGGCTATTGATCCGGTAAGCGGTCAGTTAAAAACCTACGGCGGGCCACATATTGATGCATTGACCTGGGAAGAGGCGACACGATTCTGTCAGACGAACGGACTTGGATATTGCAGGGTTGTGGGGCAGCTCATTGCTGAAGTCGATGAAAAGACAGGTGTAAAAATAGATTATGACAATCTGAATTGAACAACCAATCAAATAATTTTGCCATATTTAGCGCTTGAAACCATAAAGAACAATAACTCTCAAATGAAACCTGCCACGTCAGCACCCCATAAAAAAGGGGCCGAAAGCGCAGGTTTCATGAGGCCGTAAAAACAATTATTTTATTTCAAATGAAACTTGCCACCTATAACGTAAACAGCATCAATGCGCGGCTCCCGGTTGTATTACGCTGGCTGGACGAATGCCAGCCCGACGTTGTATGCCTCCAAGAATTAAAAGCTGTCCAGGAAAATTTTCCGGCAGAAGCGTTGGAGAACGCCGGTTATACCTCCATCTGGCATGGCCAAAAGAGCTGGAATGGAGTGGCCATTCTTTCGCGGATCGGGCAACCTGAAGAAATTTGCCGCGCGCTACCCGGAGACCCCGAAGACACACATAGTCGCTACATCGAAGCAAAGATTAATGAAGTAGTGATTGGTTGCCTGTATCTTCCCAACGGCAATCCGGCGCCCGGGCCAAAGTTTGACTATAAACTCCGCTGGTTAGATCGTCTCATTGCCCATGGTCAGTCCCTGCTCGAACAGGGCCCGCCCGTGATATTGACAGGTGACTTCAACGTTATCCCCACTGAATTTGACGTGTATAAACCCGAACGTTGGGTGGACGATGCACTTTTCCGCACCGAAACCCGGGAATCCTTCCGCAAACTGGTTGCCCAGGGATGGACCGATGCGTTGAGGAAATTGTATCCCGATGAAACCATTTACACCTTTTGGGACTATTTCCGTAATGCATTTGGCCGCAACGCCGGTATGCGCATCGATCATTTCCTGCTCAGCCCCGCCGTAGTGCCTAGGCTTCGTGCTGCCGGTGTAGACCGCCAGGTACGGGGATGGGAAAAAACCAGTGACCATGCGCCGGTTTGGATCGAATTGGATTGAGAAGAATCACACAGGTTATTTGCAATAATTCCAAACATCGACCGTGTTAAATGGTTTGCTCTTTAAAAGCCCCGGCATGCATACACCGGGAACCAAAAGTGTAACGACATGGCACAAAAGAAGAAAACCGGAACAGGCAGAAAATGGTCTGCCAAGGTGACCGAAAAGAGCGACGCACTGGATCTGGAAGCGCATATTTTTGAAACAAAAGATCCAAAAAAAATCGCCCAATCGCTGAAGCAGTCTGCCGAACGAAGCGACCGTAAGAAATCGGCACCGTTCCGTTCGGCCATGTCTATGCTGACGTTTTACATCAATCGCGCCGGAAAAAATCTCGACAAACAACAGAAGGATATATTGGAGCAAGCAAAGGATGAACTGCGAAAAGCATTTGGCCGCGAGCCCCAACATTCGTAAAAGACGTTTTTGACTGACCCCATTTATCGTCCGATTTTCCTGCCTAAACCGACAAACGCACAGGAGATCACAACAAAAACCAATGCAAACAAAAACGAATTGATTAATACCTGAATAAGTCCAAGATGAATAACATTCACAAATGGATAAGGGTAAAAACCTGAATAACTGCCTCTTATCAATACATATATCAAATAAACAAAAGGATACAACAGCCACCCGGTTATCTGCCTAAAATGAATGTCGGTTGTACGCTCATACCAATACCAGTATAAGATTACCAAAATCGGGATGACAGAATGGAGCAATTCGTCAACAAGCCGTTGCAGGCCGGTTGGCTTCCAAAGGTGCCTTAGCAAAATCTGATAACCGAGTCCCACCACGGTGATATAAACCGTCAAGGCCGTCAATGTTCCCCCACTGTGGATGGATGATTTCCGATGCTTCGTTCCAAAAACTCGAAAACTGAAATAAAGCGCAACCCATATATTGGTCAATACGGTAAAAAAACTAAAAAACCGGATCGTGGCTTCTCCTACGGAAGTTACGCGATTCCCCAGCATCAGCACATACTGTGCGACGATGGCAAACCATCCAATGGCGGCAAAACTAAAGGCAAGTATTCTCTTCATAATTTGTTCATCCGTATGGTCGGATATGTGTTTGAGGTTTCCTTCAATACCTCTTATTCAAAAATAAAGAATTTCAGCTATTTATAGCTTAATTCCATCACCGACTTAAAACATTATCCTCGTAAAATTGTTTACCTTCAAAGCATTGAAAATCCAATCGATAAAACCTGTATACCAAAAGCGATGAAAACAACAATAATAACCTCAATTTTCCCAGCGCTGCTAGCTATCGGATGTGATGGTGCATCAAACAATCGTACATCAACGGCACAAAAATTGAATCTCACCGACTCGGTGGCGGCAAAATCAGTAAGCTACCAAGCACTGGGCGATACCATGGTCGGCTATGTTGCATTTTGTGAAGACACCGGAAAAAAGCCCGGCGTGCTGGTCGTACACGAATGGTGGGGACTTGACGATTATACCAAACGCCGAACACGCGAACTGGCCGACCTAGGGTATGTGGCCTTTGCGGTGGATATGTATGGACAGGGTAAAACTGCCGATAATCCCGAAACTGCGATGGCTTTGGCTGGCCCCAACTACCAGGATCCGCAAGCCGCCAAACAGCGTTTCGATGCCGCATTGGCTCAGCTTAAAGCACTTCCACAGGTGGATACAAACCGGATTGCAGCCATTGGTTATTGTTTCGGAGGATCTATGGTGCTGAATGCTGTTAAATTAGGCGATTCCTTGCAAGCGGCCGTGAGTTTCCATGGTGGGCTCAAAGGTGTGCCCGCCGATAAGGAACTACTCAAAACCCCTATTCTCATTTGCCACGGTGCTGAGGATGCCAATGTACCCGAAAGTGAGGTAAAGGCGTTCAGGGCAGAATTGGATGAAATCGGAGCCGACTATGTATTCAAGGAATATCCAAGCGCCACGCACGCGTTTACCAACCCGAAAGCTACTGAAACAGGCCAGAAATTCAATATTCCCATTGCTTACAACGCAGCGGCAGATACAGCCTCATGGAACGACATGAAAGTTTTTTTTGAAAAACACCTCGACTAAGACCGCGAAAAACGGAAGGCTACTCGCAAGGAGTGGTACCCGTTAGCCAAATTGACCTCAGTTTTTTTGCCTGGTCGCTTGCAGATTCGTCCATCACCAATTTCTTCTCTCCGTCCGGCTGATAGCGCACGCCAACTAAACTGAAGTAATATTCATACGGAATGGGACGATTTCCCTGTGTATAGGTTACAAGAAACTCCTTGGCTTCCGGGAAGCTTAGCTTGGCAATTTCGTCAAAAAGCTCATCGTCTTCAAAAAATCGATCTTTTCCATAGCGGATCCCCAAGTCATGGGTCAGGTTTCTCAGTCCGTATCCCCCGTCAGATAAATGCAATAAATACATATCCAAGCAAGCGCCAATCAATGCTCCTTTTTGATAAACATTTCCATATTCATCGGCATAGGTCGAAGCTGCGTATTTACTCAACTGGGTAAACGCCAATGTATCGTTATAGTTCTCGCGTGAATCTGCGATTTTTTCGGCAAGTTTATCCAAAAACTGTTCAGGGGTATTTATACCGTTTTGTACCTGCACATGATGGGCTGTATATTCGGTCGTACCTTCGTACAACCACAGGTGTTTGGACAGAACTGCTGTGTCGTAATTAAATTCTTTCACCTCCCTTGAAGCGATAGTAAGCGGTGTAATGATATGGAAAAACTCATGCGAAGACACATCGACAATCATGTTTTTTAATACATCCGACGGCATTTCAGGAATGTAGTAAAAAGACGAAGTCGTATGCTCCAACGCACCGGCTAATCCAAGCGGAAAAGACTGCTTGATGCCCATATCCTTAAAATAATACAGGAAAGCATAACGATCCGCGGGCAGTTTGCCCCCAAGGTATTTTTTAGCCCCCTGAAGCAAATCGGTCAGCCAGTTGGCAATTTCCCGCGACTGGATCAGCTTATTCGGCGAATAGACGGATACCAGCACCTCGCAATTACCCACTTGTACCGTTGTCGTGTCGGGAACGCCATACATGATGGGGGTATCGTATAGATCATCCAAACTCTCCATATGGAAAACATCACGCGTAGCCGTGCTTTCTACGGGGAGCTTGGCCGACGAGCCATAGAAACCGGTTGGCTTTTCAAAGGTCAGTTCAATGGGTAACTTATTCTGTCCTTCCACGTATCCGAAAATACCGGGTGTGTGGACAACAATATTTTTATCTTCGATGTTCGTGGCCGCCATCGGATAGATGTTGTGCTCTTTGCCCGTATCAAAGATATCCTCCACTTCGTAACTGATTTTATAGAGTTTCTTGGCTTTGCCAATTTCCCATTGATTGGTATTCAGCTGCTTCACCGGCAGGCGCCTCCCCTTTCGGTCGGTAGCCACGAGGTTGGATGTGAATGCACCATAGTCGCTGATGGCATAGGTACCCGGAATAATCTTTGGCAACGCGAAAATGACATTGCGTTCCGTTACCTTGGGTGCCAGCAGAGATACCTTGAATTTATCGTCCTGAAGCTGCGTCAAATCCACGGTATACTGATAGCGCTGTGCCCATGAGGCAGACACCGAAATTCCCCATAAACAAAGTAGGAGAAATAAATTTTTCCTGTTATACATGGCTCCAAATGTAGGGTATTTTGGTCAGATCACAAATGGCAGAAAAGTTACTCCCACCTGACCAGCCTATAAGCGCTGTCCCAAAACCGGTATTCCAGTCGACTGGCGGTAACGAAGGCATCGATCATCCGCACACGCATGCAGTCCGTCGCGGTGTCTGCCACCCGGTTGCAGCATTCAATGGCCCGCCGCACCGATACCGCAAAATCTTCACCGGCGTAGGTATCTATCCACCGTTGGTATGGATTACCAGTTGCCCGTTGGTGGGTGTAGATGTAATCGCCCACTTCCTTATAGATCCAGAAACAAGGCAGTACGGCAGCCATCGCCACTTCCACGGCATCCAATGCAGCGGTGCTTTTCAGGTAATGCACGTAGTGGTGGCACGCCGGTTCGAGCACGCCGCGTTCGACGATACCGAAATCCTGAAAATAAGACGCATGTAATGCATTTTCCACAACGATTGCATTTTCCCCAAAACGCATGAAAGCCAATGCATCGTTGATATCGCTGGCCCGGGCACCGATAAGCGCCAGCACTCGCCCGAAATGCTCCAGATAACCGGAATCCTGTGTCATGTAGAATTGAAATTTCTCCAGCGGTAGGTTGCCTTCCTGCAATTCGGTGATAAACGGCATGGCAACGATGGATTGATAAATAGGCTCAATGGCCACCCAAGCTTGTTCAGACCAGGTCATATTTTGTAAGTTGCTGCGGATTAAAAAAATGATTCAACGGTCCATTTCCCTTGCCAATCTGTACATCCCGCCCCCGGAAAATGGCTTCATGGACGTATTTTTGTCCGTTGGATACCGAATCCAACAAGTTATTTCCCAATGCGATGTAGCTGGCAATTGCCGAAGACAGTGTGCAGCCAGAGCCATGTGTATTATTGGTATCGAACTTGTCAAAACTGAACTCACGAACGGCACCTCCTGCCTCAAAATACAGCGAAATCAGACGCGGTGCCTCCAAGTGACCGCCTTTCAGCAACACCGAACGGCACCCTAATTTCTGTATTTTTTCTCCCGCAAGGTACATATCATCCAGCGTACGCACCGGCATTTCGGCGAGGATGGCGGCTTCATCCATATTCGGAGTGATCACGGCTGCGATGGGAAACAGCCGTTCTACAATTGTAGTGATCGTCTGATCCTCAATAAGCTTGTCGCCACTCGTTGCCACCATCACCGGATCAAATACCACCGGAGGTGTGTCCGCGTACCGCGCGAACGTATCCACGATGGTATCTACTAGCTCGGACGTATGCACCATGCCGATTTTGATGGCATCGGGAAAAATATCATCGAGAATGGTCTCGATCTGCTCCTGCACAGCTTGGTAGGGAATCGGGTAGATGGTCCGGACCCCCTGTGTATTCTGTACAGGCAGTGCCGTCAGTGCCGACGTGGCATAGCATCCCAAAGCCGAAATGGTCTTGATATCTGCTTGTATCCCCGCTCCGCCGCTGCCGTCAAACCCTGCAACGGTCAAGACCGAGGGGTATCGGTATTTCTTCGTATTCATAGCGCGTTATTGATAAGTTCCTTCAGTTCAGCGGCTGCATCACGGGGACTATCTGCCGAACAGATGGCGGAGACAACCGCGATGCAATCGGCCCCTGCCCGGATGGCATCCGCGGCATTCGTCCGGTCCATACGGCCAATGGCAACAAGGGGCTTGCTGGTACGCTGCCGGATCTGCCGGATGCCGTCCATCCCCCACTTGATTATCGTGTCGGTTTTGGTAGCCGTACTGAAAACCGGACTGATCCCTAAATAATCGGATGCTTCTGTTTCCTTACTGTACAACTGTTCCGGTTGCTCAATTGAATAACCGACGGAGCAGCCATCGGTCCATACTTTTCGGATTAAAGATGGAGGCAGATCCCGCTGCCCCACATGGATACCCCAGGCCCCCAATTGCACCGCCACGGCCAGGTTATCGTTGATGACCAGGGGCACACCATACCGGTCGGTAACCGCCTTTAACCGAGCTGCATTTAATAAGAAAGCGTCAGTATCCAACTGCTTTTCGCGCAATTGAACGATATCCACTCCGCCAAGAATCGCCTGTTCAGCCACCCATAGCGGGTCCCTTCCCTGGCAGTCTGCTTCGGAAATTACCAGATACAGCCGGTATGGAAATAAAAGATCAGGCTTCATACGCTATGCGGAGCTTCGTGATAAACTCGTCATCGGTAATGTTGTATAGCTTATCCAATAAGTTTACTTGTAAGCTGCCCGGTCCGTTGCTCACCGCAACCGCTAACTCACCGCAGACGCCCAATAGTGCCATAGCTGCACTTACGGCTTCCTCTGTATGTTCCACCACTGCCAAAAATGCTCCGATGATGGCAGTGGCAGAGCACCCCAAGCCGGTGACCTTGGTCATCAATGGGTGGCCGTTGCGGATGTATACCGGTTGGTCCTCACCCACAACAATATCGGCTTCACCCGAAATACATACAACGCTACCATATTGTTTCCGGATAAACCGTGCAGCATCCAGCGCATCAATGCTCGCGGCGGTGCTATCCACCCCTTTGGTAGCGTTGTGATTTGCCTTGGCCAGCGCCATAATTTCGGAGGCATTGCCCCGGACCACCGTGGGCCGCATCGCCAGTAGTTGGCTAATGGCGTGGTCACGGTACGGGGTAGCACCTGCACCGACGGGATCCAACACCCACGGTTTACCGGCACGCCGGACCGTGGCCGATGCCTGCAACATGGATTCAAACCAGTGTTCATCCAACGTACCGATGTTGATGACCAACGATTGGCAGATCTGGGTCATGTCAGCCAGCTCCCCTTCCGCATGCGCCATAATAGGCGAAGCGCCTACCGCCAGCAGCGCGTTAGCCGTATTATTCATAACTACAAAATTCGTGATGTTCTGTACCAGCGGAGCTTGCCGCCTGACCGTTAGTACATGATTCCAAAGTCGCTTTTCCATATCCAAAATCTCAAAAAATTCAACGGCTAAAGCAGGTTTCTCCGGAAGGATTAAGAAGCGCAACAGCACCACGCTAGGAAGTGATGATTGAACTTTTCCCTACGCCGGTATAAACCGGATCAGGTTCGAAGGGTCTCTCTCAATTCTTTTCACAGAATACCCCTAAAGCCAATGACAAAGGTACAAAAAAATAAGCCAGCTCCCTGATTTCAGCCAATTTCTTGCAGAATTAGGCATTCATCCCCTGCTATTCAAATAATTATTTATTTTGTAACTGAAAATAACAAAACGGTTAAATGAAGATGCACATTACCTACCAGTGGTTAACTTTAGTTGTTTTGGTGTACTTCCCTGCCACCCATGTAGTAGGAGCCGCACCAAACTCGGTTGACAGTTTGTCACGGGAACTAGAGCAGGTGAAGACTGATTCGGCTAAAATAAACCTGTTAACCGAAATGGCAAGGCAGGTGCCCCATGGAGATTCTGCCCGCGCAATGGCGTTGTGGAAAAAAGTATTGACATTATCCCGTGAAAGCCGTGATCCGCTCAGCGAAGCGAAGACCTACCTCAACATCGGATCCTGGCACTACGACCATTACCGCACGGAAGAGGCCCAACGCTACAACGAGATTGCACAGAAAATGGTGAAACAGGATACATCCCGCTCAGCCCGTATCCTATTGGCAAAAAGCCAGATCAACACGGCTAATATCTTCTGGCAGCGTAACCGAATCGAAGAGGCACTGCGCGGATACCTCGAGGTTATCCCCCTGCTTACTCACCTGGCAGACACGGAGTCCCTTGCGCTGGTAAACACCAATATCGCGATTTTATTCAGCAACCAAAAACAATACCATAAATCCAATCAGTATTTTCTTGAAAGCGTCCAGCAGTATAAGCGCTTATTGCCTGATAGCCACGCTGAAATCGCGGATGTATACGTTATGCTTTCCATGAATGCCCTGAATGCCGATACACGCTCAAAAGCAAAAGGAATGATGGATCTGGACAGCGCATTCAATCACCTGCAGCATGTGGACAGGCAACATCGCGTCTGGGCCGATTATTACAGCATGCGGGGTCGCTACCAATTGCTAACAGGCGATCTGAACGCAGCCGAACAGTCCTTTCAACAGGGATTGCCCATCGCCCGGCTCTATAACGATACCTATACAACCAGCGATATTTTGCTTCACCTTTCCGAATTGTACGAGCAGCGCGGCGAATTTGCAAAGACGCGCCCGTTGTTAGACGAACTGCTGACCATCGGTCAGACCAATCAAGTGGGCACCTACCAACTGAAAGCACTCCGTACGCTCTCACGCATGGAATACCGCCTGAAAAAACCGGAAGCAGCATATCGCTACCTAACCGCCTACATTGAACTTTCTGACAGCTTACATTACAATGAGGTGACCGCAAAACTGCATGAAATGGAGGAAAAATACAACCTCTCAGAAGCGGAGAACAAACTATTGGTGCTACAACGGGAAAATCAGCAAAAAGACTTTGCACTGGAACGGAACCGCCTATACATCGGGCTGCTGATCGGCATCGCCGTTCCCCTCTTCATTTGTTGCATTCTCGTATTCCTGCTGTATCGAAATAAAAAGAAGTTATTGGTGCAGCAACAGCAAATACACGCCATTGACATGGAACGGATCGAACATCTGCACCGGAATTCACTGTTATCCGCCCTGCTGGAAGGACAGGAGAAAGAGCGCGAACGCCTGGCGCGCGACCTCCATGACGGTTTGGGCGGTATTCTTTCGAGTATCAAGATGGATTTATCACGGATTTCTACCGCCATGTCTGCAGACGTCGCCCAGCGAAAAGGTCTTGCCATCGTCGTAAATAATCTGGATGATGCCGTAGAGGAACTTCGGGGCATCGCACATAGCATGATGCCTTCCATGCTGACCAACTATGGCCTTGCCGAAGCATTGCGGGAATATTGCGACAAACTGAAACGGGCCGGATGCCCCATTTTCTTTCAGGCTTTTCGCTATGAAAACTCCATGGAACAACCCCGCCAACTGCTGCTTTACCGCATTGTTCAGGAATTAGTAAACAACTGCGTAAAACATGCGCATCCCAAAGAAATACTTGTCCAGTTACAGCAAACGGATGAGGCGATTACGCTGACGGTCGAAGACGACGGAGTGGGCTTTGATACGGCAGAACCCTACGCAGGTGCCGGCTTACGAAACGTTGCCATGCGGGTAGGGTTACTTCATGGCACCCTGGAAATCCGGTCGGATATAGGTGTAGGCACCACTTTCACGGTCGAATGCCCCATCACCGCAACCAACGATACGCTGAGAAAAGTGGGCTGATCTGTATCCGATCATTCGCGGATAAGGCCGTATTCCGTGGCCAGTTTGATGGCCGAGGCCAAGTTTTTTACCTCGAATTTCTCCATCAGATTTTTCCGGTGGCTCTCTACCGTATGTGGGCTGATAAACAGTACATCAGCAATCTGCTGCGTGGTTAACCCTTTGGCAGCCTGTTGCAGAATTTCTTTCTCCCGCCGGGTCACTTTCGGCACATTTTGCAGGCCATCTTTGTCTTTCTGGCACATAATTGCGGCCGACTGTGAACAGAGAAAACGCCTGCCTTCCAGCACCGTCTTAATACCCTCGACGATCTCATCGCCCAACGCATTTTTTTGGATATAGCCGTCGGCCCCTTCGTTGAACATGCTATTAATTACGGCATATTCATTATGCACGCTAAGCGCAATGATACGAGTATTGGGCGACAAAGATTTCACTTTTTGCACCAGCTCAATCCCGTTGGCGTCAGGCAGGTTGATATCCAGCAACAGTACATCGGGAAAGGTTTCTTTGATCGCTTCCAAGGTGGTTGCGGCGTTGGCAAAACATCCTGCAACCTGTAGTGTATTTGCCTCCGCCAGTATATTTTTCAGTCCCTCCAATACAAGTGGGTGGTCATCGGTGATGAAAATGGATGTCATAGTCTGCAAATTCTGATCACAAAATTCGCCATATTTTCCCAAATCGAGGCAGCACAGCTTAAAAACCCCTGATTTCCGCCATTTTTCTCCCCGAATACAATCTTATTTTTGTGGAATACGCGAAGGCTGTTCACAAATAAAGGCCACGGTACCGGTCGCTCTTCCCAAAGCAGCGACCGGTATCCATGTCTTTTGATCTGGATTGAAATGATGACTCCCTGCAGAATCGTTATAACTTGCGTTTATTATTAACGCCAAACACAGAAATGGTAAAGATTCTCCGGGGACGGTCATTATAATTGATAATTTATTAATATCTTTGCCCCCTATAACAGACAACATTTTATGTAATAGTCATTTCTTTCGCGCAGTAACAGCCCCGATCGTTCCAAAAACACGGTTGCTACCATACCCACACGCTAAAGAAAGAAATGATGATTACGTTAGAAAATATAACTTATTTACTCCCCAATAAAGACTTACTATTCAGCAATATCCATTTATCGGTCAACAAAACCGATAAAGTTGCCCTGATCGGCCCCAACGGTGCCGGAAAATCCACATTGCTGAAAATCATTGCGGGCGAACTTCCCCCTGCTGACGGCCTTTTGCACGTCGATGCCCCGCCCTACTATGTGCCACAGTTGTTCGGGCAATCGAATCACCTGACCATTGCACAGGCATTGCAGGTGGCTGAAAAGATCAATGCACTCCATGAAATCCTGAATGGACATGTGACCGAACACAATCTTACTGTATTGGACGATGACTGGACCATTGAAGACCGTTGCACCGAAGCGCTTAGCAAATGGGAGTTGGCCGACCTGGATTTATCCCAGCAACTGGCATTCCTGAGCGGTGGGCAAAAGACTAAGGTCTTCCTGGCGGGAATTTCCATCCATCAGCCGAAGCTCATCTTACTGGATGAGCCCAGCAACCACCTGGATACGGCTGGCCGGAATCTGCTCTATAATTTGGTTGAATCCACATCCAGCACATTGATCGTTGTGAGTCACGATCGGGTCCTGCTGAACCTGTTGGATACGGTCTCCGAATTGGATAAACAAGGGATCACTACCTACGGGGGCAATTACAACTTTTATAGGGAACAAAAACAACTGGCAGACCATGCACGGCAGCATGATATCCTTACCAGGGAAAAAGCACTTCGGAAAGCCCGGGAAAAAGAGCGGCAAACCCAGGAAAGGCAGCAGCGGCAGGATGTACGCGGAAAAAAGAAGCAAGAGAAAGCCGGTGTCGCGCGAATTATGATGAACACGCTGCGCAACAGTGCCGAAAAAAGCACCGCAAAACTAAAAGGTGTACATACCGAAAAAATCAGTGGTATTTCGAGAGAACTACAAGATTTACGGAAAGAACTACCCGGCATTGACCAAATGAAATTCGGTTTTGACAATTCCGCTTTACATCGCGGAAAGCTACTGTTTTCAGCAGATGCTATCAATTTTTCGTACCATAACCAGCTGCTTTGGAAAGAAAAATTGACGTTCCAAATTGCCAGTGGCGAACGGATTGCACTCTGCGGATTGAATGGTTCCGGCAAAACAACACTTATCAAGATCGTGCTGGGCGCGCTGGAGCCGCAAACGGGAACAATACACCGGTCAATTACCCGTTCAGTCTACATAGACCAGGATTATTCACTGATTGACAACAGGCTCAACGTTTACGAACAGGCCCAAACATTCAATGCGTCCGCATTGCAGGAGCATGAAATCAAAATCCGGCTCAATCGCTTTTTATTTACGAAAAACGACTGGAACAAACCCTGCAGTGCTCTGAGCGGCGGCGAACGGATGCGGCTGATGCTTTGCTGCCTGACGATCAGCAACCAATCGCCCGATGTTATTGTGCTGGATGAACCGACGAATAACCTGGATATACAAAACGTTGAAATACTGACGGCAGCCATCAACGAATACCAGGGCACATTGATTGTGGTATCCCACGATGACTATTTTTTAAAGCAAGTCCATACCGAACGGACTCTTACGCTGATTTAGTCATTTTCAATCCATGCAGCATACATCTTTCCGCCATACCGCGATTTGCGTTCACCCAGTCGTACCACCTTCCGATAGCCTACCCGCTGGAACAGTGTTACCAATGTCGGGAAATCAATGGGATATGGTACCCACGGATTAGCGGTCAGGGTGTCGTATTCCACAATGAGGAATGCATGTTGCGGTTTACAGCTATGTGACAGCCTGCCAATCAAGGTTTTTTTATCGTGCACGTAATGGAGGGCATTTGCGAGCATAATACCGTCCAGATCCTGCAACGGTAAAGGTTCCCGTTCGAAGTCCATTTGCCGGAAAGTAATATCCGTCCCTCCTTCCCGTTTGTTCAATTTCTGTGGTTCGGCATCGATCGCATATAGCATGCTGCCATCAGGCAACAGGCTGCCGAGTGCGTAGGTAAAAGTACCTTCCCCGCATCCCAAATCGGCCCAACGCTGGGGAACCGAGAAGTCAGAAAAAGCATCCTGTATCAATGACGACCATTTATCCATGCTTAAACTTATATAAAAAATGACATAAAACGTAAGTCTGTCGGATTATGCTAATTTTTTTTGCTTAAATTCGCATCCATATTCCAACACGCTACAACGATGTCCTACTGCGATTACATACCCACCATGCAGCCCGAAACACGCCAGGCGCTGCACAAAAATTACCACGACAACCACTACGGGTTCCCCCTCCACGATGACAACGAACTGTTCGGAAGACTCATTATGGAAATCAACCAGGCCGGACTGAGCTGGGAAACCATTCTGCGTAAGGAAGAAGCCTTCCGCAAAGCCTATGATAACTTTGATATCGGAAAAGTAGCAGCATATACCGAAACGGACCGGAAGCGGCTATTGGCCGATGCAGGAATTATCCGCAACGGTCTTAAAATCAACGCAGCGATTGAAAATGCGAAAGCGATACTTCAACTGCAAGAAGAATATGGATCCTTTGAAAAATGGCTGGAACATCATCATCCCAAAACACTGCCCGAGTGGATGAAGCTGTTCAAGAAGACCTTTAAATTCACCGGAGGGGAAATCGTCAACGAGTTTCTGATGAGTACGGGCTACCTGCCAGGTGCGCACGCCACCCATTGCCCCGTGCATTCACAAATACTGAAGTTGAAACCTATGTGGGCTACCGCGAAATAAACGCAGCAGGAAGCCGGGACACGATGTACCGGTATAATTTACCTGCGGATTCCTCCAATTGCTCCTGATCGGTCCTAAGTACCAGGTCGGGGCGGTTGGGGGCTTCATACGTGTCGTTTACGCCCGTCAAATTCAGAAGTTTGTCAGGATGAGACAGGGGCAGCATGGCCCGGTAGTACAACCCCTTGGTGTCGCGGTTGATCAACGTTGGCAGGTTGCAGTCAATGAATACCGTCTTCGCCTGGTACTGCTGTGCGAGTTCACGGCGGACTTCCTCGTAGGGATTAATGGCAGCTAAGATGACCACATTGCCCGCCCGGGCTTTCTCCGCTGCAATTTTACCCAAACGGCGGATATTCTCGCACCGGTCTTTCTTGGAGAACCCCAGGTCTTTGCATACGGTTTTTCGGTAGCGGTCGCCATCAATCACCTCCGCGGGTATACCCGATGAGACCAGCTTCCCTGCTACATGCTGTGCAATGGTCGATTTACCGGCGCCGGAAAGCCCTGTCAGTTGGATAATCATATTTTCAAATCTGTTTCACCTCGAATGGGTAGCCATATGTGTCAAACACATCCGCCAGCTCTTGCTCAATCTGCAGCAAACCCCGTTTATCTAATTCCTCGCAATACGAATTGATTTTTCCTTTTCTGAAATCATTGCTTGCTAGCGTCTGTGCTTTTGCGGTATTGGCTTTAACCACCTGTTCCAGGTCTTCCCTGCTCGCATCGACCCCAATAAAACGGCAGATCCTTCCCAGTTCCTTAAACGGATCGCGCCAAAGCGACTCGTAGTGTATACGCATCAGATGTTCATAGCTCTTATAAGGTTCAGCGGCCTCCGCATACCGCCGGTATAACGCAATGGCTTCTGAAACCGTATGGGCTAACCGCAGTCCGCTGCTGAATGTACTCCGCAACATGCTGTTGACGACGGCGCGCGGATCGCGGATGACATGAATGATTTTCGCTTTCGGAAACAAGGTCGTGATACGATCGAGCTGCAACGCGTTAGCCGGTGTTTTCTCCAGCAATACCGCACCGGGATACCGGCGCGCCTTTTCGGCGATACCTTGACGGATTTCGCGGTCTGTGAGGTTCCAATGAAAAATGCCTGTTTCCGTGGTGACAAACCCCGCACCTGTTTTCATCTGTTTGACGCTGTGTCGTTTTGCCAGGGTGGGAAAATCCTCGATAAGGAGCGGCTCCACCTGTTTGAAGGACGACAACAAACCCCAGGTCCACGACGTACCCGAACGGGGACAACCGGCAATGAATACCAAATGCTTTGGTGATTTATGTTTCCAAAATAACTTCATCCGAAATCGCTTTGGGCATCGATGGCTACGCAAAAAAATAAAAGGGAACACCCTTTAAACAAGGGCATGGATACAAACGAGCAATCGTTACCTGAAAAAATTGCTTCAATTCCCTATCGTGCGGAGCGTTCCCACTTCATATAGCGGGCAATAAATCAGGGAATCGGTTTCACGAAATAAAGTACGCAATGCCATTTGCATTCGCTATCTCCACTACAAAAATGACGGAAATGATTTAAACTAACAAGGTTTTTTTGCTTTTTATCCGTTCCGCAACGTATCCGGGTGTGCCTTATCTACAGGTTGAAATGGTCTTACTTCTTAAAGATAAAGTACACAGCCAATACCAGAAATACGAAACCAATGAGGTGATTGATGCGGAGGGGTTCGTTTTTGAAGAAAACGATGGCGAATACGGAGAAGACCGTCAGCGTGATAACTTCCTGAATGACTTTCAGCTGCCACAGGTTGAACGGTCCGCCGTTTTCACTGAAGCCGATCCGGTTGGCAGGCACCTGGAGCGAGTACTCAAAAAGCGCAATACCCCAACTGATGAAAATTACGCCAACCAACCCTAAGTTATTGAACCAGTTCATTTCCTTGAACTTCAGGTGCCCGTACCAGGCAAGCGTCATAAACGCGTTGGACAGCACCAGCAGCCCCACGGTCAGGATGGCCTTTTTTAACATATTTTGAAAAACGACGCACGAAGATACGGCGAATTCCGGACACGAATCAAAAATATCTACGACAATCCGTAGGCTCTGATCCCTGCAAAAAAAGCCGATCCCGGAATGAATCGGCCATTTTGTGTATCAGCAGCGAATCATCACCAGATCACGATGCGCGTTTCTTTCGGAACAAACAATTTGTCACCCTCCCGGATATCAAATGCTTCATAAAACGCATCAACATTTACGAGCGGACCAACAGCCCGGTATTGGGCAGGGGAATGCGGGTCTGTTTTTACCTGATTGACCACAAATGCCTCCGTGGTTTTGGTACGCCAGATAGTTGCCCACGAAAGGAAGAAACGCTGTTGCTGCGTAAAACCATCAATCTTCCCGGGCTCGCCCTTGTCTTTCAGGTACATCTGCAAGGCTTCATAAGCAACAGATACACCTCCCAGGTCACCGATGTTCTCGCCCAGCGTAAACCGTCCGTTCACAAAAACACCCGGTATCGGTTCGTAGGCTTCAAACTGGGCTGCCAGCGCAGCTGTTGCAGCTTCGAATTTGGTTTTATCCTCCTCGGTCCACCAGTTGTTAAGATTTCCGTCTCCATCATACTGCGAACCGCTGTCGTCAAATCCGTGCGATAGCTCGTGGCCGATCACGGCGCCGATACCTCCAAAATTGACTGCGGGATCCGCTTTATAGTCGTAAAACGGTGGCTGCAAAATTGCGGCAGGGAAGACAATCTCGTTGTAAAGGGGACTGTAATATGCATTAACCGTCTGCGGCGTCATCCCCCATTCGGTTTTATCTACCGGCTTATCCTGCTTGGCCCGGTTTTCCTCAAACCGCCAGCGGCGGGCATTCAGCACGTTTTCAAACAGGGAAGTACCGACTTCAAGTTTAGAATAATCTTTCCACTTATCGGGGTATCCGATTTTCACATTAAACTTATCCAACTTCTCCAATGCCTTTTCCTTGGTCTCGGCAGACATCCATTGCAGTTGGCCGATCCGGTGTGCGAAAGACTTTCTAAGGTAGGTAACCAATTCTTCTGCAGCACTTTTTGCCTCTGCCGGAAAATGACGGTCCACATACAATTTTCCCAACAGCTCCCCTGCCGTTCCATTTACGAATAGCAGTCCCCGCTTATCCAAAGAACGCTGTTCTTTTTGCCCATTCAATGTCTTTCCCCAAAAATCGAAACTGATTTGATCCAGCTCTCGGGTAAGGCTTGTGGCCGCACCATTTGCAATCTCAAAACGCAGAAGATCTTTAATCACTTCTAGGTTTTCAGGTTTCAGCACCTGGTCAAGCGCCTCGTAATAAGCCAATTCACCGATGATGACCGTATCCGCTCTGAATCCCAAATCCGAAAGATATTGCGCGAGATCAATATTTTTTACCATCTTTTTCAGATCGGACACCGCCACCGGATTGTAGCGAAGCGATGCATTGCGGACCTGCTCTACGGTGAGCATGTGGCTTGCCAGTTCTTTTTCAAACGCAACAATCTTTGGCCCTTTTAAGTCGCGCGTCAGTTGCCCAACCTTGGGAAACAGTGTATTGATGTAATTTTGATAATTTACCAAGGTCTTGGCGTTGGCTTCGTCTTCTTTTTGGTAATAGGCTCTTCCCAATCCAAGGCTGGCGGCACCCAGGTAAATTGCATTGACGTTACTGTTTTTCATGTGCGCCGATACACTTGCACTGAAAAACGGATTCCCCCCGATGGGTGCCATTTCCACGAGATATCGATACAGGTCGTCGAAGTCCCGAATGGCATCTACTTTTTGAAGGAAAGGCCTAATCGGCCCGATACCTACCTTATCCCGCGCATCGAAATCGGTATAACTCCGGTACAGATCTGCAATTTTTTGCCTGTCCGATCCTTTTGGATTAGTTTGTTCCAACGATTCCTGTAAGATTTTCAGGGTAGCTTCATTGGTCTTCTCAATGAGTTCATTGAAGCTCCCCCAACGCGATTGGTCTGAGGGTATCTCCACCGTTTTCATCCAATTTCCGTTCACGTAATTATAGAAATCGTCCTGGGGGCGCACCGAAGTGTCCATAAACTCCAGGTTTATAATTCCGTATTTGTCACTCAAACCGAACAATAATTTTCAGAAACCAGGCAAAAGATTAAAAATAAAGAACAGCATGAAAGCATTAATGAAACCAATAAATCTGATAGCTTCATCGCCATTCAAAAAATAAATTAATAGAGTATATGAAACCTGCCATGTCAGCGCCTTGCGCAAAAGGCGATGAAAATGCAGGTTCCATGAGGCCATTAAGAACAAATTATCTTCGAATGAAAACACTAACTTTTATAGCCCTTGCAGCGATGATTTTTTCAAGCTGTTCCAAAGATAAAGACACCCCCCAGCCTACTGTCCGGCAACTGCTTACCTCCGGAAAATGGTATGTGGAAGGACGGTCGTTGGAAGGAGAAACGTATGTCGAGGCAGACGAATGCGAAAAAAAGACATTTTATCTTTTTTTCCCCGAAGGCGAGTTAATTACAGAATTCTGGAGTGTTGGCAACGGGGCTTGCAATATGACTTCCAATAGTGCGGCAAACTGGAGATTGGGCGCTGATACCGAATTATTTCTTTATTCAAGTGGCGGAAATGTGATTGAGGTGCGCATTGTGGAAATCTCGGCAGACTCCCTCATTCTCATTAATACATCTGATGATCAGTACTTACACCTCGACAAAACACCGGGCAACGGTAACTTACCCCAGACTTAAATGATGAGTCCTACCACGCCTCCCTGTATCGTGAAAGACATGAATTTCTTTGCGAATAAAGACTACCGCAATCATCCGCCGACGCTGCATAAATACCGCAACCGTTTTGATGAGGCAGAGCTCTGCTACCTTTATTGGGATGTGGAGCTCATCAATCTCAATTACAAAAAGAACAACGAAAACCTCACGCTCCAATGCCGTTGCAAGGCGCTCTCTTCGGGCAAAACTGTCGTTTCTGCCGACCGTGACGTGCAACTGTTTCCGCATGAAAGTATCGTAACGGTGAACCACGGTTGGGGCAATCCGCAACCTGGCTTCTGGAAAGCCGACCAATACCTTTGGGAAGTGCTGATAAACGATCACGTGGCGTTTTCCAAAACCATCATTGTCGACAAGCTGGGCCTGGTTACTACAACTGACAACCCTTACTTTAGCGTGCGGGACACTCGGCTTTTCGCGGCTACCGGAAATGCCGGGGAATGGATCAAACCGCATCGCTACCTCACCCAATTCAACGCTGCCAAAACTGAAATGGTGGGGATTGAACTGACCTTTGAACGCAAATTTGCGGAAAGCAAAACATTGGAATTTGTGGTTACGGTTTTAGACCCGGCAACCGCCAGGGTGTTTTTCTACTCCCGGTCTGAACAGCACTGCGCATCTGCTGCTTTGCCTGCCAGTGGCACAGCTTGCTTCAGGCATGGTGGTGCCAAAGGAACGTATTGGACGAAGGGCAATTATCAATTTTATATCAGCTTCATGGATGTTACCGTTTCCTCCGGTCAGTTTACCGTAGGCGATGAAGAAATCGCGGGAATGGTACTTCCGCTCAATAAAGCCGCTTTAAAGGTTCACGCGTCCAGCGACAAACAGCACGAGCAGCATGTGGAAGAGGCCCTGGCTGAGCTGGATGCGTTAGTAGGAATGGTCTCCGTAAAAAAAGCCATCCGCGAAAATATCGACTACCTCAAGTTCAATAAACTGCGGATGGACAAAGGTTTTGCCGATGATTCGCAACTCGGCCTGCATAGCATTTTTACCGGTAACCCCGGAACGGGAAAAACCACCGTGGTGCGCCTGCTGGGTAAAATCTATAAAGCGATGGGGTTACTCAGCAAAGGGCATGTCGTGGAAGCCGGCAGGGCTGATATCATCGGCGAATTTATCGGACAAACCGCTCCCAAAACAAAAGCCCTGATCGAAAAAGCAAGGGGTGGTATTTTGTTTATTGACGAAGTTTATACACTAATACGAAAAGAAAGCGTAAATGATTTCGGCCCGGAAGCAGTGGAAATCATCATGAAAGAAATGAGCGACGGCCCCGGTGATATTGCCATCATCGGCGCCGGTTACCCTGCTGAAACACTGGATTTCATCAACTCCAATCCCGGCCTGAAATCAAGGTTCAGCCAGCGTTTCCATTTTGACGATTATATGCCCGATGAGCTGATGGAGATTGCCAATTTGGCCCTACAAAAGGAAGAAGCCACACTGAGCAGCGAAGCAGCGCAGGAATTACGGGAGGTATTATCCGACCTTTACCGCAGCAGGGACAGGAGCTTTGGCAATGCCCGGATGGTCTACGGTATCATTGACCAGGCAAAAAAGCACATGGGCATCCGACTTCTGCAACAAAGTGGCGCAGAAAATCTTTCGTTAGAAACAATGAGCCTGATAGCTTTGCAGGACTTACAAAAAGTATTTGAAACAGAAAACAAAAAACGGTTGCACATCAACATTGACGATTATGAACTGAACGAGGCACTGACCGAGCTGAATACTATGGTAGGCTTGCAACAGTTAAAACAGGAAGTGAATAACAAAATCAGTTTGGTTCGCTATTATTTGGAGAGCGGTAGGGATGTGCTCAACCGGTTTTCACTTCATGCCGTACTGACCGGCAATCCCGGAACGGGAAAAACCACATTAGCCCGGATACTGGGCAGAATTTATAAAGCACTGGGATTACTGGAAAGAGGCCATGTGGTAGAGGTAGACAGGCAAAACCTCGTGGCGGGCTACGTGGGGCAAACCGCCATCAAAACTGCCGAAGCGATCAACAGTGCAATGGGAGGCGTGTTGTTTATCGATGAAGCCTATGCATTGGTAGGCGGCAAGGGCAGCAAACATGATTTTGGCAGCGAAGCCATTGAAACCCTGCTGAAAATGATGGAGGATAACCGGGGAAAATTTGCGGTGATTGCCGCCGGGTACCCCGATAATATGGAAGAATTTGTACACTCCAACCCCGGCTTGCAATCCCGATTTGACGTCACCTATCACCTGCCCGATTATTCATTTGAAGAACTGTATGAAATCGCGCAACGATTATTAACACAAAATGATTTGGCTTTGGATGACGAAGCGGCACAGCACCTTTCTACTTACTTACAGAAAGCTTACCAAGAACGGGATAAATTTTTTGGCAATGCCCGATTTGTGAGGCAAACGGTAGAAGCCATCGTTACCCGACAACACCTTCGCATGGCTTCCATACCCCGCGAGCAGCGAACGCCGCAATTGATGGAACAGGTGGTGCTAAGCGACGTGCAACAGTTGCCCGTTCGCGAAAGTGGCAGACGGCAGCGAATCGGATTTAAACTATAAAATAAAACCTTAACATACAAAAATATGGCTTTCAAATACATTCCCTCGCTGTTGGCAGACGAGTTTGCCAAAGGTTACAACATTAAGTTCATCAACGAAAACACGTACTGCTGGGATTACTCGCTTGCGTACCCCGACGGCAGCAAACGATTTCAATTTGTTTACATAAGCGAAATCGTGGAAAAAGAAAAAGACAAGCTCTATATCCGAAGCCTTGTAGCTGACTACAGCGACAAGCTCAACGCGATGCAACTACTGCGCGATGCCGAATTTTGCAACCTGACTTGTGTATGTCTGAAACGTTACACCAAAAAAGACGGTACCGAAGTGGAGGGTATATATTTACAGTGCTATTTACCAGTGGAACTAGCGCTCCAGAACAAAAAAATGCTGCTTGAGATCATACACGATGTGGCCAACCGGGCCGATGCCATCGAGAAACTATATCTTGGAACGGATAATTAACGTATTTTTCTGTGGTAGCGAATGATTCCGATAGAATGAAATATCTTAACCCCATTCATTATTGGCTATCAATTGTGTTATATTGCTTTCTGAATATGGCCTGCCACAATAGTAAAACCATTACAGTCGTGCCGCACACCAAAATCCGTAATGAAAAAACCGTGACTCAAACCTACATTATTTATGCGCCAATAGTTCTAAAAGATTTTTACAAAAAAGTCGGACAAAAGAAAGATCCCGTTCAGGAGCATTATATCCAACATTCAGCACAGGACTATTTTATAAAATTCTGTGAAGGAAAGGTTACCAAAAGTGAATTGGAAACCGCACTTTCAAAACAGAAAGGCCACATTAAAACCTTAAAAATGGAAGTTTCGTTCAGAGACGGCACATGGGACAATTGCGGCGAAGCTATTCCTTATGCAGCTACCCGTACCGGAAGATATGCCGTTATTATGAAAATTTTCGGGAAATGAACCAATGGGAGAAACCGTGCAAGTTTTACCGTTCTTTTCCATATGCGCCATATTTCCGCTTAATCACTCCACATTCCCCCTATGTACATCGGTACCCACAAGCGGAAAGATTTTTCCATGGCAGCCATCCAAACCACGCGCCACAATAAATTATTTGCAGACCGGATTTTTGCAAACTTATGCCTGTAGCTGAATAACACAAAAAATTGAACAGATTTATAAACAGTGTATTCTTACTGTTTTAAGGACTTTACGATATCAACGAACTATTATTATAAACAAAATAGAAATTTAAAAATAATTGCCGTATCTTCGCACGCACAAAATTGATCCCAATGAAATTGGCACAAAGCATTCAAGTAGCCCCACATTATCGGGACAGGGCTTGAGGCCACCGACAGCGTAGCCTTCGGTGTTCCCTTTTTTCAGGTTTTCTCCTGAAACAATCTGTTTTTTTATGTTTTAGTTTTAACCCTTGCCTTTCCCGGATTTGCGACGTTGCATTTTCAGAAGGCGATAACGAATTCTTGATACCATGACACCTACGTGGAAACGAACGTTTGCCATCATCTGGAGTGGCCAATTTATATCACTGTTAAGCAGTTCCGCGGTCAACTTCGCCATCATCATCTGGTTGAGCCTGGAAACGGGATCGGCCGAAGTATTGGCATTTGCCGCGATCGCAGGTTTCCTGCCACAAACACTTATCGGGCCTTTTGCAGGTGTTTATATCGACCGCTGGGACCGCAAGCGTACCATGATATTGGCAGATGGTTTTATAGCCGCCTGTACAGGTATTATGTCCATGCTTTTTTACCTCGGTTATTCCGAGTTGCTATTCATCTACATCCTGTTGGCCCTTCGCTCGGTAGGATCGGCCTTTCACATGCCAGCGATGCAGGCTTCTGTGCCGCTATTAGCCCCGGAATCGGAGCTGCTACGCATCGGCGGGATCAACCAGGTCATCCAATCGGTTTCCAGTATTGCCGGACCGGCATTGGGTGCGTTGGCCATTGGCTTGATGGATATTGGCTATGTCCTACTGCTCGACATCGGCGGTGCCCTATTCGCCATTGCCTCCTTGCTTTTTGTCCATATCCCGAATCCGGAAAAGGCCGAGACAGCACAGCGCGCGGGGATAAAGCAGGTCATGCGCGATCTCCGACTGGGTATCAGCGCTGTAACGTCAAACAAAGGGATTTCGTGGCTCTTCGGGTTTTCCGTATTGGCCACCTTCTGCATTATGCCGGTAGCCGTTTTGTTCCCGTTGCTTACCTTGCAGCACTTTGGTGGCGGCAAATTTGAAATGAGCCTCATCGAAGTGGTCTGGGGTGTCGGTATGTTAGTAGGTGGTGGATTACTGGGCATCTTTAAGCCTTCGCTGAATAAAATTACCATCATCAACGGTATGCATATCCTATTGGGGGTCAGTCTGGCCGCTTCAGGTTTGCTACCAGCTTCGGGATTCATTCTTTTCGTGGCACTTACCGTCCTCGGAGGGATCGCTGCATCCATTTATAATGCTAGCTTTACCACCGTACTTCAGGAAAAGATAGATGCCTCCATGCTCGGAAGGGTATTTTCGATGTATTTCAGCATTGCACTCCTTCCCTCTATGCTCGGTTTACTGGGCACTGGATTTATTGCCGATAACATCGGCATCACATTGACGTTTGTGATCCTCGGCAGTGTAATCGGTATCATCGGCATTGTCTCCTTCTTTGTGCCTGTCCTAATGAAACTGGGCATTAAAGAAGGAAAACCACCGGTACCTGTAGCACAGGAAATGGATAAGTAGTTAACATTATCGTCGGTATTAGGGTTTGATAAATACCGGTGAACCAGTCAATTTAAGGGGACTGGATACAGCGGTCTGCTTATTTTCCCAATTGAACTGCGTAGCATTCTTTATATTGAACGATGCAGGGAAACTGTATTCGGCCGTTGTGGTTTCCGATGTGCCGCTGGTTTTTGCCCACAATACATAGATATAATCTTTGTCATTAACAGAATAAAACGCTCCGCCGTCGATATGAGAGGGCAATTGCAGGCGGGTTGTTGCAGCCGGATCGTATTGGCGGCTGCTTAGCAAGTGGCTAACTGTGCGCCATGCAACCCCTCCCGGCGTGATGGTTGCATGGTAAGGACCGGACGTGATCTGCTGATAAAGTCCCATCGCTTGATAAGGGTCAGTAGCTTGAGCCAAGGACTTACTTTCAGCAGGGCCATAAATATACAGTCCACGAACGCCTGCTTTCTGCGCAACAACAGCCGCTTTGATCAAAAAGTTTCGCTGCACTTCATCTCCGCCAACATAGCCATTAATGGCTTTGCGAGGAATATTGACCTCTGTGACAATAAATTCTTTTGCTGGATTAGCCGTTCCATCATAGCCATATTTATCCAGCACATCCTGAAACCCATTTTTATGGCTAACTACCGCTGCAGCCGCTGCATCGGAATGTTGATCACTGCCCAAGTAATACATCGGATACACGTGGTAACTTAACCCATCGAACCACTCACCACCTTTTTTTGGATAATCGGCACTTACACTTCCTCCACTTGGGTTATCGGTGTTACGTAATATGGCTTCCAAAAAACCGGGGTAGCCCAATCCACCGACACAGACCACTCCTTCGCTATCTAGGTGTTTGACAATTTCGTAGGTGACTCTAAGCATCCGCACATAGGACTGTATAGGTGCAGCAAAATTAGTAAGGTCGCAGGGGTTGGGATCTGATTTGGACCACGTTTGGGTAGCCGACCAGTTGTTGGTGTAATCCGGTTCGTTCCAGACCTCCCAATACTTCACATAAGGACTGTACGTTTTTACCACATTGTATACATAGCTGGCATAATAGTTATTCGGATTCACTTCTCCATCTGATGACCATATGGGTTCATACAAGTTGGCAAAGGTCTGCGACTGGACGCCATCGCAGTATCGGCTTTGATCCCTATGTGCATCCGCAGGCCCATTAAGAAAGATGGTGTGATTTTTACCACCCAGTGTCCGGTAAGTTTCAAAAGTATGTACCCGGATGTCATAACCCCATCGTTCTACAAAATGATCATACATAGCTGGACGCAGGCTGTTCACCCCTGCTCCTGCGATATCCTTTGCTGCATTGCCCATCAACATTTCCGCCAATTGTTCATCGGACCAACCAGAATAATATCCCATGTTGGAACCATACAAGAATAGCCCCCCTAACCCCAAAGGTGTTCCCAGATCGGGCTTTGGATTTAAATCCACATCAGGGTCATCATCCGCTTGGATTGCATATTTATCCTTTGAGCACGAACCAAAAAAAGATAGGAATAGCGCCAAAAATAGGGAGTAGATTGTACGAGACATAGATTATTAAAATCTTGTTAATCACAGGTAAATAGTAATGTTCTTCAAAGCAAATATTTATCACCAAAATTTATACCAAGTTATAACTTACTGATAAATGAGCCAAAAATTTAATTCAATGCCTCCTTGGTGGTTGACAGTTCCCCTTTCTGTAGATTTTTATACTCGGTTAATTTAGATGCTACACTAACAAAGAAGAGTCGCGAGAAGTCTCAAATCAAATTGGTTAGCATAAGGCAGTATTGATAGTGGAATTTGAAAAAGAAGTGGCCATCGCTAAATCTAAGTACCGTAAAATGGATCCCCAATTCAGCTAAAACGAAGTGCATCAAGCCGGTTCCCGATGGCAAAAGCAGCCATATCACGCTCCAACCGCTCAAAATCATCTTTACCGATGATTTCCGTTATGTTACCGCCGTCCAACACGTGGATAATGTCGCAGGTGTCTTTAAGGGTTGAAAAGATATGTGAAGAAATCAGGACGGTCTTTTTCTCATTTTTCAATCGTTGGATGATCTCGGTAATCAACAACGCACTATGGATATCCACCCCATTAAACGGTTCATCCAGGATAAAAAATTCGTTCCGTTGCAAGAGGACCGCCAGCAGGCCCAGCTTTTTCTTCATGCCGGTAGAATATTGTTGCGCGTACCGATCAAGCGGAAGGTCAAATACGTTCTGCGTATCCAAGCCCTCATCCGGCACCCCACGCGCCTTACAGAATAACCGCAGATATTCACGTCCGGTAAGCCATGATGGAAAATAAGGTTCGGTTTGCAAAAATCCAAGGCGGTCTTTCAGTCGCCCGCCTTCGGCAATCACATTACCACCGTGGGTTTCCAGCCCTGCTAAGCAATTGAAAAGGGTGGTCTTCCCGGCCCCATTCTGCCCCACCAAGCCATATACCTGCCCCGTTTGGAAGTTCAGATCAATCCCCTTGAGCACCTCATCCTTACCAAATGATTTCGTTAATTGGAATACTTCAACATTCATAAAATCAGCGCTATATTATTTTTTGCCTGTTGGTAAAAATAAGGTATGGAAATCACCAACAAAGGGGGAAACACCAATGACAAAGTTATAAAGATACCCTGCAGAATACCTACACGCTGCGGAAAAGCGGCGTACTTACTCATCACGGCCAGGACAAGATAACCATACCCCATCGCCGCAACGGCTAGTACAGCAGGCCAATAATCCGGAAAAACACAGGTAACAACCAGCACCATGGGGAGTAGCATCACCGTCAGGTACCGAAAAGCTGTACGTACTTTCAGCAAAAGAAAGGACCGGGGTGGCAGACGGTAAATCCAAACATACAACAGGGGTTCGCTCCACGCATAGTAATTGAAACATATTAACACAACCAGCAACAGCGTAGCGATACTGAGGTACCCGTTGCCTACATACATCCCGATAACCATCAGCCCATAGGCGATGAATAGCGAGCCGACAGAGGTTCTGAAGCCCACAGCAAACTCAAAAGGACGACCCGAAAACGGTGTAGGCAGTGTAGCCGATCGGGCAGTACCGATGCGGAGCGGTATTGTGGCTGCTGCCAACACCAACAAGCCCAATGCAAACCAGATTTCACCCCTGCAAAGGAGGAACGCAAGGAAAGGTGTGACTAGCAGCGTATGCTCCAGCATACGGACACGCCGGTACGTCCGCCGGTCGAATGCCTGTCGAAGAAAACGCAGGCGCGTTGAATTGCACAATTGAAGGAGGGCTACGGCGGCAACGCCTACATACACCCAACTGGCGTACACCATACGGGAAAACAACGCGATGGAACCTCCGAAAAACAATACGGGTGCACCGACGTATACAAGCCAGGGATTTATACCCCATTCATCAATGGCACGGTGTATTCTTTTGGCTTGTAAGTAGAAAAAATAAGGCAGGACAGCCATCAAGTGGTTTCTTTACTGATCCATTTGCCGACCGTAGGAGCTTGGTAATTCTGCATCTTATGGAGTAAATCCGGAATATCCGCGCTCCACAACAGCATCTGATGATTCACTTCTTTCAGAAATCCCTTATCGACCATGTGCTGCGCGAGCGCGATCAGTTCGTCGTAAAAACCTTCGGTGTTGAGCAGTCCCATAGGCTTACGATGGAGCCCCAATTGCCCCCAGGTAAGCATCTCGAAAAACTCTTCCATGGTGCCGAAACCGCCCGGCAATGCGATGACACCATCGCAAAGTTGATTCATTTTCGTCTTCCGTTCGTGCATCGTATCGACAATGAACAGTTCCGTGAGCCCTTCATGGGCGATCTCCTTGGTTTGCAGGAAATAGGGCAGCACGCCCACTACCCTTCCGCCGTGCTGAACCGCACCGTTGGCTACAGCCCCCATAAGCCCCACTTTCGCCCCGCCATATACCAACCCGATGCCCGACTCGGCCAGCGTTTTACCCAACAGGTAAGCCTGTTCCTCATAAATGCGATCGGCGCCCATGCTCGAACCGCAAAACACAACGATGTTATTCATGTGAAGCAAACTTAGATAAAGTTGCTTTTTTATGCAATGATAATTGTTAAATAAAAAAACCGCAATGTTATTTGCTTTGCCTAAACCTCCCATACTTTTTCCCTACACCAACCTCACTTATACCTTTTAGAAAATTTATTTTTTCTTCTTGTTTTACTTTTAGTTTATTCGGTTAATTACCGAATAAGACCCGAATAAACTCCGAATGAAATACGAATTTAAACCGAGTAAATAGTAAGTTTGGTGTAAACTTAGGTACTGGCAAGGGTAAGCCTGCACAATAAATTATCGTTTTATGAAACCTGCATGAGCAGTAGAATACAGCAATTATATGCCCACAATCCGCGCCGCCATCAGAATGCCACACATGGAAATGGAATCCGTGATTTCACCGCGCATCACCATTTCGGCCGCCTCAGTCAGCGGTACCCGCTTCAATTGGAGCTCCTCGGTTTCCTCCGGCTCGGCCTCGCCGGGTTGCAGTCCCGTCGCCAAATAGATAAATCCTTCTTCATCCGTAACTGAATTTGATGTGTGGATACGTCCGATACGCTCCCATCTTTCCGCTACCAGGCCTGTTTCCTCCCTGAGCTCGCGCTTGGCTGTCTCCAGCGGATCCTCATCCAGTGGTCCTCCTCCTTCCGGAATTTCCCACGAATATTCTCCGAGTGGATAACGGAATTGTCCCACCAGGTAAATATATCCCTCGTCATCCACAGGAAGGATACCGATGGCCTTGTTTTTAAATTTCACGACTCCATAAATACCGGGTTTATTAGCAGGGGTCGTGACTTCCCGGTGTTCTACCTGTATCCACGGGTTATCGTATACCTGATCAATGCGGATGGTTTTCCAATTATTCATTTCTGTATGTCTGCGTTCCGCTCAGAAGCATTCCACCACTTCCCAGACAGCCCCTTATTTAACTTATTGATACTGAATTTGTTTATCCACATTAGCTATCGTAACCCCTTTCCACTTCCCTTTTATTTCGGTGAGTGTTGCCGATGGTTTGCCTTCGAATGTGGCGGTATAGGAAACGTTATATTCATTCAGGTAAACACTCATAGTCACCGTAACACTGGTGTTCGCAGGTACATTGAGTGTGTCACGGAAGTTAACCACGGGAGGCAGTTGCATTAATTCGTTACCATACGACCATTTCGGCTCGCCGAGCATCGCCACCCCCTCGTTGAATTGAACGGGCACCGCTATGCGGGTCTCCGCGGGGTCAACCAATTGGAACGCCCTAGCATTATCGCTGAAAAACTGCGATGTTTCCAGCACATCTGCCAACGGGTCTATGATAATCTTCTGTGCGATGCTCGTATGGTTTGAATAACTCAATGAATGCAGAGGACGCACGAATGTCTCAACTTTATCTCCCGCTTCCAGGGTATAGGTGATCGTTTTCAGCTCATGTGTGTCTTTCGCAGGATCGGGCGAATACACCGTTTTTTCGCAGGAAAATAACATCAAAGCTGCTAACCCGAGTAACGTTTCCTTCCTCATGAATGGATGATTTTGTTTACCGCAAAAGTCGCTAATCCAATCGGGCTTTGCAATGAAAATATTCGGTTTGCATCAGCCGGATATGCCGACGGGAGATAAATACTCACGGATGAAAGACGATATCAAGAACATTGTTACGTTCGAAATCCGTGCTGAGGTGGAATTTCCGCTGTTCGCCATCCGCATATACCAGTAGTACCGCTGTATTCGGCGGAATCCGTCCGAGGTTTTCCGCCCGGAAGACGATGCGGTTGCGGCCACGCTTCAACGTCACACCAAATCGCTTTCCCTGCCTGGTTACCTCCATTCCATCGGCGATAACGGCACCATTAACCTCCAAAGAAATGACATCACCATCTTCCACCTGTTCGTCGCTCAATTCCAGTATTACCTGCTCCGTACCGACTTTCAGCTGTCCGATGCGCTGATTGCGCCTGCCTTTGGTATATACGGGTGTTTCCCGGGGCGATGTTGGCTCGGCATAGCCAGCGGTATCCGTTGGTTCGTCCGGATCGCGGCCGGGAAGTGGCACCGATGGTTCAGATGGTTCTGGCATTACCGGAGGCGCTGGCTCATACTGAAAACGGGCCACCATGACCGTTGAATAGGCATTGCTGCGATCACTGAAATCAAACCCGTATAGCTGACCGCTGTCGCCTCCGGTCCCGATCAAAAAATCAGCAGTATTGGGTGGCAGGTCGCCATAGTTGTCTGCAAAGAAAGCCAGGTAATTTTCACCCGAGTCCAACACGATGCTGTCTAAAGACATGGCCTGTTCCAGGGGCAGTCTATCCGCCAGCATCCTGCCGTTGTGTACAATGGTGACCGTATCCCGGTCGTACCGCTCCTCATCCTGGATAGTCAGGCTCAAAATGTTCCGTTCGCTCTTTATCGGATCGTACACCCCGTAATAGATGGTGTCTGTATTTACGATGCGCTGGGTATGCGGGTGTACCCAGGGCTCGCTGTCCGTCCGCTGGAGTACGACGTCCGTCCGGTAAAGGAAATCGCGCAGAAAGACTTTGGTATTGGTGTAGAACTCATTATCGTAAAGCCCCCACATGAAAATCCCGAAATTATCCAGCCAAAGTCGTTTCAGCACCAGCTTTTCACCGTCGGCGCCAGTCTGTTGATGTTCCAGCACCCCATTCAGGTACATCATCCAGGGTCCAAGCCCAAACGGTTCCTCGATCAATGGATATTTATTGCGGCCTATCCCCAGTTGTCCATCGTTTTTCTTGACGAACAGCAACTCGTATTCGCCCTTGAACAAGTGGGCGTGGGTCAACTCCAGCCTGGCAGGATACAGCATTCCGGCCGTTGGCTCGGCGATGCGCAGCGTCATGTCAATGGCTGGGATATGGGGCCAGGGTTTATACGACATCGACCAGGTTCCGGTCCACTGCGATTGTGCCGAGACTGTTTCCGGCAATCCCATCACGCCCACCATCCAGACTCCCAAAAAACTAATCCAACTATTCAGACACGCCACTACCTATGGAAAGTTTGGTGCAATAAAATCCGCAAGATAGGTACACTCCGAGGCCGCAGTACGAATGAAATCCGTATCGAGATAGTTCTCGCGCAATTCCCTGAAATACCTATTGCGCTGACTAAACACCCAAAATGGATCGGGCTGGCCCTGTGCGGACGCATAAATTGTATCGTAATAGTCGCGGATACTGTCAAACAGATACGATTTCTGCTCGCACTTTGCCAGCATAAACGTGCATTTGGCCTGAAATTCCCGGTCATCGCTCAACTCCCGGGCTTTTTTATACCACACCGCCGCCTGGTGGGCTTCGTGGAAATCGCCGGAATAATAGTAAGCACCTTTCAGGTAGTTATCGGAACTTGTCCAGCTGTAGCTGATCAGCTGCCAGGAATTGCCAAAAGCGCCGGTTTGATAGACCCCATTGGCCAGCTGGAAATAATATGCAGCGGCGTGGTCCGGATCGTCCGCAATCCGTCGCTGCAGGTCGGCCATGGTGTTTGCAAATTCCGCCTTTGATAGCGCTTCGTTACCAAATTGCTTCGGGTAGTCGCTAAGTGTTTCCAAAAACGGATCGGGCCATAGCGTATCTTCTTCCGCACTGTACCAATTCACGGGTGCGGGGGGTGCAAAATCAGTCGACAGGTGTGCAAAGGCTTTCGATGCAGCGGCATAATCGTGCATGCGGAGGTAAGCCGTTCCGAGTAAATCCCAAAATGGGTCGGATTCCAACGCACCCAATTGCTGCTTGAAAAGCGGCGCCCAGGGTCTATCTAACCCCTCTCTTCCCCAGGTAGCTAAGCGTTCAAGCGCGGCGGGCTGCAGTTGTTCCTGCCAAAAGGCCTGCGTGGGCCATCCCAGGCGGTCGTACAGTTCGCCTGCGGGTTCGATTTCGGTTCCTCCCGGAGATGCTCCCTTCCACATTAATAAAGCGGCCATCGCGGTGTCCTTTTGCTGCATGTAATGCGGGGCCAAAACGGATTGGTACAGGTTGGTCGCCGTGCGGTTGAACCGGAGATCGGCAGCCGCCATCCAGGAATACCGTTCGTTGCCATAGCGAGTGATTGCCTGATTGATTTCATCCTGTCGTTTTTGGTCCAGCCACTGCAGTGCAGGTAACATTGCCTTTTCGTCTACGCTGTCTGTTGCCTTCAGCCGGTTTACGTTGATCAACAGTTCAACAATCCGGTACTGGTCTGCCAGCCGCTCGGAAAGCCGCCCCACTTTTACCCCTGCCAGCAGTACCTCCGCTTGGTCGGCGTTGCCCAATAACCAGTGTACATACGCTTCGCTCACCATGCCCAATCCAGGCTCGGTGTAGTGCTTTTCAGATGCCAGCTTTCGCGAAAAATCGGCAATCCACGCCGCATGATTGCGGGCTTTTGCCTGGGTGGAATCCGGCCGGTAATAATCCGACCACCACCCACCATTGTAATATTGCGAGGTTTCAGTAAGCTGGGTTTCCAATTTATTGATTTCCCGGGTAAGCAACACGCCCACCAGCGGACTTTTCGGTGCCAGGTCGTAGACAGATGATAGGGTCTCACGGTCAAAATCACCGTTATTGAATCCCTGGATGGCCCAAATGGCTGCCTGTTCTTCGTTGGATTGGGCGAGGGCGAGTACATCTTCAAACGGGACATCGATGTAATGGAAGTTCTTGTAAGCCTGCACCCGCCGTTCGGGGCTTGCGGTAAACACCTTTGAAAATAGGTATGCAGCCTCAGCGGGTTCATTAAGACGGCGGGTTGCGCCGGCCTTGAGCGCAAGTGCCCACCCTTTTACGGCAGACTTCTCACGCGAGGGCTGGATGTATTCCTCGTAGGTTTCGACGCAATCCTCAAACAAGCCGGAGTAATGGTACATCCGAGCCGCCTGGTAGGCATACCGCAGACGGAGGAACCGGTTCCGTGGATGTTCGTCGGCCCGTCGGAGTGCGCTATCTGCAAGCGCTTCCATCCGGCCAAGATCCATGGTATCCCTCGGATCCGGATCCCAATAATGGTTGTAAGTCACTGTCGCATAAGGCTCCAGCTCCTTAGCAAACAGGAAATAAATGCGGGCCGGTTCGTTTGCCGCCAGCCCTTTGAGGTACGTATTGGCTGCCAGGCTGTCGGGAAGCGCCACCTCACCGCCGGTCAGGTAACGCAGGATAACCGAATCGGTTGCGCTATCGGTATGATACATCAGCTGTCCCACATCCACTGCCCGCACTCCTTTCCCCAGGTAATCCGCCCATTCCCGGCTGTTGATCCGTACTTCAGATTCGGGCTCGGCTTCATCATAAAGGAAACGCATGTTTGTAAATGAGAAGGGCACATAGCCTTCATCGGGCACATTGTTGTGAAAAAACGACACGTAATAATCGTACGGATCCGGCTCCGGACCACAAGCGATATTGATGGCTATCTCACCGAAATAACTCAATAGGAATACGCTAAAAACGATGCACAATCTCTTGAAGCTGTTCATCAGAAAACGATTTAAATACTTGGTTATCCAAGTGATAAAACAATAAAGTAAACCTTTCCTTCCGCTTATACCTGGCCAGAAAATCTGCGGCAGCAGAAAGATCTTCCCATCGGGTCTGCTCCCTCCGCACCACGTCGCCCTGTTGTAATCCGGCAGCGGGCAGCGCTACCTTCAGTCGGTATAACGACGATTCCGCATCCCGGGCAAAAACGGAGGTATCCGAGAGCATACGCGGATCGAGGCGTTTGCTGATCCCTGTATATTGGCCCTTCCGGAACACCACCGACCAACTGAACAAAGGTAACGCCATATCCATGGGCAGCGGGTATTCGGACAGGAAATCTTTCAGATAGGTATCCATCTCCCGCAGATCGATGATGGAGTTGTGTTCGCCGGGTTTTCTCAGATTACCCATATTGTAGCACATCAGCAGTGTGCGGTCTACCGGTGGGACACCGCTGCTCCGCCGGTTGCGTACCTGATGGAGGCGCAAGGTAGCAGAGAGCCGCACGGAATCCGCCATCCGAGCGCGAATCGCTTTCAGAAATCCGAAATATGCGTCCCTTGTGGATGCCGTCCAGTCGCAATCGATCTGGAGTTCATCAAATCCCGTTTTCCCCGCCTGCTTCACCTTCGCGGTCACGAAATCGATGATCCGGCCGGCCAGTTCCTCTTGCTGCCCGGCGGATAAGTCTTTCAACACGTTGTTAATGATATATACCACCGGAACGATGGCGAGGGAATCGGGAAGCGGTTCCCGGAAGGTAATTGCCGAAACCGGGACGGCCTCACCCTGCGGCCCCTGGGTATCGATGTCCATGATGCGGACAAACAATCGCTTTGCTCCGATTTCCTCCAGCGCATGTTTTTCGATTCGGTCGGGTTCGTAAGCGGTTTTCCAATAGTAAAACGATGCCGTGGCCCCGTGATGTTGCCGGTTGCATGCTATCAGGGCAATCATCACACCAATTAGACCGATCAACCGGCAAACGTGCCTGATTTCCATCGTCCAAAGATACATTAAGCGGCTATTGCCGGCAATAGCTATTTTCAGGGATTCAGTGGACAAGCCTGTAGCGTTAGCGATATTGACTACGTTTTTAACGTAACAATGCTCATTAATAAACCCTATTATGAAACATCATCCATTTGTTATCGCGTTTCTCATCTTCACCGCATTCATCTCCGGGTGTAAAAAAAACGACAACCTCAAAACGCTGACGGGGACCATCGTTGATACGGGTTCGCCGGCTGTGGACGGTTGCGGTTGGTTGTTCCAAGTGGGTGATACGTTTTACCACCCCGTGAATTTAAGCGAGCAATTCCAGAAAAATGGGATCACCGTCACGGTTATCTTCGAAGCGCTGAACGACGAATATCATTGTGGCTTTGTTCCGCCCGGCACGCCGGGGCATCCAAAAATCAAAATCCGGAGCATTACGCCAAAATAAACATCAGCAATACAATCTCAGCGATAAGATCCTTTTGACAAAAGCATGGCATTTATCCTTCCCATACATGCCCAAAACCTTATTAACTTGCCATTGTTAACTAACACAAGGGAAAAATTGTATGGAAAAAATAAAAATAGGCCTATCAGACCTGGAAGTAGCACCGATTAACCTGGGTGGGAATGTATTTGGCTGGACATTGGATGAAAAGCAGTCTTTTACCGTATTGGATGAATTTCTGGAAGGCGGATTCAACTTTATTGACACGGCTGACACCTATGCGTGGTGGGTGAATGGTACAGGAGGTCAATCGGAAACCATCATCGGCAACTGGCTGAAAAGCCGTGGCAACCGCGACCGGGTGGTAATCGCCACCAAAGTAGGGTCTGAGACCAAGGAGCACTCTTTTGATATCAGCAGAACGCATATTCTCCGATCGGTGGATGAATCGTTACAGCGGTTGCAAACCGACTACATCGATTTATATTACACACATTACGACGACCATAAGACGCCCGTGGAAGAAACGCTTTCCGCGTATGATGAAGTCATCAAGGCTGGAAAAGTACGTTACATCGCTGCTTCCAACGTGTCACCGGCACGGCTGGAAGAGTCCTTCGATTTGGCGGAAAAGAAAGGTCTCCCCCGCTATGTGGCCCTGCAACCCCACTACAACCTGGTGGAACGAGCGGGCTACGAAACAGACTACGCTCCCCTGGCAGAGAAATACGGTCTGACGGTATTCCCCTACTGGGCGCTGGCGGCAGGCTTCCTCACCGGAAAATACCGCAGTGAGGCCGACCTCGGCAAAAGTGTACGTGGCGGTGGTGTAAAAAAATACCTCAACCCCAAAGGACTGGCAGTTCTGGATGCCTTGGATAACGTAGCCGCCAAACATCAATCGACACCTGCTACCATATCGCTCGCCTGGCTGCTGGCTCAGCCGCACATCGGTGCGCCCATTGTCAGTGCTACCAGCCGGCAACAACTGGAAACCATCTTCGCCGCACCCTCCTTAAAATTGGACAGCGAAGACCTTGAACAACTGGACAAAGCAAGCAAGTGATGACAACACGAAGGACATTCATCCAACAGGCAGCGGTCATTGCTGCAGCCGGTACGGCGATTGTCCCGGGTCAGGCATCGGCTGTTTCAAGCCGTGATTCCCGTCAAACAACACCAAAAGAACACCAACCCATGAATATCTTGTCTAAGAACTTAACATTCCCGCAGAACTACGGGCTGGGCGGTGTCGGCCCCGGCAACGGCTGGCACACCAATACCAGCGAGCAGATCCATCAAACGCTGCAGGCAGCATGGGAAGCCGGCGTCCGGTACTACGACACGTCGCCGTTCTACGGATACGGACTGAGCGAACGCCGGTTCGGTCATTTCCTTTTTGAGAAAGACCGGTCGGAATACCTGCTGTCTACCAAAATCGGCCGGATATTCGAGGCGGATCCGGCGTTCGAACCCGGATCGGCCGGACTGTGGAAGGGCCGGCTCAATTTCAAATTCCGCTACGACTACACTGCCGACGGCGTGAAGCGTTCCATCGAGGACAGCCTGCAACGCCTGGGCTTGTCATCCATCGATATCGTATTCGTGCACGACCTGTCACCCGATAACGGGGATCTGGGCGACCAATGGACGGAACAATTTGACGTTGCGGCCAAGGGAGCCTTCCCTGCGTTGACAAAAATGCGTGAAGAAGGAATTATCAAAGGCTGGGGACTTGGCGTAAACCGGCCGCAGCCCATCCTGAAAGCACTGGAAGTGGCCGATCCGGATGTCATGCTGGTTGCCATCCAATATACCCTGTTCGAACACGAAGATGCCCTCAACAACCTTTTTCCCGCCATGGCTGCAAAAAAAGTGAGGGCCGTTATCGGCGGGCCATTGAACGGTGGGTTTGCCGCCGGCCTGAACCGGTGGAACTACGGGCCCGGCCTCCCCAAGGATAGGGTGGAAAAGCGCAACCGGATTAAGGCCATAGCCGACCAATATAAGGTGAGCCTATCTACCGTTGCCCTGCAGTTTGCTGCCCAGCATCCGGTCGTGGCGGCGGTGATCCCCGGAGCCAGCCGCCCGGAACAGGTGAAAGAAAATGTACAGTCGTTTCATACTACTATACCCACAGCGCTGTGGAAGACACTGAAAGATGAGAAGCTTATTCATCCAGACAGCCCCGTGGGTACCTAAAAAAACAGGCGATGGCAATCCGAAAGAATTACAGTAAGGTCATGCTGATATTGATGGCACTGGTTACAACGGCAAGCTTAGATAGCCGCGGGCAACAACGATACCATAGTGACAAACTCATTCCAGTTGCCGATCTGGGTAAACGCCGGGCGATCGGTGTCAGTGTGTCCTCAGACAATCGGCTGTTTGTTTCCTTTCCCCGGCAGGGAACGGACTACCTGTATGGCCTCACTGAAATCGTTAATGGCCAGCCCCTGCCCTTTCCGGACGAAGGCTGGAATGCTCACGACGGCGACACAGCAACCCGTTTCGTCAACGTGCAGGACCTGTACGTAGATACCGAAGATAACCTCTGGGTACTGGACTCAAAACCTGCCCCCAAGGGATCAATATTTGGTGGTCCGAAAGGTAGTTCTGCAGCGGGTGCTTTCAAGTTATTGAAAATTAACCTCGCGTCAAATCGTGTAGAACGTGTATACACCTTTGACGATCTCGACAAAAGCACTTCGGGGCTCAATGATGTGCGCGTAGACACCGATAAGGGCTTGGCTTACCTCTCCGACCCGGGCCGCGCAGCGATTGTTGTGCTTAACCTTACATCCGGCACAACCCGGACCTTGCTTAAAGATCAACCTTTTACCACGGCGGATCCGGATGTTATCCTTACCTATGACGGCAAGGAAATGCGGGATGGAAACGGTAATCCGTTCCGTTCGAATGTCAATGGCATTGCACTGACCAAAGACAACCGGCACTTTTATTTCAAGCCGATCAATAAGCTGAACCTCTATCGCATCGAAACCCGGTACCTGGCGGATGCGTCACTTACGGATACCGAACTGTCATCGCATGTGGAAGACATGGGCAGGACCACCGTGACCCACGGCCTCATTGCCGATAAAAAGGGCAACATTTACCTGACCTCGTCCATGGATTACAGCATCAAGTATCTTTCGCCCGATGGCAAACTGCATACCCTCGTCCAGGACTCGCGCCTGCTTTGGCCGGATTCATTTGGGATCGGATCAGATGGATACCTGTATTTCTCCTGTGCCCAGTTGCAGCGCGACCCGCAGTGGAACAACGGAGAAAACCGGGTGGAATACCCGTATCAGATTTATAAAGTGAAGCTGCCTTAGACTACCCGACGCCCTCCGGCAATTCTCCCCGCCGAAAGCGGTTTACAAGTTCATGTGCCAAGCGTGTGGGTTCGGGAATCCGGTATTTTCCAATGCATTGCCGGATGATTTGCAGGCTATTTTCCATACCCAGTAAATGCCCGGGTGACACAAATACCGGTGCGGTTTTATTTTTGCTGCGAAATGCGTAGCCGATCTGCTCGGCCCCGGTCATAATAGCGCTATGATCGCCCACCCAGGGGCCTGGTTCATTATATTTACCTGTCAGCAGCTTTTTGGCGCACCCCATACTCGGTTGCCCGGTCTCGACACCGAAATGCGCGGCAATGCCCAACCGGCGCGGGTGCGCAATACCATGCCCATCCACAACCAATACATCAGGCTTTACCGTCAATCGTTCCCATGCCTCTTTTAACGCAGGCACTTCACGGAAAGCCAGGTATCCCGGCACATAAGGAAAGTGTGTTTCTGCCTGGACCAACGACCAGCCAACGGGCCGCAGTGCCGGAAACGAGAGCAGGATAATACCGGCATAAATTGTCGTACTGTATAAATTCAATGAAATATCGGCACCGCCGATGAGCCGCGGGGATACCTCCCGCTCCGTGGTGTCGGTGCGCTTGCGCAACTCCTGTTGCAAAAGGGTTGCTTGGGGGATGCTTAGTGTATCGTAATTCTCCATAACATCACTTCGGCAAACAAGATACCAATTATCCTGCGAACAAACATAATCACCGGGATACCGTTACGCTTTAATAATCACTATATTTGAAACACATAGCTCGCTCGATGTATGGCCTCACCCTGGTACCAGCAAACCACTGAACAGGTATTGAAACACCTGGATTCTTCCCCCGACGGATTAAACAAAGCAGACATTGCCGCACGGCAAGAGCGCCACGGCCCCAACAAGCTCGAAGGTGGCAGGCGAAAGTCCAAGCTGGCCATCTTTGTCGCTCAATTCAAAGACGTGATGATTGCCATACTTGGTGTGGCGGCAGCCATTTCCTTTTTTGTCGGCGAGCATACCGATGCCTATGTCATCCTGGGCATCATTTTAGGCAATGCTATCATCGGTTACATCCAGGAAAGCCGGGCGGAGGCATCCATACAAAAACTCCAGCAGATGGCCGCCCAGCACACCATGGTTGTACGGAACGGCACCCCTGCGGAAATCGAAGCCAGCCAACTGGTACCCGGGGATGTGGTGCTGCTCGATGCCGGGGACATCGTTCCCGCAGACGGACGGCTGCTGGAAATCAGCGCCCTCAAAATGGAAGAAGCCATGCTTACCGGCGAAAGTCATTCCGTGGAAAAACATACCGATCCCATTGAAGGGGATAAATTGTTGCCGGGTGATCAGCTCAATAGGGTATTTAAAGGAACGGTGGTAAGCAATGGATCGGCAAGGATGGTCGTCACTGAAACGGGGATGAGTACTGAAATGGGGAAAATTGCCTCCCTGCTTGAAGGCGAATCCCAACAGACGCCGTTGCAGCGAAGACTTCAAAAATTCAGCAAACAACTGGTCATCATCGTGCTGGTAATTTGTACGGCCATATTTGCTTATGGCTTGTACCGCGGTGAACAGGCATTGACGATCTTTCTTACCGCCTTATCGCTGGCCGTTGCGGCCTTGCCCGAAGCTCTTCCTGCGGTAATCACCATTGCCCTTGCCAATGGGGCCGCCCGGATGGTCAAGCAACAGGCGCTCATCAGGAGGCTGCCCGCCGTCGAAACACTCGGGTCCGTCACCTATATCTGCAGCGACAAGACCGGCACACTCACCAAAAACAAAATGACGGTGGAGAAGGTCTGGCATGCAGGCGGACAGGAAGCGCTGTTGTGGCATGCGTTCTTGCTGAACAATGAACTCCGGTTTGACGAAAGCGGGAAACCCATGGGCGACTCCACGGAGGTCGCCCTGGTCACTTACGCGCTTAAAAAAGGGATGGATAAGCAACAAGCAGAAAAGAAATATCCGAGGGTAGATACCCTACCTTTTGATTCAGAGCGCATGCGCATGAGCTCTTTACATCAGCAGGGCGACAAATACCTGCTGCTGGTGAAAGGTGCGCCGGGAAAAATTGCCGAAGCCCTCTCGGCCGATTACGCCGACGAGAAAGAAAAGTGGCTGGACCTTAACCGCGAATGGGCCCGCGAAGGGCTAAGGGTACTCTTTTTTGGCTATAGATGGCTGGATAGGCAACCGGAAGAACTGGATGCGTCCCTGGAAGCGGAATTGGATTTCCTAGGTATGGCAGGCATGATAGATCCACCGCGCGAGGAAGTCGTGGAAGCCATTAAATTATGCAAAACAGCGGGAATTAAGCCCGTTATGATCACCGGCGATCAGCCGCTTACGGCAATTGCCATTGCCGAGCGCTTGAACCTCATCACCAGCAATGACGAAAAAGCCCTTACCGGATCGGACCTCAATAAACTTTCGGACGACGAACTGAAAGCCAAGGTTCAGCACACCACTGTTTACGCTCGGGTTTCCCCTGAACAGAAACTCAATATTGTAAAAGCCCTTCAGCAAAACGGCGAATTTGTGGCCATGACCGGGGACGGTGTCAACGATGCACCCTCATTGAAGCAAGCCAACATCGGCGTGGCCATGGGGATAACCGGAACGGATGTCGCCAAGGAAACCGCGCACATGATTCTACTCGATGATAATTTCGCCACTATCGTCAAAGCCATTAAGGAGGGGCGCCGTATCTACGACAATATCCGGAAATTCATCCTGTATGTGCTGTCTTGCAACCTCGGCGAAATCCTCGTCATCTTCTTTGCGCCGATTCTGGGATTGGCTATTCCGTTGCTTCCGATTCATATTCTTTGGATTAACCTCGTAACAGATGGTCTACCGGGCTTGGCACTGGCATCCGAGCCCGCGGAGAAAGACACGATGCAACGGCCACCACGCCAACCCGGCGAAAACCTCTTTGCAGGCGGCCTTGTCCCGCGTATCCTGCTTACCGGCGTACTAATGGCTACCGGAGCATTTGTCCTGCAACTCCTGGCGATGAACAAGGGCTATGACACCGCATACCAGCAGACCATGGTGTTCTCGATGCTGAGTTTCGCACAATTAGGAAACGTACTGGTGATCAGAAGTTTAAACACCCCCTTGTTCCGTCTTCCTTTGTTCCGGAATCCGTTCTTAATCGTAACCATTCTATTTTCGGTGGGATTGCAATTGCTGCTGGTGTATACACCGTTCCTGCAACCGGTCTTCAAAACCGTAGCACTGCCTGCCGAGGCCATCGGATTGACAGTTTTGGTATCTGTTTGCTGCGTAGCAGGTATTGAAGGGTTGAAATTGCTGATTGCCAAACTATCAAACAACTGATCTGTTTTACTAACGTGGTACCTTTTTTGTTATTTAACACGGATGAAACCTCTAAAGTTAACGATTTACTGCATGATAGCTGTGACAGTCGCTGCTGGATCATGCCAAATGAAACGGACAACCTCCAACCAGGGGGCGGATTCCGCTCACAATAGCCAAAATTCGCTCGATTGGAGCGGAACGTATCAGGGGACTCTCCCTTGTGCCGACTGTCCCGGTATCCGGTATGTACTTACGTTGAAGGAAGACAACTCCTATCAACTGAAAACGCAGTATCTGGAGCGCGGTGATTCCGTGTTTACGGAATCCGGCAAATTCAAGTGGGATAAAAACGGTAATCAGATTACGCTTGCTGAACGAGGCGAAAAATTCCAGGTGGGTGAAAACCAGCTGTTTCATCTCGATATGGAAGGCAATCGGATTACCGGAGACTTAGCCGAACATTACATTCTGAGCAAAACCACGGAAAACATCACCGGGAGGTATTGGAAACTGATAGAGCTACGGGGTAAGCCGGTTGCAGATGGAACCACCCAAAAAGAACCATATATCCGTTTAAATGCAGAAGATAACCGCGTCGAAGCAAACGGTGGTTGTAACGTATCCGCCCGACCAAGTACATATTTTCTGATTAATTGATCGTCTTTAGCTTTACGCCCAAAATAATAGGATTATGAAAGAGCGTAGAGATTACATGTTTACCCTGGTTGTTCAGTGGCGTGA
>Ga0182746_1000420_pt1 | contig 59680 bp, 55 predicted proteins | sample eDN3rd30CBELigOP_FD_128881 | JGI IMG/M metagenome (GOLD analysis project Ga0182746, IMG submission 128881) | Enriched Organic Plus compost microbial communities from Emeryville, California, USA - eDNA 3rd pass 30_C BE-Lig OP (version 2) (version 2) ...
GCCGTCATGGCGGCGCAGGCCGCCATCCACGCCAGTCGATGCCCGTTGCCCATCGCGGCAGCACGAAACATCTGCCACGCTTTCGCGAAACTTGCGTGGATCCCGGCCTTCGCCGGGATGACTGTCCGTGGCTGCAGCGCGGGAGAGGCGGCGAAGCCAGAGTGCTTCCGGAAAAGTGGGCACCGGTTTTCCGATGAGGAGCACGGCAAAACACGAGTGCTTCCGGAAAAGTGGGCACCGGTTTTCCGATAAGAAGCACGACCTAGAAGAGGTGAAAGGTGGTCGCGTCCGAAAAACTGAGCCAGTCCGATTGGGGATCGGCGGCCTCGGGCGCGCAGCAAAGCGGCCAGTGATCGGCGATGCTCAGCGCGGCGCCGTCGGTGGGAGCGGGATTCCCCGCAACGATGCGCTCCGCAATATCCTCGCGCGTCCAGGCCGGAGCATGATCGAACACCACGCGCTCGATGCCTGCGCCTGGCGCCCCGAAAAACTCGCTGACGAGGATCGAGCCCTCGGGAACGACAAGCAGCAGATCGCGATCTCCGATGCGGAAGGGCTCCACATCCTCCGGCGCGATGCCGCCCGCCAGCACGAGCTCGTCGATGTCGTCCGTGCCGGCTGCGAGATCGATGATGATGTCGTTGCCGTCGCCCTGCAGATAGACGTATCCATCGCTGCCCGGCCCGCCGATCAGTATGTCGTCGCCGGGTCCGCCGTAGAGCGTATCGTTGCCCGCTTTGGCGTCGATCACGTCATTGCCCGCGGTGCCGATGATGCGGTTGTCGCCGTCATCACCCGAGGAGGCATCGCCGATGACGGCCGGGTCGTCGGCGACGATGAAAGCGCTGCGCAGGTGTGTGCCGGCATCCGCCGCCGGCCGCATCACACGGTTGTCTTCGAGCAGATCGACGCCCTTCCCGAGCACGATGCGATCGGTCTTGTCGCTCCACTGCAGACGTTCGATGGAGAACAGGTGATCGACGCCGGTCTCGAAGGTGGCGACGTAGTTGGGCACCTTGTGCGCAATCCAGTGGCGATTGAACGAAATGGTCACCTCGCCGGCGCCGGAATAGTCCATCGCATCGGTGCCGTCGTCCGCATAGGCGAGCTGCGGCTGGCCGCCATGCACGATGTTGAAGCCGGGCGACCAGCGGATGAGATCATCCCCCTCCCCGCCGTAGAACTTTTCGATCGCGTGCGCATCGCTGCCGCCGGTGAACGTATCGTCACCCGCGCCGCCGAGCAGCGTGGTGAAGCCGTGCTCGATGCGCATGTGGTCGTCGCCTCCCGTGCCGAGCAGTGTCGACATGCCGGGCGAGCGGTGCATGCCATGGGGCAGCGTGTGCGTCGGATCGAGCCCCGAGTAGTGGACGAGCGAAGCGACGGCGGATGAGGAGTTGATCGTCGGCGTCGGCGAGCCCAGCAGGCCGTAGGCGATGTAGGGGAAGTCCTGCGTGTCGATCTCGCGGGCAAAAGAGGCCATCGTCTCCCACGCGCGAAACTCCTCGCCGTCGTAGGGCAGCGGCCGGCTGCCGCGCAGCGCCGGGGTGCCGATCTTTTCCGCCAGCTCCGTGCGCGAGGCGAGGTTGGCGGCGGCGAGCGTCGTGCGCCCGTCTGCCCCTTCGACGCCGAGGAAGATGCCGTAGGGCGTGGGGTCCCGCACCCCCTCCATGACGAACCAGCTGTCCTGGCGCCCCCCACCGGCATCGCCCGGTTCGAACACGAGCTGCAGGTGGTCGAAGCCGAGGCGGCCGAGGCCGTACATCTGCACCGGCACCCATTCGATGCGCACGCGCGGCAATTCCCCCTCCCCCCGGAAGCCTCCCAATGCCCATAGGCCGGAGCGGCGGTGCGCCGCAACCCTGGATTGTGCTCGGGAATCGTCCATTCGGCGCGGGGCACGGCCTGGACCGCCGGGCCTGAAGATGCCTAAGATTGCGTAATTGACGGAAATTTAGGGGGAATTCCAGAAGCGACATCTCGGCCGCTGACAGGCAACGTTTACCGTGATTAGATGGAAGCGAAGTTGCCACCTGCACGCATTTTTCTTGCCACCGCGTCGCAGTGGGCGACCTATGCCTTTAAAGCCCGGCCTCGGCCGGGCTTACTTTTTTTGCCGTTCCAGATGACGGCGCCAAGCGCCGACGCCCATCGCAATTGCGCTGAAACCGCGTGCGGGGTACGAACGGGCCGGCGCCGTGCGACCGCCGTGCGGCCCCGTAGCTCAGCTGGATAGAGCATCAGATTCCTAATCTGAGGGTCACAGGTTCAAATCCTGTCGGGGTCACCAATATTTACAGGCACTTAACACTGCCCTCCGGGGGGCTGGGAGCCTCAAAAGCTAGAGATGTAATGACCCTGTAATGAGGCGGCAGGGTTTCACTGCTCTATCCCGCCAATAGCTGCACTACTCGCAAGCTCGCCCTGTCGGGTTGGCGAACGTCGCTTCGCTCCTAGAGCTGAGCTACGGGCGCTTGCCTGACGCGACACTCTTCCCGATACAGACCGCTTCCCGTCTTCTTCATACAACTCTGTACGCTTCCGGCTACGTCCGTACGCCTTCGGTTGCTGCCCGCCTGAGCCCCCGGGTAGGGGGTAGGAAGGGGGGTGCCGGGGGTGCCTTCGGGGTAGAATCACACCTCGAAAATATCGCGCAGAAATTCCAGCCCAATGAGGTTGCGCGATGTCTTGTGCCGCGATTGTGACTAAGCTGCATTGTTTGAATCATGGAATCGGAGGAAGCGAGCAGGGCAACCTAATACAAAGGATATTTTTATGGCGATTTCTGAAGCGCAACTAACAACATGGTCTAGGCCGGGAGCCCAGGTTAGTTCCACCGCAACTCACACTTCGATCAAGGCTGCGCTAGAGGCTCACTCTTGGCCCGCAGGCATGTCGTTCGAGACCTATTTGCAGGGTTCCTACGGCAACCACACAAACATACGCGGAAATAGCGACGTTGATCTCGTTGTGCAGGCAGTTGGGATACCGAACACTCCGTTCTACAGCAACGTCCTCAATCAAGATTGGGCGCAATACAATATCACGCCGGGCAGCTTCTCATTTCCGGAGTTCAAAGTGCAGGTGCGCCAAGCGCTGATAAACTACTATGGCTCTCCGCTGATCGATGAGGAAACCAGCGACAAGTGCATCACCGTGAGGGCAGCTAGCGGAAGGCTGACGGCAGATGTGATTCCGTGCCTGGAGTATCGCCGCTACAATGGTGGCGTGCTCATAGCTAGTGGCATGAAGTTCTTCACGACAACGGGCGCTGAGATCGTCAACTACCCTAAGCTTCATCGTGAGAGGGGCGAAGCTAAGAACAGCGCTGAGCGCACGTCTGGCATGTTCAAGGACATGGTGCGCATCTTCAAGAATGCCCGAGAGCACGTGCCTGGTAACTTCGGTGACCACGCCTCCTACTTCATTGAATGCCTGCTTTTCAACGTCCCAGACGATCGCTTCAGAGGAAGCTACGCTCAAGCTTTTTATGAGATACTGATCTACTTGCAGCAAGCGAACTTGAATGGGTTTAAGACTCAAAGCGGTCAGGAAGACTTATTCGGCGCCGGCAGCACGCAATGGGACGTGACGAAGGCCAACGCATTCGTTGCGGGTATGGTGCGGTTGTGGAACGCGGGCTGACACATGCCAGGAAAGCCATTCTACATCCTAGCGCTTGACGGGGGAGGCGCCAAAGGCGTCTTCACGATTGGCGCACTCAAGGAATTAGAAGGGGTGGTAGGCAAGCCCCTGCACGAGCAGTTCGATATGATCTTCGGCACAAGCGTGGGCGCAATCGCTGCATCGATGATTGCGCTTGGGGAGCCGATGCCCGTGGTGGAAGCTAAGTACCTCAAGATAATTCCTAAGATCATGTCGCCCTGGTTTGCTTGCTGCCGCACCATTGCATTGAAGTCGGCGGCAAAGGCTGCGTTCAAGGAGGCCCGGTTCGATAAGTTCAAGACGATGGTGGGGCTCGTCGCCATGAACTACGAAACCAGCAAACCACTGATTTTCAAGAGTTCAAAAGAGCAAGCGCATGGCCTTGGCGCTACGTTCTCGGGTGGGTTCGGATGCACTATCGCTGATGCGGTTGTGGCGTCATGCGCTGCGGTGCCGTACTTCAGCAAGGCTCACTTAGTGACTGACAACCAAGGCCCGGTGGTGCTCATCGACGGCGGTTTTGTCGGTAATAATCCGACGCTATTCGCGTTAGTGGATGCGCTTGGTCCTCTAAAAATAGAGCGGGAAGACGTGCGCGTAGTTAGCATTGGCGTTGGCAGCTATCGGGAACGGCCGGGTTGGCGGCAGTGGTGTCTTGAGAAGCTGCTACCAGTCGAAGCAGTCTTGGCAGCTAACACCAATACGCTTGAAATCGTGCGCAAGTTCCTGCTGAAAGATGTCAAGGTCGTACGAATCGACGGTGCGTTCGCCGATAGGAAGTATGAGACGAGCCTGCTTGAGACTGACCCAAAGGTGCTCAAGCGCTTGATCGCTCTCGGTAGGGTGAAGTTCGGAGAGTGTGAGGCTGAAATTAGGGTGCTATTAGAGAAGCCCCCGACGAGCAGGTCGCCAAGTTAGGCCCATTCTACAGAGGAAGTTGGTTGACGATGTAGGCCTGTGTACCCCTTAGGATACGCTCTCCTATAAACTTTCCTATGGAGTCGTATGATAAGGGGTACATAGGGGTACATTCCTCGGATCGTCTCCTATGGAAATGCGCCTACAGCCATCCATTCCCTCACCTCACACCTCGTCTTCTCACCTTCCCTGGATAGGGCAGGGTCGACTGTGAGTGTCACCCTCCCAGGAGCTTTCGCACTCTCGTGTATTCGTCCTCACCCATGGACGGTGCAGCTAAGTCTACGGCCTCATAGACATAGATACCGTTGCCCTTGGACACCCAAGGCGCCCGTTCCTCTGGCTTTGGATTGTCGTTAGCTGCGGCCTTCTGCCTGTCCCTGAGCTTCCAACCGACGTAGACCATCCCTTGCGACGTTCGCTTACGTTGGATGCCTCGCTCTTGGAGATTGCCGGGAAGGTAGTTGCTGGACTGGGCAAATTCGTTCTGCTCCCTGCACCACTGCTCATAGACGTTGAAGACCGCTGACGTCGCTACGGTCGCTGTGGTGTCCTGCTCAAGACAATCGTTGATGAAGACGCTCAGCGTATCGTTCTCGTCGATGTACTTGCTAGTGGCTGCCTCTATAGCCCTAGGCACGTCTCCGAGATCGCTGCGGTAGTAGACCATGGCTGCCTCTGCCAGGGACGCAAACACGCCCTCTCGCTCCGCCCAGAGCTTCGAGAGCAAATTCTTGTCCATCTTGTCGCCGGTGAACTGAGCCTCGAGCGGCACGATCCGCACGCGGCGCTTCCAACCGTGCGAGCCGTCCTTGAAGGGAGGGATGCGATTGCACTCAAACCAAAGCTTGTGCGTCGGCTGGAATGTGAACTCACTTCCATAGAGTCTGGCACCAATCAGCGAGCCGCTGCCGGTTAGGTCTTTGATCTGCTGCTCATCCCATTTGATCGTCCCGCTGGCCTCGCTCGCTATCGCGAACCTCAAGCCCTTCAGCTTGCCCGTAGCTGACAGCTTACGGACGCTACTGCGGTCCTTGGATAGGAACTGATCGAAGTCTACTTTGGAAGCGTAGTCCCCGAGGATACGCAGCATTAGCTCCGTGAGCACGGTCTTGCCGTTGGCTCCCATGCCAAAGAGCGTAACGAACACCTGCTCATCTACATTGCCAGTAAGCGAGTAACCGAGGGCCAACTTGATCCACTCGATTAGCTCCACGTCACCCTGAAAGATGTCCCTAAGGAACTTCTCCCAGGTCGGAGCTTTGGCAGCTGGATTGTAATCGACGGCCGTACTCTTAGTGACCATGTGAGCGGCGCTGTGAGGGACAAGCTCTCCTGTCTTCAGGTCTACGAAACCGTTCCGGCAATTGATCTTTGATGGGTCAGCATCGAAGGCGTCGACGCTAACGCCAAGCTCGTCGCTCGCCAGCTTCAGCATGTTCTCAAGCTGTGGGCGGTTGTCGGAAGCTCTGGCCCACTTCCATAGCCGTTCCCGTCCTTGCTCATCCTCGCAGCGCTTGGCCTCGTCGAAGATGGTCTTGGCGGCTTGCTCAGCCTTCCTATAAATCCGCACCTTGCTCGGATTGGTGTTCCAGCGAGTGCCGTCGAATATGGCCCAAGACCGATCCTCGTGGATGTAACAGAGCTTGCTGCCGAACAGTTTGACAAAGCGGTCTTTGTTACCAACGTCGTGGTCCCGCCAGTCCTTGCGTTCAAAATCATTTGTCATGTGAAATCTCCTAATCAAAAAATGAAGCGTGGGGCTCGCATTGCCCCAACGCTAAGTATGAAGTTGCTATTCGCAGGCTGGCCCGTCGACTACTGCTGGACGGCCCTCATCGGCGAGCCACTGGTCTATTCGCCGGATTAGCTCCTGCACGCCAGTGAACATCCCGACAAGATGATCCTTAGCCTTGGTGCTCTTCGGCGGCCCAGCTACGCCTTGGTAGCTGAACACATATGTGAGCGAACTATCCGGGCACTTCTGAATGACGAAGGGGCCGTAGATGCGCTGGCCTTGTTCGATCATCAGTCGGTCTTGTTCGCATTCCCACGCGATGCGTGCTTGCGACTTCTTGTTATCCTCTACTGTCATTTTGTAAGGTGCATCCTCCAGTCGTTTGCGCATGAAATTTGCGAGATAGTCGTCGGGCTGACCAAACCTACTCATCGCCGACATCGAATTCAGATGCGAGCTTGGGCGGCTGCAGGGCATTGAAGAGACGTGCAGCGACCTTGCGCCCGAACTCTTTGTCCCGTTTGCCGTAGCGCTTAAGCAGCGTCTGTACTTCGGCATCAGCTTCCATGCTGGTCCACGCTTGGTCTTCGGGCGTGGCATCCGCGTAGCTCTCGCGCAAGTGCGGAGGAATGTACTTTCGAGTATCCATTGCCATGTGAGTCTTCCTTTCTTGGTTTTGTGGTCCAGATGCAATTTCACTTTCTGCGTGGTGCCGTAGGACCAGTGCCAGCATCAGCAAATAGTTTGAGTGGTAGTTCTTTTATCGAGTTTAGATCACGCTTAGAAAGCCACCCAGCCCTCGCTTCCTCTGGTTTGAGCTTGGCGTAATTGTACTTTCCGCGGGTCTTTCTCCAAATCGCCCGCCGTCTCTAAAACGATATGGCTTCAATATCCGCCTTGGCCGCAAGGCAGGCGTCTGCTCCGCAATGTCTTTTGATTGCTTGTCTTAGACCTTCGCGCGAGCTGGGGTAGGATTTGGCTCGCCACTTGCCTCCGAGGATGCGCTGTAGGATGAACTGGATTTCGTCCTTGCAGACGATCACTCGCCAATCGACACCTATCCCAAAGAGCACCCTGCGATAGTCCGTGTCGGACTCTCTCTCGGATGTCCCCTTACAATGGGTCGCCAAACACCGGAAACCGTGTCCAGGATTCGTCGGCTCATCTGTGTGGAGGGTAGGGCTTAGGTGCGGGTCTGGAAGCGACGCGAACTTGAGAGACAACATCAATTCGCCTTCTCTCGGCGAACTGCCTTGTCGATGGCTGCGATGGCTTCCCGTACTGACGTCCACTTGCCTTCGAGTAGGCGAGTCAGCTTCTGCTTACCGCGCGGCCTGATCACATAGAAATAATACTGCGGCTCAATCCGCGTGATCAGGTGCCCTTCGTATTCAACCTCTTCGACGCTTTCCAAATCTACTAATGCAATGCCAGTCTGTTTCATTCCGTGGTGGTCCTCCTCTTCTGTTGCTCGGTCCTAATGTGGTCCCCATCTTCTGATGCGCTCCTGCCCAGGGAATGCTCTTCGCTGCTGCTTTCGCGTCATGCTGTACTTCGGGGCGGGTAGGGTGCCGTCGGTGAACTTGTCGGCAATGAAGCCTTCGATATCCATCTTGCCGTGCTCAAGTTGTGGTCGGGTAGGATCGCGGCTGCTGCCGTCAAACGTGTCCATGCGCCCGGTCCTGGTGCTCCTAACGGCAAGCCGAGGTGCACCACCGCCATAGCTGTAGTCGTAGAAGTCCGCTTGCTCCGGCCGGATTTTGTCGCGTTCAGGGATCGTCAGCGCTGGGACTATCGGCTGCTCGCCGCCCTTGCCTTTGACTAGCTGCAGGTTGCTCCGACGTAAGTCCTTGTGATTGTCGTTGACGTATTTCACTCGCTCGCCCGTCTGTGCTCCTGCAAGGATGCGGGCGACGACGAAGTTCTTACCGCCGACTGAGGTCATAACGTTGCCCCCTGAGAGGCGGACGGTCGTGGAATATCCTTTGGCTCGATACCAGTCCCAATCCTCCTGAAGGACGAGGCAGGTTCCCCGCTTGCGATCTTTTCCGAGGGGCACCCGATAGCAAGTTGCGCCATCGATGGTTTCAAGTGCCCAGCCCCTCCTACCCCTAGCCATGTGTCTCCCCCCTATGTCGTTTAAAACCGAAATGGCTCTGCGCTGTGCGTAGTGTCATGACGTTCTCCTTTCGATTGATGGTCGGTTTGCTGCTTGCGCTCTTGCACTTCCCTTGCTGGCTACGGGTGATTTGACCCGCTGCCCCGAACTCGATTAGCCAGCGTGAGACTGTGGATTTTGGACGGTTTCAACGGAGCCGAAGCGCGTCCTGGCTTGGGACTGCACTGCTCTCTCGAATAAGACTGAGAAGGTCCCGCAAGGCTTCAGCTTTCCCATATGACACCGTTGGGACGGTCTGCTGAGACTGTGGGACTGATGCTATTCGCACTGTGGGACGGTGCTTGAGACCGATGGAACCGAAGACGAGAGTTGCGATCTCACAGAACAGCGCTTTAACGAACGGGAACCAAAGCACCAGTCTGTCAAAGATTGCCTGTTCGCTTCCCGTCGGGATACTCGGGCCGTTCAGGGTCCATCATCCGAAGCTGAGCCTCTAGGACGTTGACGGAGGTCTGACGTTCTTCACGTGTGGCTGTGCCACTTTGCACTGTGTCCCGGAACCAGAGGCACGCTGTTTAAACATTAGGCTCGCTTTATTGCTGCGCTGCCTTGGGTGAAAGGGGCACCCTGTTCCGTGCGGTTCCAACTCGGAGGATCACTGTAGGGTGTTGTCAGTACCTATGGAGCCGGTCGCCCAATCTCCTGGCCTCGCTCGCTAGCGCAGGCGTTGCCTCCGATGATCTTAGACGATCCAGCTAACCTGGCCGGTATGCTGCTCGTGTCCCGCCGAGCAATGGTCGTCTCTGCCACTTGCAAAAAGTATCTCATGAGCCGCGTGGGGACATAATTGCTTATTTTTGCCACGTTATGAATTTGCGTTCTAGTAAGTGCGGATTACTTAGAATAGGCGAATAGAACTATGGGCTTGATTAGAAAGAGATGTTGCATAGCTAGTTGCTGCTACGCCTTAATTCCATGACATCGAATATGGCCTCAGAATTTCCGGAGGAATTTTCTGTCAACCGCGAAACGTGTAAGCCCCAGACGGACAATGCGTGGCGCTTCTCGTCCAGGTATTCGTACAGATTGTAGACGGCCTGGAGTTTGTCTTTCGGGACGTGGTTGAGAACCTTTTCGGCGTGCTCGCGGGGAACCTTGAGCTTGCCTAGGTTTGTGCGTCCGGTGCGCCTAAGGTCATGCGTGCGCCAAGACGGAATGTCCGCTGGCATCAGTTTATCGAGGCGTTCCTTTGATCCGCTGTAGTCGCAGATGGGGCGCCAATCGTTGGTATGCGTGACGGTTGGGAACAGGTATGGGCAGCCGGTGTCTAGCTCTTGCTTGGCGTCTTCGATCACTGTGAGGGCTTGAGGCGACAGCGGGACCAGATGCGGCTTACCGTTCTTGGTGCGTGAGCCCGGAATGGTCCAGAGTTCGCCAGAAACTTCCGACAGTCGCAGACCAGCTACCTCGCTGCGCCTCTGCATCGTCAGCAGGAGCAGGCGGTAGAAGTTGCCATAGAGCGGTAGCTTGGAAGTGGCAGACCAGAGCTGCTTTAGCTCGGTGTCGCTTAAGGTCCGCTCCCTGGCACTAGAGGGCGCAGGGGCAAGTATGCTCGCCATCGGATTGGATGGGATAAAGTCGCGAGACATGCACCACTTCAGGAACGGGCTGAGCGCTGCGTAGGTGAGGCGTGGTGAGCCGCTGTCGTCGAGTAGCGATTGCACGTCAGCTTTCGTTAGCTCGTGAACTTTCGAGTCCTTGCCGAGCGCAGGGATGATTTGATTGTCAAAGCGTTGCTCAAGCTCGTCCCAATAGCGTCCTGGCTGACTGTGCTGCCGTACCCACTTGGCTACCGCCTCGCTGAGGGATGGCGCCTGCAGAGCCTCACGCTTGGCCTTCCGGGCGAGTGCCTTGCGTTTGGGTAGATCAACACCCTTGGACGCCTCCACGGCGAGCCCCAGGGCAGTCTGTTGGGCTTCCTTCAGGCTCTTGGCAGCGAACGTTACCCTTTGAGATTTCCCGCCCCTGCCGCCCTGCCACTTCTGTAGGAGCCACGAGACTTGGCCCTTGGGGCTGATACGTACACCGAACCCTTTGAGGTCGGCATCCCACAGGTACACGGCTTTGCCGGAGGCCTTGGCTTGCTTCGTTTCCTGCCCAATGCGGTGAACCGTGAGCTTTGCCGTAGCCATGAAAGACACCTGAAGTGGGGGTGAAATCGGGGTGAAGTGGGGAAGCGTCCTGACTACGCGCGCCCATGGAAGACATAATGAAATCAACAACTTAATCGTTCTCTATGGTGATTTGGTGCGCACTAACTAATTGATATATCAAGACAATTACTGGTGCGCGCCATGGTCACCTAACGCTTAGGTGTAAGGACCGTGTAATGACAATAGTGGGATTGAAGGGGTTAATATGCAATGGGAAAAAGGGCTGTAGAGTGAGAAAAAACACCATAATTACAGGTGTTTGATGTATATAGTCTAAGACTCAATGTGAGCACTAAATCTAGGATGCATCAGATTCCTAATCTGAGGGTCACAGGTTCAAATCCTGTCGGGGTCACCAATAAATCCGGGCTATCTGCCAACTGCACTCGGGCAGGCCCGGAAATAGGTTGCGTATAGGTTGCTGGAGCGGCGTCTTACCCGTGCGCGGGAGGCGGTGGATCGCTAGCACCCGTCAATCCAAACGCGACATGCGACAGGATGCTAGGAACGATATAGCCAAGGGACGTGTACTGGGTGCTTATAATCTCGGTCATGAGATCGGCACGGCACGCGGCCGACGTAGCCGCTGACGCGGAGACGAAGAGCGCGAACGGCGACCCCACCTCGTCAACGGGAAAAAGCCCGTCGACCTCAATCTTGAGTATAAGCCTCTTGGCGTCGCTGCTAACCTGAGCTCGATTTGCTTCAAGGCCGACTGCAAGGCGAGCCCCGTGTCGAGAAAGCCGGCCAGACGATACAGCGACAGGACGCTCAAGATCCTGTTCACCTACTCGGGCAATGTGTGCGCTCGCCCCGGCTGCGAAAATCCGATCATCAAAAACCGGACGCAGTTGTCGGACAACCATGTTCTTGGTCAAATCTCTCATATTCACGCTGCAAGCGACTATGGCCCGAGAGCCGACCCGTCACTAAGCGAAGAGGCTCGCAACGGCCCTGACAATCTGATTCTCCTCTGTCCTACCTGCCATGATGTGGTTGACGGACAGTACGAAACATATCCGCCAGAACTCCTTAAAAGATGGAAGGACGATCACGAGCGACAATTTCGCGAAAGGATGTCCGCAACCATTACCGATCTGGGATACGCCGAGCTTGATATCGCCGCCAAGGCCCTACTGGTTCACCACAAGTCTACAGAAGGTGATCTTCGGTCAGTGCCGCCGGCCGACAAGATCAAGAAGAACGGCCTGAATGCCGAATGCACTTTCCTGCTTCAATTGGGGAGTGCCAAATCGGACGAGGTTGCCTCCGTATTGATTATCGCCGCTCAGCTTGACGCAGGTTTCCCGGAAAGGCTGCGGGCCGGTTTTGTTGCCAAGTACGGCGAACTGAAATCGAAACCACAGACGACGGGCGACGACATCTTCTTCAGCCTCTATTTTTGGGCGGCGGGTGGTTCGAGCAACGAGGTGAGGCGCGGTGCCGGCCTGTGCATTCTATCCCACCTTTTCATTTTATGCGACGTTTTCGAGCGCTGAAACATGACTCTGGGGCCAACGAAGTACGTTCCGGTCGAGTACTCGATCGTGGGGCTAAGCGCTGCATTGCTCGAACGGCTTTCTCCTAACGATACCGTGTCCACTCTTTGGGACCGCGTACGAGATGATGAGAGAGTGAGGACGTTCGACAGATTCGCAGAGGCTCTGACTTTGCTGTACGCGCTCCACCTTCTCAAGCTGGACGGTGGCGTGCTCCTGCGCAGGCGCGAGGCTGCCGAATGATAAAGCGCGTCTGGTCGAGCCTGCCCAACTTCGCTCTCGTCGAGTTCACTCCGGGCTTCAACATTGTGTTAGCAGACAGAACGTCGGATGCGGAGGAGACCGAGAGTACGAACGGGCTCGGGAAAACAACCCTGCTCAGGGTAATTCACTTCTGCCTCGGCTCTGACATCTCCAAAGACAAAGTGGTTGGCCATCCCAACCTGAAAAACGCGACTTTCGGCATAGACCTCACCATGGGCGCTACGCTTGTCCAAGTGGAGAGAAACACCAGTAACGATCGGGTCGTCATTGTTAGTAACTCAGCCTTTGAAGGCGTAGCTATCGAGCATGACTACTTGGATGCTGGCCGGTCCAAGTTGACCCTGGAGAACTGGAAACTGCTGCTCACCCTTCGCTACTACGGTTCCGCCGTAGCCTACAGCAAGAGCGGCCCAAAATTTCGAGACATTGCGCGCTATCTGATGCGTGTAGGCAAGGACGCATACATGGACCCGCAGGTCTCGTTCCGCCAGCAATCAGGCGCGTCCAGAAGACTGTGTACTGGATTCTTGCTCGGTTTGAACTGGGAGAAACAGGCCGAATTGCAAGGCGATATCACCGCGCGGGACCATGTCAAAGTCGGCGCCCAAGTCTTAGCATCAGCCGATGCCGGCAGTAAAACGCCAAGTATTGGCGAGCTGGAAGCTGACCGCGTGGCGATTGAAACGGCTATTCGACATAAGCGAGACGAGGTGGAGCACTTCAACGTGCGCGAGGATTACGCGCAGCTCGAAGACGAACTCAATGAGGTCGACCGTCGCCTTCACGACCTGATCAACGAAAATTACAGCGATAAGCGGTTGCTGGATTTTTATCGACGGAGCGCCAAAGAGCTTCCTGAAGTTGACCCGTCCCGACCCGTTGAAATCCTCAAGGAAGCGGGCGCGTTCTTTAAGGAAGAAGGGCTACGTCGACTGTCGGAAGTGGCAGCGTTCCATTCGACCGTATACAAGAACCGCCGCGAGTTCGTCGCTGGCGAGATGCAGCGCCTCAAGCAAAGTATCGCGAGTAGGGGCGAGAAGATCACCACCCTATCCAACCAGAAAACGCGGGTACTCGGCATACTGAACAGTTCTGGCGCGTTGGAGACGTTGATCGACCTACAGCGGGGGTATACGGAGCTTGTGGCGAAGCGGGAGGCATTGGCCGCACTGCTCGATGAGCGCCGGAAATTTCAGAGGAGAGAAGACGAGCTAACCGAGTCCATCGCTCACCTGCGCCGAGTGATGCGTGCTGATCTGGAGGACCGACAAGCTTCAGTGGACGAAGCGCGCGTGCTCTTCGCGCAGTTTACTGAAGCGTTATACGGCCGACCCGGGAGGCTTAGTGTAGATGTTGCTCGCGACGGGTACTCCTTCTCCTTCTCTATCGACCGGCAAGGAAGCGATGGCGTCGATCAGATGGTCGTCTTCTGCTTCGATCTAACTGTCGCGACGCTGTGGGCTAAACACCAGCAAGGTCTCCTTGTTCTCATGCATGATAGCGCGATGTTTGCCGACGTCGACCCTAGGCAGTACAAGGCCGCCCTAATGTTGGCATCACAGCAATCGACGCTCCATGGGTTTCAGTACGTCTGTTGTTTGAATTCCGGGTCACTGCCGGTGGACCGCATGGGAGAGCTGAACCTTCAGGCTTCAATCAGAGTCCGCCTCAACGACCGAGGACCACGTGGACGATTGTTAGGGTTGAATCTGCCACCAGTTGAGAAGCAGCGTAGGACCAAGAAGCCTAAGCAGTAAGCAGCCTATGCGGCCCTTCAAAAAAACTCGGACAACTGGAGTTAAAACAGAGGCTGTGCTGCACGTTTTAAGCGTTGTAAAAATCATCCAGTCTGTAGAAGTGCCGTAATGATACGAGTGTCCGTAAGTAATTCTGAGCTCATGGTGGGTTGCGAATAGGTTTCAGGAAGCGTGGACATACCCAAGGTATCATACGGTATGCGGTGGAAACGAAAACACAAGGTAAACCGGGGCTTAGACCCCATTTTGGTGCACGCTGGCCACCAGCGGATTGTCGGAACCTATAATTCCTAATCTGAGGGTCACAGGTTCAAATCCTGTCGGGGTCACCAAGATTTTCAAATACTTAGGGCGCATCAGCTAAGATCGCGCGAGAAGAACCGCCGTCTCAGAAAGCCCAGCGTCCGATTCGCTGAACCGCCCCCTCCGTCGGTCAGACGCTGTCCGTCTCGCATGCGCCACACCGCATCTCACACCTTCGCCCGATAGCCCAATCCCCGCACGGTCTCGATGCGGTCGCGGCCGATCTTGGCGCGCAGGTTGTGGATGTGCACCTCCACCGCGTTGCTCTCCACCTCCTCCTGCCAGCCGTAGAGGATGTCCTCCAGCTCCGGCTTGGAGTGGACGACGCCCGGACGCTCCACCAGCGCCAGCAGCAGCGCAAACTCGCGCCGTGAGAGATTGAGCGGCTCGCCCTCTGCTTCCACCGTGCGGCGCTCGGGGTCGAGCACGAGGCCCTGCCAGTCGATCGTCGCCTTTGCCCGGCCCAGCGAGCGCCGGCGCAGCGCGCGCAGCCGCGCGGCGAGCTCGTCGAGATCGAACGGCTTGCCGAGATAGTCGTCCGCGCCGCTGTCGAGCCCATGGATGCGGTCGCGCACCGTGTCGCGCGCGGTGAGCAGCAGCACCGGCGTCACGTCGTTGCGGCCGCGCAATTCGCGCAGCACGTCGAAGCCCGATCCGTCCGGCAGCATCAGGTCCAGAACGACCGCGTCGAACTGCGTGGTGGCGAGCGCAGCCAGCGCATCGGCGCACGTTTCCACCGCTTCCGCCGTGAAACCGTGCAGGCCGAGGCCGACCGTCAAACCGCTGCGCAGAACGGCATCGTCCTCCACGATCAACAACCGCATGCGGCGTCCTTTTGCTGAAACCGGATCAAACGAGCGCCTTCACATTAAGGCGCCGCGCAGGCAACGGCGCGCGTTCGCGCTTCGACCAAAGTGCCGCACACCCCCAAAGCTGCACAGGGCCTCGCTTAAGGTTGCCTTAATGTGGCCCCTTAGACATCGCGCCGCCGGTGGACGGTGGCGCAACGCGCACCCCCGCCGGCACATGACAGGCGAAGGGGGGGATGCAATGTCGCGCTGGCGCGTTCTGGTTCTGGGTTTGGCGTTGAGCGTCTCGGGGTGCGCCTCGACGGACATGGATTGGATTTCTTTTCCGTTGGACGCGACGGAAGCGGACCGGCGCAACTATGCTGCGCATCCCCAGGAGCGTTTCCCGCTCAAGGCTGTCGATCTCAATAGGCTCGATCCGCGCTATCGCCGCCAGCAGGTGAAGTACGAGACGACCGAGCCGCCGGGCACGGTCGTCGTCGATACCGCCAACCGCTATCTCTATCTCGTCGGCACGGAAGGCCGCGCCACCCGCTACGGCATCGAGGTCGGACGCGACGGCTTCGCCTGGAGCGGCTCGGCGACGATCGCGCGCAAGGCCGCATGGCCGAAGTGGACGCCCCCGGCGGAAATGGTCGCCCGCGATCCGCGCACCGCGCCGTATGCCAACGGCATGCCGGGCGGCCCTGAAAATCCGCTCGGTGCGCGTGCGCTCTATCTCTATCAGAACGGCCGCGACACGCTGTATCGCATCCACGGCGGCGGCAATCCGCGCACGCTGGGCAAGGCAACGTCCAGCGGCTGCATCCGCCTGCTCGACCATGACGTGATCGACCTCTATCAGCGCGTGCCGAACGGCGCCCGGACGGTGGTGCTGAGCGACCCGCTGCTGTCGAGCGCACCGGCGCAAAGTGTGCGGCCGGAGGCGTGAAGGCGAAGCATAGGTCCGCACGACCGGGCCAAGGTGAGAAAGCCGGCCTAGCGTCAGCATGCCGGCAACCGTGAAGGTAAGCGCCATGCACTCGATGACCGCGCGTCTCTTCGGACTGCTGCTTCTCGCCACCACGGTGGTGTGGAGCTGCGGCATGGCGTGGATCTATGCGGGCAGCCGGCAGGAGCTGGAGCGGGTGCTCGACTCGCGTCTCGAGGAAGCAACGCGCATGGTCGAATCGCTGATGAACAACGCCGACGTCAGCATCACCAACGGTGTGTCCGGTGTGCGCGTGCCGAACCGCTCCACCGCGCCCGTCTCCCTCACCACCGACTTCAAGCTCGCCTGTCAGATCTGGTCGATCGACGGCCGCCTGGTCGGCAAATCGAGCGAAGCACCCTCCACGCAGCTCACGAACGCGAGCAGCGGCTTCTCCAACCAGGAGATCAATGGCACCAAGTGGCGGGTGTACGCCCGTGAGGATCGCGAGCGTGGCATGCGTGTCCTCGTCGGCGATAATATCGATCACCGCGAACGCCTGGTGCGCGACTTGATATGGGGTCTCGCCATTCCCGGCCTCGTCGTGCTGGCGGCGTTGAGCGCGTTGATCTGGATTGCGCTGCGCGAAGGCCTGGAGCCGTTGCGCCGCCTCACCGCGGCCCTTGCGGCGCGCTCGCCCGACGCGTTGGCGCCGCTCGATATCGGCCGCAGCCCGGCGGAGATCCGTCCGGTCGTCGAGGCCCTCAACGGCCTCTTCGACAAGGTCGCGGCCGCGCGCGAGCATGAGCGCAGCGTCACCGCCTATGCGGCCCATGAGCTGCGCACCCCGCTCGCAGGGCTGCGTACGCAGGTGCAGGTTGCGCTCGCCGCGTCCGATCCCGCGACGCGCTACGATGCGCTGCGCAACGCCCTCACCGCTGCGGACCGCACCACGCGCATGGCGGGCCAGCTCCTCGCGATGGCGCAGGTCGATGCCACGGAAGCGCGCGCGCCGCAGGAATGGGTCAATGCCGGCGCGCGACTGAAGGCGGTTTGCGAGGAGTTGCGCAAGACGGATCAGCAGTCCGCGCCCATCATCGACGACTGCCTGTTCGGCTGCCGCATCCGGGTCAACCCCGACGCCTTCCACATGGTCGTGCGCAATCTCACGGAAAACGCTTTGCAGCATGCGCAAGGTCCGGTTCCGGTGCGCTGGTCGCTCGTTGCCTCGCCCGCCGCTGCGCTGCTGACCTTGGAGGATTCCGGTCCGGGCATCCCCGACGACGAGCTCGGCATGGTGACGAAGCGCTTCTTCCGCGGCCGCCACAAGAGCGCGATCGGCAGCGGTCTGGGGCTCTCCATCGCGCACACCGCCTTGGAGAAGGACGGCCTCCTCCTGCACCTGGAGAACAGGCGCCGCGAGCCGGGGCTTCGCGCGCAGATCGTCATCCCCGCCGAGCGCTTCGCCGTCGACCCCGGGCCCGCCGAAAGCGCGAACGAGAACGACCGCGATGTACGCGGCGTCGCCCAGGCCGTCTGAGATGCCGGCAGGTCCGATCGCAAATCCAACGGCAGCCGGAGTCCGCCCCGCATGTGGATCGTAAAGTACGCGCTGAGCCACCGGCATAGCATCGGTGTTCTCGCGCTGCTCCTGTTGTTGCTCGGCGGCCTCGGCGCGCGTCGCATGTCCACCGACATCCTCCCCGCGGTGAACATCCCCGCGATCAACCTCATCTGGACCTACCAGGGCCTCAACCCGCAGGAGATGGCCAGCAAGCTGACCTCGTTCAGCGAGCTCGCCATCATGAACAACGTCGACAACATCCGCGAGGTGCGGTCCGAAACGCTCAATGGCGTCGGCATCGTGCGCGTCACGTTCCAGCCCGGGACGAACGTCACCGACGCTTTCGCCCAGGTGACGTCGGTGAGCCAGACGATCCTCCGGCGTATGCCGAGCGGCACCAACCCGCCGCTGATCGTCCCCTACGTGCCATCGAGCGTACCGATCCTGCAGCTCGTCCTCGCATCCGACACGCTGACCGACGGCGCGCTCTATGATTACGCCCGGCTACAGCTCCGCGCGCAGATTCAGTCGATCCCCGGCATCCGCCTGACGCTGCCCTATGGCGGCGCATCGCGCCAGGTGATGATCGATCTGAAGCCCGAGGCGCTGCAGGCCTACGGTCTTTCCGCGAGCGACATCGTCCGCGCGACGGCGACGCAGAACATGACGCTGCCCTCCGGCACGCTGCGTGTCGATACGCGCGAGATCACCATCACCACCAACGCGAGCCCGGAGACGGTTGCGAACTTTGCCGAGCTGCCTCTGCGCTCCGTCGATGGGCGCGTGGTGCGCGTATCGGACGTTGCGAGTGTGCGCGACGGTCAGGCCGTGCAGACCAACATTGCGCGGCTCGACGGGCAGAACGCGGTGATCGTGCAGATCCTGAAGCTCGGCAATGCTTCGACGCTCGACATCGTGCGCCAGATCCACGCGCGCATGCCGGAGCTGCGCGCCGCAGCGCCCGAAGGCATCACCATCGCTCCGGTGTTCGATCAGTCGGTATTCGTCACCAACGCCATCGATAACGTCATGGTGGAGGCCGTCGTCGTCGGTCTTCTGGTGGCGTTCGTGGTGCTGGTGTTTCTCGGAAGCTGGCGCTCCTCGCTCATCGTCTTGACCTCGATTCCGCTGGCGCTGCTGGCGTCCATCGGCGGCTTGGCGCTCACCGGCAACACGTTCAACCTGATGACCCTGGGCGGCCTGATGCTGGCCATCGGCATCCTGGTGGATAACGCGCTCGTCGAAATCGAGAACATCAACCGCAACCTGGAAGCGGGATTGCCGCTCGAGGATGCGATCCTGAAAAGCGCGAGCGAAGTCGCGTTTCCCGAGTTCGTCTCCACGCTCTCGATCTGCATCGTGTTCTCGCCGCTGTTCCTGCTCTCTGGAACAGCCGCTTTCGTGTTCGTGCCGCTCGCGCTCTCGGTGGTGTTCGCGATGGCGGCATCCTACGTGCTTTCGCGCACCCTCGTGCCGACGCTCGCTTCTCTCATGCTGTCCGCAGGCCCGCACCATGCGCCCGGCGGCGTCTTCGGTGCCGTTGCGCGTGCGGTGGACCGGCTGCTCAGTGCCCTGGAACGGATCATCGCCGCCGTTGCCGCGCTGCTTCTGCGCTGGAAGGCCATTCCTCTCATCGGGCTGCTCGCGGCACTCGCCGTCGGCGGCTGGTCGGCGGCACACCTCGGCCGCGAGTTCTTTCCCGAGACCGACGCCGGCATGATCCGCATTTACATGCGTGCGCCCACCGGCCTGCGGCTCGAGGAGACCGCGCGCACCTTCGCAGAGGTGCAGCGTGAAATTCACGACATCATTCCGGCGGACGAGATCGGCTTCATCGCCGAGAACATCGGCAGCCCCGAGCCCATCAACATGGGCTGGGTGGAAAGCGGTGTCATCGGCTCGTTCGACGGTGAGGTCCTGGTGCAGCTTGCCGATCACCACGCGCCGACGGAGCAGTACGTCCGCGCGCTCCGCCGTATGCTGAAAGAGCGCTTCCCGCAGCTCGTGACCTATTTCCGGCCCGCCGATGCAACCTCCCAAACCCTCGCGGGATCGGCGCAGACGGCTATCGAGGTGCGTTTCATCGGCCGTGACGGTCCGGGCAACATCGAGATCGCCCGCGAGCTGATGGCGCGCATGCGCGAGGTGCCGGGCGCGGTCGATATCGCCATGCGGCAGGTGCGCGACCTCACCTCCTACTACCTGGAGATCGACCGCGTGCGCGCGCTGCAGATCGGCGTCACGCCGCAGGATGCGGCGACGGCGCTGCTGGCTGCGCTCGGTGCGTCGGGCACGGTCTCGCCCAGCTTCTGGGCCGATCCGGCGCAGGGCGCGTCCTACACGGTGCAGGTCGTTGCGCCGCCGGTGAACCTCGGCTCGCTGGAGCAGCTTCTCTACACGCCGGTGCGCCCCTCTGCGGGCGGTGAAACGGTCGCGTTGCGCGCCTTCGCATCGCTGCAGGTGCGCAAGATCCCAGCGAACATCGACCGCACGACGCTGCAACCGACGACGACCGTGCTCGCCAACGTCGAAGGGCGCGATCTGGGCGGCGTCTACGGCGACGTCGCGGCGCTGGCCGAGCAGCTCGCGCCGCGCCTGAAGCCTGGAAACCGCATCGCGTTCGCGGGCCAGGCGCAGTCGATGGAGCAGGCCTATGCCGAGATGCTAGGCGGCCTCCTGATGGCGTCGATCTTCGTCTATCTGGTGATGGTGGTGAACTTCCAGTCGTGGATCATGCCGGGGATCGCCATGGGCGGATTGCCCGTCGCCATCTCGGGCGCGCTGTTCGCGCTGTTCATCACCGGCACGGCGCTTTCGGTGCCCGCGCTCACCGGCCTCATCATGGTGATCGGCGTCTCCACCGCCAATAGCGTGCTGGTGACGAGCTTCGCCCGCGACCGCCTCCTGGAAGGCGAAACGCCACGCCAGGCGGCCATCGATGCGGCACGCACCCGTTTGCGCCCGGTGTTGATGACGGCGACGGCGATGATCGTCGGCATTCTGCCGATGGCACTCGGCCACGGCGAAGGTGGTGAGCAGAATGCCCCCCTGGGCCGCGCCGTCGTCGGTGGGCTCGTCTTCGGCACCTGTGCCACGCTGACGTTCGTGCCTTTCCTGTTCTCGACGCTGGCGGGCATGGGCCGCGGCCGTCGCGACGAAACCGCGAGCACGGACCTCGCTCCGCCTCGCCCCGCACTCTCCCCCGCCGAATGACGATGGAGCATCTTCGATGACGCGCAAGTTTCTCACCCTGGCGTTGCTGCCCGCTGCGGCCGCGGCCGGCGTCGGCATCTGGGCGACCCGGGCCGACGGCGCGGCGGGCATCGCCGGCGTTTTGCAGCTCGTCGGGATTGGGAGCGCCAAGCCATCTGGCGCCGCGAAAGCGGACACCGAACCGGCGCCGCGAAGCGTGCGCGTCGTTGCGCCCCTGGCCGCGCAGAGAACCGATACGCTGACGCTGTCGGGACGCACCGCGCCCGCCGAGCAGGCGCTGCTCTCGTCCCGTGCCAGCGGCATCGTTGCCGAGCGTCGCGTCGATATCGGCGACAAGGTGCAGGCCGGCGACGTGCTCGTCGTCATCGAGGCGCCGGAGGTCGAGCAGGAGCTGCGCCGCGCCCGTGCCGCCGTCGACCAGGCGAAGGCCCGCGAAACGCTGGCGAAGGTCAATCTGGAGCGTGCGGAAAGCCTCGTGGGCAAGGGGCATACCTCGATCCAGACCGTCGACGAGCGCCGCGCGGCGGAGCTCATCGCCAAAGCCGATGTGGCGGCCGCGGCCGCCGAGGTGAAGCGTCTCGAAGAGGTCCGCAGCTTCCAGACCATCCGTGCGCCATTCGATGGCACCATCGTCGCGCGCCACGTCGAGCGCGGTGACAAGGTCTCCGGCGAATCGGGCCAGCAGTCGGGGTATCTTCTGCGCATCGCGCGCCTCGACGAGCTGCGCATTGAGATCGACGTGCCGCAGTCCTCATCCCTCGTGGTGAAGCCCGGCGCGGCAGCAAAGGTTGAATTCGCCGAGGTGCCCGAGAAGCTGAGCGCCCATGTCGTGCGCGTCGCCGGGCAGATCGACCAGGCGTCGAGCACCATGCGCGCCGAGCTGTTGATGCCGAATCCCGGCGGCCGCATCCCAGCCGGACTCAACGGACAGGTGATGATCGACGTCTCGGTAGCGGGCGACGCCGTAACCGTGCCGGCGAACACGCTGATGACGCGCAACGGCAAGCAGGTGGTGGCCGTCGTCGATGAAAAGAGCCGCGTGCAGGTCCGCCACGTGCGCGTGGTCCAGGACCTCGGCGAGCGTGTGGTGATCGCTGCCGGCCTCGGCGTGAACGACCGCGTGATCGTCAGCCCCAATGCGCTGCTGCGCCCTGGCGACGAGGTTCAGATCACGACGCTCGCGGCCCGCGCCAGCTCCACCGGTAAAGCGGCCGCCAAATAGCAGCCGCTTTTTTTCCGATCCGAAGCCCGCAAAGACTACGGCTGCCGTCTGCGCACCGTTCCCACCAGCGTGAGGGCGATTGCCGCAGGAACGATGACGAGGAGCAGCGCGCCGATGGTGATCGCAATGCCGACGAACAGGAACGCCATCAGAATGAATCCCGCGATGGCGCTGAGCACCAGCCCGAGGCCCATAAGCCACGCCTTCCAGCCGGAAATGACGGTCGTTTGACCGTTGCGCTGAACCACGAGCAAGGAATTCGCTCCTATCTCACCCGTAAAGATGGTGGTGACGCCGGCCGGGCGCGTCAAGGCGGCGCTTTTCGTATTTCGAGCTGCGGTTGTAGCGTGATGCGATGATGCGCACGAGGCGTGTACACTGCCGATTGGAGCAGGACGAGGACGATGATCGATCTTTATTTTTGGACGACCCCCAATGGTCTTAAAATTCCGATTTTTCTCGAAGAAGCGGGCGTGGCCTACCACCCGAAGCCGGTGAACATCGGCAAGGGCGAGCAGTTCGACCCGCAGTTCCTGCGTTACGCGCCGAACAATCGCATCCCCGCGATCGTCGACAATGCGCCCGCGGACGGCGGTGCACCGATCAGCGTTTTCGAATCCGGCGCGATCCTGCAATATCTCGGCCGCAAGACCGGCAAGTTCTACCCCACCGAGGAGCGCGCACGCGTCGAGGTGGAGCAGTGGCTGTTCTGGCAGGTGGGAGGTCTCGGCCCGATGGCCGGACAGAACCATCACTTCAACATCTACGCCAACGAGCGCATCCCCTACGCGATGGAACGCTACATCAAGGAGACGGCGCGTCTCTATGGCGTGCTCGACCGCCGCCTCGCGAACCGCGAGTTCGTCGCCGGCAGCTACTCGATCGCCGACATCGCCTGCTACCCCTGGATCGTGCCGTACGAGCGCCAGAGCCAGAACCTTGCCGACTTCCCGCATCTGAAGCGCTGGTTTGAAACCATCGCTGCGCGGCCGGCGGTAAAGCGTGCCTACGCGCTCGCCGATCAGATCGATAGCGGCGGACCGATGACCGACGACGCCAAGAAAGTGCTCTTCGGCCAGGCCGCCGCGCCCGCCGGAAAGTAAGCTCGAGCGGCGAAGCGAAAATTGACCGCCCCGCCGCTCCCCGTGACGCAGCCCGATCCGCAGCCGCTCAGCGGTTGCGGATCGCGTGCGGCAGCACGAACGGCACGCCGGCAGCGGGCGTGATGTTGGTCCGCACCTCGCAGCCATAGGCGCGCGAGAGCAGGTCGTCGCGCAGCACTTCGGCGGGCGTGCCCCGCGCCGCCACGCGGCCGTCGCTCAGCAGCACGAGTTCGTCGGCGAAGACCGCCGCGAGATTGAGATCGTGCAGGATCGCAAGCACGGCGCGCCCCTCGCGGGCTTGCCTGCGCGCTTCCTCGAGCACCACGCCCTGATGCGAAAGATCGAGGCTCGCCGTCGGCTCGTCGAGGAGGAGGATCGCCGGCGCGTCGTCCGGCCGCTCCGCTATGGCGAGCTGCAGCATGGCGCGCGCGATATGCACCCGTTGCCGCTCGCCGCCCGAAAGCTGGGTGAACAGCCGGTGCTCCAGCGCGAGCAGGCCCACGGTGCGGATGCAGTCGGACGCGAGGCGCTCCACGTGCTCCGGCGCCGAGGTGAATCCGGGCACCGTGGCGCCCAGCATCACCACCTCGCGCACCGTGAACGGAAACGACAGCGCGGTCGATTGCGGAACCACGGCGCGCCGCCGCGCCAGCTCTGCGGCCGAAAAGCTTCCGAGTGCGCGCCCGTCGAGCTCGATGCTTCCCGACGTCGCCTTCAGCTCCCCTGAAAGAAGACGCAGCAGCGTCGACTTGCCCGCACCGTTGGGTCCGACGAGAACCACGAGCTTCCCCGGCGGCACGGTGATGTCGATATCCGAGACCAGCGTCTTGCCGTTGATGCGGAACGTCGCCGCGTGTGCAGTGAGCATCGCTTCACTCCATCCCGCCGATGCCGCGCTTCATCACGAGGTGCAGGAACACCGGCGTCCCGATGGCAGCCATCACGATGCCTATGGGCAGCTCCGCCGGGCGCACGATGAGACGTGCGACGATGTCGGCGACAAGCATGAGTACGGCACCGAGAAGCGCGCTTCCGGGCAGCACGACGCGGTGATCGGGCCCGGCGAGCAAGCGCACCACGTGTGGCACCACGATGCCGACGAAGCCGATGATGCCCGCCATGGCCACCGCGGCGCCCACCGAAGCGGCGGTCGTGACGATGGCGGCGCGTTTGGTCCGCTCCACGTTGATGCCGAGATGGAAGGCTTCCGATTCACCCAGCAGAAAGCCGTTGAGGCCGCGGATGAGCCATGGTGCCATCACCGCGATGAGCACCGCGAAGGGAAGCACCGCGAACACCTTCGGCCAGTTCGCGCCGCCGAGGCTGCCCATCGACCAGAAGGTGAGATCGCGCAGCTCGCGGTCGTCGCTCGCGTAGGCGATGAGGCCGGTGAGCGCGCCCGAAAGCGCGCCGAGCGCGATACCCGCCAGAAGCAGCGTGCCCACCATGAGCTGGCCGTGCCGGCCGGCGACGGCCACGAGGACCATCGTCGTGATGATGCCGCCGAAGAACGCCGCGAACGGCAGCGCGTAAATGCCCAGGGGCCGCAACAGCGGAGCCGCGATGCCGTTGCCGAGCGCGATCGTTGCCACGGCGGCGAGCGCGGCGCCCGACGATACGCCGATCAGCCCGGGATCGGCGAGCGGATTGCGGAACAGGCCCTGCATGATCGCGCCGGCGATCGCGAGACTGGCACCGACGAACATGCCGAGGAGGGTGCGCGGCAAGCGGATGTCGAGCAGGACGAGCTGCTCGCGCGTCGCCGCGGCATCGGTATGCGTACCCAACGCGGCGCCGATCGCCCGCGGCAGCGACGACAGCGTGATCCCCGTAGGCCCGAGCGACAGCGATGCAATCGCCGCCACGACGAGCAGCACCGCCAGCCCGCCGATGACCTGCGCGGGGCTGAGGCGATGGGTGCCGGCTTGCCGTGCCGTGAGCGGTAGCGCCTCGCTTGTCATTCCGCCGTGCTCGCGCGCTTCAGTGCCAGTTCCGGATAGAGCGCGACCATAAGCTCGCGGGCAGCCCTTGCACAGCGGGGGCCGAACCCGAGCAGATAAAGACCGTTCATCTCTATGATGCGGCGGTTCTTGATGGCGGGGCTTTGCGCTAGCGCTTTGACGGTCATTATTCCGTCGGTCGGCGGCCCCGAAGGCCCGCCCTGCATGGTCACGATGGCATCGGGCACGAGATCGACGCCGGCCTCATCCGCCATCGGCTTGTATCCCGTCGCGCCGGCGGCAGCATTCTCCGCACCCGCGAGCTTCAGCATCGCATCGGCGCTCGTGTTTGCGCCGCCGATCGTGGCGCGGCCATTCTGCACGCTGAGAACGAAAAGCGCGCGCTTCGGCGATTTAATCTTCGCCCGCTGCTCGGCAAGGAGAGCGAAATCGCGGTCGACATCCTTGGCGAGCGTCTCACCCGCGGCCTCGCGGCCGACCACCTTGGCGATGAAGCGGATCTTTGCAGCGACGCCTTCCGGTGTCTTGTCGTCGGGAACCTGGATATAGGGAATCGACGAGGACTTGAGCACGGCGACGACCGGCGGTGGCCCCGCGTCGCCCGCGGCGATGATTAGCGTTGGATTGGTCGACAGCACGCCTTCGGCGGAAAGCGCACGCAGATAGCCGACATTTTCTTTTTTGCTGAGCGCGTCGCCCGGGAACTGGCTGGTCGAATCGACGGCGATGATCTGGTCGTCGACGTGCAGCGCGTAGAGAATCTCCGTGACGTCGCCGCCGATGGAAAGAATGCGCGAGGTGTCGGTTATCTTCACCTCCCGTCCGCCGGCATCGACGATCGTCTGCTCGGCGCGCGCTTCAATCGCGCCGGCAGCGAGCGAGACCGCAAGTGTGAGGCAGGCAATGCCTGCATAGAGTGTGCTTTTAAAGAACATCGTTCCTCACTTCGTCAGAATGAGCTTGCCGTTGGCGGTGATGCGCAGCCGGTAATCCATGCCGTTATGCTCGAGGGTAGCTTCACGGCCACCTTTCAGAAGCTCGGACACGAGTATGCGCACTTTGCAGTCGCTGTGCTGCGTGCTTGGCGGCTCGTGGGCAGCATCGGTATAATGGGGATCCTCAGCAGCGGTCTTCATGACCTGCGCTCCATGGCTCTGATGACGTTGGGCCTCGAATGTGCGCGGTGCGCCGGGTGCGACGTTTGTGTCTGATTTGCGACCGATCACATTTGTTGACTTTATTAGTCATAAAATAATACGTTGCACAAGTCCGGCCGTCGCCGGGCAGAATTGCGTCGTCCGCGTGTCGGAGGCGCACACACGGCGAGCCCGCTAGTACGCGTTGCGTGCACCAGCCAGCCAGCCCATTTCAATTGATTGGGGGGTGGCTGAGTGATGACTGTGCGCAATGTGGATTGGTACGGCGTAGCGACTGCGGAGATCGTATCGGAAACCGCTGAAGTCGCGGAAGTTGAAGCTGGTAAGAGTAGCGATGGCAGGTCGAAGCGTTCCTTTACTCCCGGCGCTTCAGACAAAGGGCCAATCGTCAGGACACTGCTCCTACTAGGTATCTCCGCAGTCGCTGCAGCGGCTGCCACTGAGACGTTCGCACAGGAAACGCAGCTGCCCCCCTTGACCGTTGAAGGGGCGAAGACCGCGAGCAAGAAGAAAGCCGCAGCGAAGAAAGCGCCGAGCGCGGCGCCCGCTGTCGTGCAGCAACAGCCTGCGCCTCAGCCGCAGTTCGACGCTTCGCCGCTGGCCAATCCCGAGACCGTTCAGGCATCCTTGGTTCCCTACACCGTGCCGGCGGGCGTGAGCGTCGTCGGCACCGGCGAAATCGATACCTTCGGACAAACGCGTATCGACAACGTCCTTCGCGCTCAGCCCGGTACGTTCACGCGCGAAAGTGCCAACAACCCTGGTATTTCCGTCAATATTCGTGGCTTCGAAGGCATGGGCCGCGTAAACATGATGATCGACGGCGTGCGTCAGAACTTCCGTTTTCTGGGACACGAAAGCAGCGGCTTCGCCTATGTCGATCCCATGCTGCTCGCCGGTATCGATATTCAGCGGGGAGCGGTTTCGACGGTAGGTGGCGCCGGTGCGCTCGCCGGTACGGCCAATATGCGCACGCTTGGTGTTGAAGACATCATCAAGAGCGGACAAAGCTCCGGCATCCTCTCCGCGGTAACGTGGGGCAGCAATGGTCTGGGTTGGTCGGAGATGATCGGTGCCGGCATGCGCACGGAAAGCGTGGGCGTCGCCGCAGCGATCAGCAAGCGGAATCAGGACAACTACAAGAATGGCAGCGGCGAGACGGTGCCGTTTACAGACCAGGATCTGATATCCGGTCTCGTGAAGGGCTATGGCTACTTCTCGCCGGAAGCGCGTCTCGATGTCGGCGGCGTGTTCTACGACAACGATTTTTCGTCGAATTCGTACTTCCAGAACCTGCGCTCCAGCATCGTGACGTCGCGATTCAAGTATGCACCTGGAGATAATCAGCTCGTGAATTTGAGCGCGGGCGTGCAGTTCAGCAACGTAGAGATGACGTATCTGAGGGGGCTCAACTCATTCGCTTCCGCGGTTGGCCGCAAAGTCGAGGATAAAGGCGCAGGCTTCGACATCGCCAACACGTCGCGCTTCTACTGGGGTAGCGGAATCCGGATCGTCTCCACCTATGGTGTTGAGTACTTCCATGATGACGTGCGTGTGAGCAACGGCGGGGTCAACCCGAGCGGTGAAAACGACGTCGGCGGTATCTTCTCCGAGACGACGTTGTCAAAAGGCATCTTCGATTTGATCGTGGGCCTGCGCTACGATTTCTACGGCGTGGAAGGCACCGGTTCCGTCGTCCGTGGCGGTGGGCCGATGCCGATCGGTCCATACTCCGTCGATGAAAGCGACGGGCGGATCGATCCCAAAATCACTCTGGCCGCAAAGCCGCTCGATTGGCTGCAGGTTTACGGTACCTATTCCGAAACGATGCGCGCGCCGACGGCGACAGAAATGTTTGTCGGCGGCGACCATCCGGGTGGAGGTTCCGCAACGTACATCGCCAACCCGTTCCTGAAGGCGGAAGTATCCAAGGGCTTCGAGTTCGGTGGCAACGTTCTCCAGCGCAATGTCTTGACCTATGGCGATACCTTCGGCTTCAAGGCTGCCTACTTCGATATGGATATTGAAAACTATATCCTCACCTGCACCGCACCAGCTGCGGCTCCGGCAGCCGGCAGCGTCTTCTACTTCTGCAATGCGCCTGGCACGAGCAATGTGAAGGGCGTCGAATTGCAGGGTAACTACGATGCGGGGTTCGTCTTTGCGGGGATGTCCTACACGTATCTCAACAACACGCTGCCCGCGCAGCAGCCGGGTAATGGTGCCAGCCAGTACATGCCCGATCACAATCTGGTGCTCACCGGCGGCCTGCGCTTCCTCGACCAGGATCTTGAAGTCGGTGCCCGCGGTTATATTGTCTCCAGTGCCGAAGATCCTTCCGCAGCCGGTGGACGCCGCGCCGGTTATGAGCTGCTCGACCTGTTTGCAAACTACAGGCTCTGGGAGGGCGTGACGCTGAATGGCACTGTGACGAACGTCTTTGACCGGACTTACACACCGGTACTCGGCACGCCGCCGTCCTCGTCGTGCGTATCGTTCACTCCGGGCGTATGCCCGGCATCGCCGGAGTCCGGGCGCGGCCGCACGTTCATCCTTTCGGCGCGCGCACAATTCTAATAGGTCCACGCTGAGTAATGCGTGCGTGGCCCTGAAGCGTGGCAGCGGGAGAAATCCTACTGCCACGCATGAGTTTGACGAGAACCAACAGAAAGGAACCGCGATGTTCATCGCCATGAACCGCTTCAAAGTGCAGAAGGGCTCGGAGCGCGACTTCGAGCAGGTCTGGCTCACCCGCGAAACGCATCTCAACGAGCTGCCCGGCTTCATCGTGTTCCACCTTCTCAAGGGCCCCGAGAAGGAAGACTACGTTCTCTACTCCTCGCACACGATGTGGCGCTCGAAGGAAGACTTCGAGGCCTGGACCAAGTCCGAGCAGTTCCGCAAGGCGCACGCCCGCGCCGGCAGCGGCGACGTGAAGCCGCTCTATATCGGCCATCCCGAGTTCGAGGGCTTCACCGTGCTGCAGGAGCAGAAGGCCGACGGCTCGACGCACACCTCTCCGGTCGCCGCAGAGTAAGCAGGGAAATCGATGGATACGGCTACAACCGAGCGCCCGCCGCTGGCGGCGCGCATCGCCGCGAGCCCGGGTGATCTGCTCGAGCAGATCGCGCGCGAATACGGCGTCAGCACGCTCGAGGTGGTGCGCAATCTGCCCGCCGAGCAGGGTGCAGTCGTCCCCGGCGAAGCCTTCGCCGACATCATGCAGGACATCACCACCTGGGGCGACATCCTCTTCCTCATCCACAACGGCGATATCGTGCTGGAGTGCACGGGCGCGCTGCCGGCCGGCTCCTTCGGCCACGGCTATTACAACATCCACGGCGAGAGCCCGATCGGCGGTCACATCAAGGCCGACAACTGCAAGGCCATCGCCTTCGTGGCACGCGGCCTGAAGCGCGTCTCGATGTCGGTGCAATTTTATAACGGCGCCGGCGACGCGATGTTCAAGATCTTCGTCGCCCGCGACGAGCAGCGCGAGTTGAAGCCCGACCAGGTGGCGAAGTTCGAGGCGCTGCGCGCCCGCTACGCCGGCTGAGGCGCCCCTAACCCGGCGGCCTCATAAGCCACCGGGTTTGCCACTATCCAGCGCACGCGCCCTGGGCTATGGGCTGGCCATGAGCCAGCCCATACTCCTCGTCGCCGCCGCGGCGCTCGTCGATGTCGACAACCGCATCCTCATTACGCGCCGCCCGCCGGGCCGGCCGATGGAAGGCCTGTGGGAGTTTCCGGGCGGCAAGATCGAATCCGGCGAGACCCCCGAAGCGGCGCTGCGGCGCGAGCTCTACGAGGAGCTCGGCATCGACGTTTGCCCCACCTGCCTCCACCCGCTCACCTTCGCCAGCCACACCTACGAGAAGTTCCACTTGTTGATGCCGCTGTTCCTGTGCCGCTCGTGGGACGGCACCATCACTCCGCGCGAAGGCCAGGAGCTCGTCTGGGTGCGGGCGATGCGCCTCAAGGATTACCCGATGCCGCCCGCCGACATCCCGCTCATCGCGCCGCTCCGCGACCTGCTCGGCTGAAGCCTATTCCTCGAGCTTGCGCTCCTTGACGCCGAGGGCATCGGCAAGTCGCGCCGTCGCCGAGCCGGGCCGCAATGGCTTCGGCTGGCTCGGGTCCGGTGCCCAGGCCGTGAGGGTGAGAATTTCGAACGTCGCGGGCACGCGCCCGTTCGCCCCCGCAAAACGCTCCCCATAGATTTCCGCCGCCCGCAGCAGCAGCCCGCGCGTCACCGGCGTGCGCCGCCGCGCGAACAGCATGTTGCTCGCGCCCATGCCCTTGATCTCGCGCATGAGCGCGAGCGGATCGGCATAGGTGACGGTAACCGTTTCTGAATCGACCACGGGAAGCGCGAAGCCGGCGCGCTGCAACAGCGCGCCCATGTCGCGCACGTCGGCGAAGGGCGCAACGCGCGGCGAAGCGCCGCCCGTCACCTCCGCTTCCGCTTCGAGCCACGCCGTGCGCAGCTCGTTGAGGCTGGTCCCGCCCAGCATCGAAGCGAGCAGCAGCCCGTCCGGCTTCAATGCACGCCGGATCTGCAGCAGCACGCCGGGCAGATCGTTGACGAGATGCAGCGACAGGGCCGACACGGCGAGATCGAGCGAAGCATCCGCGAACGGCAGGGCTTCCTCGTCGGCGACGACGCGCAGGTCCCGTTCCCCGGCGCGCCCGAGCAGGCTCGCGGTCGCGTCGACGTCGATGATGCGCGCGATGCCCGCCACACCCAGGATGCGCCGCGAAAGCACCCCGTGATGGGCACCGATGTTCGCCGCCAGCGGAAACCGCCTGCGGACGATGGCGAGGCGCTCGGCGATGTCGTCGGAGGCGCGCTCCAGGAGGAAGTCGTGGGCCGCCGCCCCCGGGGCGGCACGCCGTCGCCGCTGCGCCAGCAGCGCCCGGTCGAAAATCCGGATCGGGTCGTGGGACGGGGACACGTGCATTCTTCCGGTACGGGCGCTCGCGCCCTGTTGCGGCGCCACGCTAGCCTGTTCCCCGCCGCGGCGACACCCGCCGATCGTCGCCGATATCCGCAGCGGGAAGGCGAGCCGCACCGCCGCCGGGCGCACCTTTCCTTGGAGCCCGGAAGATGCGCTATCATGTCCGCCGGAACCACTCGGGCCGGCAGACACTATGTTGCAGAGCTGGAAAAGCGCAGCCGACACCGTGCGCGCGGCCGTTGCGGCGGCTGCCGACTGCCTCGTGCCGCCCCTTTGCCTCGCCTGTCACCGCCCCCTCGCCGACCACGACACCCTGTGCGCATCCTGCTGGACTGCGATCGACTTCATCCGTGCACCGGTGTGCGATCGCCTCGGCATTCCGCTCGCAATCGACATCGGGCCCGGCGCGATATCGGCCGCCGCCGAGGCCGATCCGCCGGAATACGACCGTGCCCGTGCCGTCGCCCGCTTCGACGGCATCATGCGCAACCTCGTGCACGACCTGAAATTCCGCGATCGCCACGACGGCCTGCGGCTCTTCGGCCGCCTGCTTGCGAGCGCCGGGGGCGAGCTGCTGGCGGACGCCGACGCCGTCGTTCCCGTGCCACTGACCCGCTGGCGGCTGCTCCACCGGCGCTTCAACCAGTCGGCCGTGCTGGCCCGGGAGGTCTCCCGCATGACGGGACGCCCTTACTGGCCTATGGCGCTGATGCGCACCCGGCGCACCCGTCCCCAGGTGGGCCTCAGCCGTGCGCAGCGGCGGGAGAACGTCGCCGGTGCATTCACCGTTTCCGCCGCGGCCCTGCCGGCCTTGGCAGGAGCCAGGATCGTGCTCATCGACGATGTGATCACGACGGGAGCGACCGTGCGGGCGTGCGCACGGGTGCTCAAGGCCTCCGGAGCCGCCCGCGTGGATGTGCTATCCCTCGCGATCGTAACCGATGCGGCCCTCTTGCCGCCTTGAAGCAGGGGGCGAATAAGCGCGTATCTCCCGGCGCGATTTGCGCAGCAAGGCGGAGCCGTTAAAATGCGGGTGCGCCGTAGTCCGTTTGCCCGTCGGCGCCGGAAAGGGGATGCGCTTCGGATCCATGGCTAAGATAACCGTCTACACCACACGATTTTGCCCCTATTGCCATATGGCTAAGGAGCTTCTGCGCCAGAAGGGCGTCACGGCCTTCGAGGAAATCGACGTCAGCGAGCGTGAGGTGCGGGCCAAGATGAGCGAGCTGGCCGGTGGGCGTTACACGGTGCCGCAGATCTGGATCGGCGACCGGCACGTCGGCGGCTGCGACGATCTCTACGCCCTCGACCGCGAAGGCAAGCTCGATCCCCTCCTGAGCGCCTAATATCCTATCGTGTGGGCGCCGCCGTGCGCGCCGCCAAGCAGGTGTCACCGCCATGCCGGATGCGCTTTCCGCTTTTCGCGTCGGCCTCGTGCAGATGTGCTCGGGGCGCGTCGCCGCGCGGAACATCGAAGCGGCGGAGAAGCTCATCCGCGAGGCGGCTGCCGGCGGCGCGAACTACGTTCAAACCCCGGAAATGACGAATCTCCTGGAAAGAGACCGTGATCGCTTGCCGCGGGCGCTGCGCCAGGAAGCCGATGACCCAGGCCTCGCGCAGTTCCGCGCCATCGCCCGCGAGCTGAGCATCTGGCTGCATATCGGCTCGCTCGCACTGCTGGGCGAGACCGGAAAGCCGGTGAACCGCTCGTTCCTCATCTCCCCCGAGGGGCGCATCACGGCGCGCTACGACAAGATCCATATGTTCGACGTCGATCTGCCCGGCGGCGAAACCTATCGCGAGAGCGCGAGCTACGCGCCGGGCGGCGTGGCCGTGCTGGCGGCGCTCCCCTGGGGTAAGCTGGGCATGACCATCTGCTACGACCTGCGCTTTCCGCACCTCTTCCGCGCCCTGGCCCAGGCCGGCGCGAGCTTTATTGCCGTCCCCGCAGCTTTTACGAAGCACACGGGGATGGCCCACTGGACCACGCTGCTCCGCGCCCGCGCCATCGAATGCCAGTGCTATGTGTTCGCCGCGGCCCAGGGCGGGAGCCACGAGGATGGCCGGGAGACCTTCGGGCATAGCCTCGTCGTCTCCCCCTGGGGCGAGGTGATCGCGGAGGCCGGTGACCAGCCCGGCGTGATCTTCGCCGATGTCGATATGCAACGCTTGGCCGAGGTTCGCAGCCAGGTTCCTTCCCTGCGGCATGACCGGCCGTTCGACGTGATATACGCCGAGGATATCCTGCCCGACGAGGTCGCGACGTGATCCGTTATCGCCTTCAATGCGCCAATAGCCACGAGTTCGAAGCCTGGTTCGCTTCGAGCGCGTCCTATGACGCCCAGGCGGCCGGCGCGCAGATCGCCTGCCCCGAATGTAACAGTCGCGAGGTCGGCAAGTCGATCATGGCGCCCAACGTGGCGCTGCGTTCCCGGCCCGATGCGGTGCCGCACGATGAAGCCCCCGCGCGCTATCGCAACCTCGTGCGCCAGGTGCGCAAGCTGCTGGTCGAAGGCTCCGAGGATGTCGGCGATCGCTTCCCCGAGGAAGCGCGCAAGATCCACTATCGCGAGGTGGCACCGCGCAGCGTTCTCGGCACGGCCTCCCACGAGGAGGCCCGCGAACTGATCGAGGAGGGAATCGAGATCCTGCCCGTTCCGCGCTTGCCGGAGGATGGCAACTGATCGGGGAGCGCGTGCCGAGCCCTTCCCAACCCGATCAATCCTGAGCCAGCACCACCACCGTATAGAGCACCGCCGAGCGCACATCCTCGGTGCGGAACCGCGGCTCGGTATTCCCCGGTGAGATCCAGGTATAGCTGCGCCGGTCGTGCTCCCAGATGCCGTGCACGTGTCCCGCGCGGTCGACGACGATGCCTCCCTCGCCATCGTAAGCGAGCGAGTAACCATTTTTCTTAAGTATTTTATTTGTCTGCAACAGCCCGAATAGCTGCTGTTTCTCGGTGTTTCTCATGCAGCCCCCCGATAAGTCCCCGTGGCTGAATGGTCGAAAGTTGAATCGAAACAGACGCAAATTCAACGATTGCCGCTACACTTCGTTAGCAAATCGATACCGCCGCCCCGCCATGCTTAACGGCGTGCAGCTGCCTCGTCCGGCGCTGGCGCGTCGCCGCTCTCGGCTCCGCGCACCCGCTGTCACAGACCCTTCATGAGCCGGCGCTAAGGCCGCCCGCGGGAGCCCTCTGCGAGGCTCTTGGAAGCGAAGAGGCGCAGGATCCTCCATGCTGTCGATCATCCGTATCGCGTTGGCCTCCGGGGCCCTTGCGATGGCGACTTTAGTGAACCCGGCCGGCGCGCAGACGATCTATCCGATCGACCGCGCTGAAATTCTCAGCGGCGCACGCTTCGATCTGAAGGTCGAGTTTCCCGGCGCCCCCGGGCCCGGCGATCTCGAGGTCACGATCAACGGCGAGGATGCGGCAAAGGTGCTCGGCAAGCCCGCCGAGGTCATCGTGCATGAGGATGGCGCCGCACGCACCGCCTATTGGATCCGCGGCGCGAGCATCGAGCGGCCGGGAGCGGTGAAGGTCGAGGCGCAGTCGGGCGAGGCGAAGGCGGCGGTCGTCTGGGATGTCTACGGCACGCCCGGAGGGCGCCTTGCGCGCAACGTCATCCTGCTCATCGGCGATGGGCTTTCCATCGCCCATCGCACCGCTGCGCGCATGCTCTCGAAGGGAATCCGGCAGGGCAAATACGGTGGCGAGCTGGCCATGGACGACATGCCGTATATGGCGCTCGTCTCCACCTCGGGCACCGATTCCATCGTCACCGACAGCGCCAACGCGATGACGGCCTTCGCCACCGGGCACAAGTCGTGCGTCAACGCGCTGGGCGTCTACTGCGCGGCGAACCGCAACACGCTGGCCCATCCGGCAGTCGAGACCATCGCTGAGCTGGCGAAGCGCAAGCGCGGCCTCGCGGTGGGTGTGGTCACCGATACCGAGATCGAGGACGCAACGCCCGCGGGTTTCGTGGCGCACACGCGCGCCCGCGCCGATTACGACGACATCGTCGCCATGTTCTACAAGCTGCAGCCCGACGTGATTTTAGGCGGCGGCGCGTTGAATTTCCGCCCCTCGGGGGGCGCCGGTGGCAGGCGCCGCGATGGAGAGAACTACATCGAGCGCTTCAGGCAGGCGGGATACACCTTCGTCGATACCGCAACCCAGCTCTCCGCAGCGGCGGCGAAACCCGAAACGCGGAAAGTCCTCGGCCTCTTCAACGACCGCAATGTCGACGGCGCCCTCGACCGCAAGTTCCTGAAGAAGGGCACGGTCGCGAAGTTTCCCGATCAGCCCGACCTGACCGAAAGCATGCACGCCGCGCTCGAGGTGCTCTCCCGCGCCGACGATGGCTTCCTCCTTCTCGTCGAGGCGGGGCGCATCGACAAGTACAGCCACTCCCTCGATTGGGAGCGCGCCGCCTACGACACGATCATGTTCGACAACGTCGTCGCGATGGCGAAGGATTTCGCCGCGCGCAAGAACGACACGCTCGTCATCGTCGTACCCGACCACGGGCATCCGGTCTCGATCATCGGCACCTACGACGACAGCAAGGGCGAGCAGCTGCGCGACCGCCTGCAGACCTATGCGTCCGCCGGCTTCCCGGACTATCCCCCGCCCGACCGCGAGGGCTATCCGCCGCGCGTCGACGTCGACCGCCGTCTGGCCATGGTGTTCGCCGCCTACCCCGACCACTGCGATGCCGGGCGCCCGCACCTTGCGGGGGAGAATGTCCCGACGACCGGTGCCACAGAAGGAAAGCCGGTGGTCAACGAGAGCAACTGCGTCCCGGGCGCGGCGCGCAGGTTGGGCAATCTGCCGATCACGGCGCGCGCCGGCGTGCATGCCGCCGACGATGTGGTGCTGACGGCGCTGGGGCCGGGCGCGGACGTGTTCCACGGACGCATCGACAACACCTTTGTCTTCCGCGCCATGGCGCGTGCGCTGGGCCTGGGCGATTGAGCCCCGCGGCCGAGCGCGTTTGTCTCGACGAGGTACGCCGGAACGTCAGCTCATCTCGGCGAGGTAATGGTTGTCGCCCAGGTGGCAGCGCGCCCGGCGCCACTCGATGGGCTCCCCGTCGATCGCATAGACGACGCAGTCCAGGGTGAGAAGCGGCGTGCCCTCTGCAACCTTGAGGCGATCCGCATCCTCGCCTGTGGCCGCCATCGTACCGACTTTCTCGACGGCCCGCCCCAGCAGCACGCCATAATGGTGGGCGAGCACGACGATACTGGGAGATATATCCGTTTCGTCCACAAGTCCGGGAAAACGCGATTGAGGGACCGTAGATTCCTCCGTCATGAGCGGACGGCTATTGTGGAACAGCACGCGATGAATGCGAAAAACGGGCTCGCCCGTCCGCAATTGCAGCAGCCGCGCCTCGGTCTCGTTGGCCGTGCCGCCCTGCACCGAAGACGTTTCTGCGTCGCCGGCAATCCTTATGCCGTCCGCATCGCGAATGTTGCTGAAGCGAACCGCATGTTCATTTGAAGTTTGATCGATAACGAAAGTACCGCGCCCCTGGCGGCGGGAAATGAGCCGTTCATTTTCCATTTCATCGAGGGCCTTGCGCACGGTCCCGACGCTTATGCCCAATTCGCGCGAAAGTTCGATTTCGTTGGGAATTGCCGATCCAGGTTTCCAGGCGCCGGCTGCAATGCGTTGAATCAACGTGTCTTTCACTTGGAGATAAAGGGGTCGAGTGGAAAACCGTCCTACCGCTGTCATTGGGGAGCCCTCGAAGGTTGCCGACCTTACCTCCGCGCCGAGACACCAGGAGTTCGCCCTGGCCTAACGACAAATCTCGCCGCGTTTAGCCAATGCGTTCAAATGAAATGCTCTGCACTGCATATGACGCACGGCCACCAACTCGATCTCTATCGATATTTTGCAGTAGTGCATAATAATCGGTATTAACTATAGCACGATTTGGCGCGGGGGTTTTGTTCTTGTCCACGTTTATTTCACGGCTCCATTTCAGAATGAGGGATGGACGCGCAAGAAAGTCATGGGTTTTGTCCGCCTTTTTTCCCTCTACGGCCGCGATTTTTTCCGCGCCGGAATAACTGGCCAAGGCGCGCGTCGCCCCCCTCGCAAACCCCTGGTCAGACGGCCCCGCCGGGAGTTCCTCCCCTTCCCGGCGGGGCTCCCCTGCTTTAGGACGCGGCAGGTCGCCTCGCGCTAACACCTTGCGGCCGAGGCCCGCACCGGTGCAAACATCGGCTGGCAGCGGCCGGGATGGCCGCCCAAAGAGGGAGCCTTTTGCAAATGATGGAGTTGCGGACGTCCCACCCCGTCGGGACGAGCCATTCGGCCGACCGCACGGTGCGCCACGATTGGACCCGCGAGGAGGCCCAGGCCCTCTATGACGCGCCGTTCAACGACCTGTTGTTCAAGGCGCAATCCATCCACCGGCGCTATTTCGACCCCAACACCGTGCAGCGCAGCCGGCTCCTGTCCATCAAGACGGGCGGCTGTGCCGAGGACTGCGGCTACTGCAGCCAGTCGGCCCACCACGCTTCCGGCCTCAAGGCCAGCAAGCTGATGGAGGTGGAGAAAGTGCTCGCCGAGGCGCGCAAGGCAAAGGAGCAGGGCGCCACGCGCTACTGCATGGGCGCCGCCTGGCGCTCGCCCAAGAACCGCGACATGGACGCCGTATGCGCGATGGTCGAGGGCGTGAAGGCGATGGGCATGGAAACGTGCATGACCCTCGGCATGCTTTCCGACGATGACGTCATAAAGCTCGCCCGCGCCGGCCTCGACTACTACAACCACAACATCGATACCTCGAAGCGCTACTACGACAAGGTCATCACCACGCGCACCTTCGCCGATCGCCTGCAGACGCTGGAGCGCGTGCGCGAGGCTGGCATCAAGGTGTGCTGCGGCGGCATCGTCGGCATGGGCGAGGAGCCCGAAGACCGCGTCGACATGCTGCTCACGCTCGCCAATCTTCCCGAGCATCCCGAAAGCGTGCCGATCAACATGCTGATCGCCATCCCGGGCACCCCGCTGGCGAACACCGAAAAGATCGACGCCATCGAGTTCGTGCGCACCATCGCGCTCGCACGCATTCTGATGCCGCAGTCCTATGTCCGCCTCTCCGCCGGTCGCACCGAGATGAGCGACGAAACGCAGGCGCTGTGCTTCTTCGCCGGCGCCAACTCCATCTTCGTCGGCGAGACGCTGTTGACGGCGGACAACCCCGGCGAGGACAGCGACGCCGTTCTGTTCGACAAACTCGGCCTGAGGCCGCTCGAGCTCGAGACCGGCTCGGGCGAGCAGGATGATGTACAAGAGCCATGAGCGGGCGCTCGAAGCGCTGACGCGCCGCGGGCGCCGGCGGGCGCTCGCCGCCGCGTCGGGCATCGACTTCAGCTCCAATGATTATCTCGCCCTCGCGCGCTCGCCGGAGCTGAGGGAAGCTGCGCGGTCCGCGATCGCCCGCGAGGTTTCCATCGGCTCGGGAGGATCGCGCCTTCTGCGGGGCAACGACCGCGAGCACGAGGCGATCGAGGCGGAAGCTGCCGCCTTTTTCGGCGCCGAAAGCGCGCTGTTCTTCGGCGGCGGATTCCTCGCCAACCTCGCGCTGTTCTCCACCCTCCCCCAGCGGGGCGATCTCGTCGTCTACGATGCGCTGATCCACGCGTCCGTTCACGATGGCATGCGGCTCGGAAAGGCCGAGCAGGCCGAGGCGCGCCACAACGATGCGCAGGCCTTCGAGGATGCGATCAAGGCCTGGCGCGCTGCCGGTGGCACAGGTACGCCCTGGATCGCGGTGGAAAGCCTCTATTCGATGGACGGCGACCGCGCGCCCCTCGATGATCTCATCGCCATCGCGAACCGCCACGACGGAGTGCTGGTGATCGACGAGGCCCATGCAACCGGTGTGCTGGGTCCCATGGGGCGCGGTCTCGGCGCCGCGCTCGAAGGGCGCGCGAATGTCGTCGCGCTGCATACCTGCGGCAAGGCGCTGGGCGCCATGGGCGCGCTCGTGACGGGGCCGCGCATCCTCTGCGACTATCTCGTCAACCGCTCGCGGCCATTCATCTATGCCACGGCGCCCTCACCGCTCGTCACCGCCATCGTGCGCGCCGCGCTCCTCATCTGCCGTTTCGATGCCGCGCGGCGTGAAAAGCTCGCGAGCCTCGTTGCCTTTGCCGGCCAGCGCCTTAGCGCAACCTGCGCGCTGAAGCCGTCGGGCACGCATATTCAGCCCCTGATCGTCGGCTCCGACGAGCGCGCGACGCGCCTCGCCGCCGCCATGCAGAAGCGCGGGTTCGATATTCGTGCCGTGCGTCCGCCTACGGTGCCTGAAGGCACTGCGCGCCTGCGTGTGATGCTGACGCTCAATGTCGACGAGGCGCAGGTGGCCGCCATGGCCGAAGCCCTCGGCGAAGAGTTGAACGGGCTCGGCCCATGAGCGCGCGTATCATCGTGACCGGCACCGATACCGACATCGGCAAGACGGTTTTCTCCGCAGCCCTCGTCGCCGCGCTCGGGGCCTATTATTGGAAGCCGGTGCAGTCGGGCCTTGCTGCGCCGACCGACAGCGAAACCGTGCGCCGCCTCGCGGCGCCGCCGCCCGGGCGCATCCTGCCGGAGACCTATCGCCTGACGATGCCGGCTTCCCCGCACCTTTCCGCCGAGCGCGACGGCATCGAGATCGACGTCGAGCGCCTCGCCACCGTCCCGTCCGTTCCGGGCGATGCGCCGCTCGTCATCGAGGGCGCGGGCGGATTGATGGTCCCGGTCACCCGGCGCGACCTGCAGATCGATCTCTTTGCCCGCTGGCTCGCCCCCGTGGTGCTCGTCGCCTCAACGCGCCTCGGCACCATCAATCACAGTCTTCTCTCCATCGAAGCAGTGAAGCGGCGCGGCATCCCGCTGCTCGGCATTGCATTTGTTGGCGATGAAGTGGCGGATTCGGAAAGCACCATCGCCGCGATGGGCGGCGTGCGCCGCCTCGGCCGGCTTCCCCGGCTCGATCCGCTCACCCCTGCAACGCTCCGCGCCGCCTTCGAGGCGAGCTTCCGTCCGGCGGACTTCATCGTCCCGGTGGAATCATGACATCCGGCACGCCAGCAGGTGGCAGCCCGGTGTGGCACCCCTTCACCCAGCACGGGCTCACGCCGTCGATGGTGCCCATTGCCTCCGCCGAGGGGGCATGGCTGCAGCGTGCCGGCGGCCGCCCGCTGCTCGACGCGATTTCGTCATGGTGGGTCGTCACCCACGGCCACAGCCACCCCGCCATTGTCGCCGCGATCGCGGAGCAGGCCGGCACCCTCGATCAGGTGATATTTGCCGGCTTCACCCACGAGCCCGCCGAGCGGTTGGCCCGTGGCTTGATCGGCCTCGCCCCCGCAGGCCTTACGCGTGTCTTCTTCTCCGACAGCGGGTCGACCTCCGTCGAGGTCGGCCTGAAGATGGCGCTCGGTTATTTCCGCAACATCGGTGCGCCGCGCCGGCGCGTCGTCGCCCTCGAGCACGGCTACCATGGCGATACCGTGGGGGGCATGTCGGTCGGCGCACGCGGTGTTTTCACCGCGCCCTACGAGCCGTTTCTGTTCGAGGTGGCACGCATTCCGTTCCCCGCCGCGGGCCGGGAGCAGGAAACGATCGACGCCTTCGAAGCGGCATGCCTCGCCGAGCCGACCGCCGCACTCATCGTGGAGCCGCTGATCCTCGGCGCCGGCGGCATGTTGATCTACGGCGAAGCGGTGCTGCGCGAGCTGCGCCGCATCGCCGATGCCCACGGCGTTCTGCTGATCGCGGATGAGGTGATGACCGGCTGGGGACGCACGGGCGAGTTGTTGGCATGCAACCGCGCAGGCGTGGTGCCGGACATCCTCTGCCTCGCCAAGGGCATCACCGGCGGCTCGATGCCGCTGGCGGTGACGTTGTGCTCCGAGCCGATCTTCGAGGCGCACCGCTCCACCGACCGTGCCCGCATGTTTTTCCATTCGAGCTCCTACACCGCCAACCCCATTGCCTGCGCGGCGGCGAACGCGAATCTGAAGGTCTGGCGCGACGAGCCCGTTCAGCGGCGGATCGATGCGCTTGCGGCTGCCCACGCTGAGCGGCTGGAGCCCTTCCGCAGCGATGCCCGCTTTGCCGGTGTGCGCCAGATCGGAACGATCGCCGCGCTCGATCTCGAAGTGTCCGATGCGGGGTACATGGCGAGCGTCGCCCCGCGGCTGTCGCAATTCTTCATCGAGCGCGGCGTGCTTCTGCGTCCCCTCGGCAACACGATCTATCTCATGCCGCCCTACTGCATCACGCCCGCCGAGCTCGACCTCGCCTACGCCGCGATCGCCGAAGCGCCGGATTGGCTCGCGGAGCAAGAGGCATGAGCGGGACAGGATCGACCATCGCGGGTTTCGGCCATTACGTGCCGGTTGAGCGCGTGACCAATCCGGAGATCGAGGCCCGTCTCGGCCTGGAGCCGGGCTGGATCCTGCGCCGGACCGGCATTGCGGAGCGCCGTTACGCGGCGCCCGGTGAGGCGCTCACCGATCTTGCCGTGCCCGCCGCCGAGATGGCGCTGCAGGCCGCCGGGATCGACCGCGGCGCCATCGCATTGACGCTGCTGGCCACGAGCACGCCCGACCATCCCCTGCCGCCTTCCGCGCCGCTGCTCGCGCACCGGCTCGGCCTCGACAACTCGGGCGGCATCGACCTTGCGGGCGCGTGCGCCGGGTTTCTCTACGCGCTCACCCTCGCGGACGGGTTCGTTCGCACCCACGGCGCCCCCGTTCTCGTCGTTGCGGCCAACATTCTGTCGCGGCGCATAAACCCGGCCGAGCGCGGCAGCTCCATCCTCTTCGCCGACGCGGCGGGCGCGGTGGTGCTGGTGCCGGCCGAGCGGCCCGGCACCGGCGTGCTGGGCGCCAAGCTTGCAACCGACGGCAGCGCGTACGGCCTCATCCAGATTGCCGGCGGTGGCAGCCGCCGGCCGTTCACGCCGGATATGCCGCTCGAGGATACCCAGATGACCATCACCGATGGCCGTGCGGTCTTTACGCGGGCGGTGGAATTGATGTCGGGCGCGGGGCGGGATGCGCTCGCCAGGGCGCAGCGCGCGATCGGCGATGTCGACTGGCTCGTGCCGCACCAGGCGAACGGCCGCATCGTCGCGGCGGTCGCCCGTCAGCTTGCCGTGCCCAAAGAAAAAGTGCTGACGAGTTTCGCGGACTACGGCAACAGCTCCGCAGCCACCATCCCGCTCACGCTCTCCCTCGCATCCGCGCAGGGGAAGATCGCCGCCGGGCAATCGCTTCTTATGTGCGCTGCGGGAGCGGGGCTCACCGGCGGGGCCGTCGTCTACCGGCTTTAGGCGCGCCTGCCGCGCTGCAAACAGATGCTTGCCGCTGCACCCTGCCCGCATGGGTTCGTACAAGCGGTTCAGGTCGGGTTCATGATCGAAATGGTTCCCTGTGACCTCAGTGCCAGCCGCGCCTGAATTCTCATGCGCCGCGGGCAGTTAAACGCGCTACCACCATGCCCGAGCCCCCGTAGTGCCTCAATTCGATGCAGGAACTGACGCTCGTCGTGTCGCGTTGTTTGCTCGGTCGGAACGTGCACAGTGGCACGTCCGCCGCCACCCTTTGTCTCCATGAGCGGACTAGGTGAAAAATATGCCGAAGGGCGTTACCAGCTCCGGTGCACAGCGCGACCTGCGAATTGACTTCTTCCGCGGCCTGGCCCTGCTCTTCATCTTCGTCGACCACGTGCCGGATAACTTGCTCGCCAAGTTCACCCTGCGCAATTTCGGTTTCGCCGACGCTGCAGAAGTGTTCGTGGTGCTCGCAGGATTTTCGGCGGTGCTCGCCTACGGCCGCGTGTTCGAGAACCAGGGCTTCAAGGCCGGCACGCTGCGCGTGTTCGAACGCGTGCGCGACATCTACCTCTGGCATCTTGCGCTACTCGTCATCTGCGGTGTCGGCTTGACGTTCGCCGCCGCCTACTTCGGCAACTTCTCCTACGCCAAGAATATCGGCGTCCATGTCTTCGCCGAGGACCCCGCGCGCTCGACGGTTCTCGCCGCGCTGCTGATCAATCAGCCGAACCTGCTCAACATCCTTCCGCTCTACATCGTGCTGCTGATGTTCTGGTTGCCGTTCGTGCTTTGGCTGATGCATCGCAACCCGTGGCAGGCCCTCGTGCTGTCGGTCGGACTGTGGGCGGTGGCCAACGTTCTCGCCGCCAACCTGCCGAGCCTGCAGCATTCCAAGGGATGGGTATTCAATCCCTTCGCCTGGCAGCTGCTCATCACCATCGGCGCCTTGACCGCACACTTCTCGCGCAGGTCTCCGATCCCCGTCTCGCGGCCGCTGATGTGGCTGGCGATAGCTTATGTCGGTTTTGCGTTTATCGTCGTCGCGCCGTGGACGCAGATTCCGGGTCTCGAGAACACGCGCCTCGTCTCCCAGAACCTCCTCGGGTCGGTCGATAAAACCTACCTTTCGCCGTGGCGGCTTGCGCATGTTGTCGCGCTTGGCTACCTCGTCATGATCCTGCTTTCGCCCCAAACGCCGTGGCTGACACGCTCCTGGGCCACGGGTATTGGGCGTTGCGGCCGCCATTCCCTGGAAGTCTTCGCGGTCGGTACCGTACTTTCTTTCGTCGGATGGGTCGCAATGGTTGAAGCCGGTGCTGGACTTGCCTTACAGATCCTGATCAATACTGTCGGTATCGGGATCCTGTTGGGGACTGCATGGGTACTTGCACAGCGCAACCGTGGCAGCGACTGGCTGTTCGCGCCATCGGTACGAAAGGTCTTCGCATATCGGCGTGCGGAATCGCGTGCGCCGCAATTGCGAGCTTAGGAATCGTTTTGGCGGCGCAACCCGCAGAAGCGAGCCCTCCGAACACACGCTGCCAGGCGCCGGCTTCGCTGCTGCGCTTCGATGCTCCGCTTCCGAAATTCTCATCCGCGCTCGCAGCCGGTCAGCCGGTGCGCATCGTCGCGCTGGGTTCCTCGAGCACGCAGGGCATCGGCGCGTCGAGCCCGAAGGCCTGCTATCCGGTGAAGCTCCAGTCCGAGCTTCTCCAGCGCTTCCCCGCGAGCAAGATCACCGTCGAGAACCTCGGCATCGGCGGTCAGCTGGCGACCGATATGCTCCGCCGCATCAAGAAGGACGTGATCGCGCGCAAGCCGACGCTCGTCATCTGGCAGACCGGCGTGAATGATGCCCTGCGCGGCGTCTCCGTCGACAAGTTCCGCGCGACCGTGAACGCAGGCATCGACGAGCTGCAGGCCGCGGGGATCGATGTCGTCCTGCTCGACATGCAATATTTCCCGCGCGCCGAGAAGGTGCGTGACTTTCCGCGCTTCCTCGTCGCCATGCGCCAGATCGCCGAGCAGCGCCACATCCCGATCCTGCAGCGCTTCGCAATCATGAAGCACCTCGTCACCAGCGCGCAATTTACGCCGCAGCAGCTGCTGGCGTCCGATCAGTTCCATCCCAACGACATCAGCTATGGATGCCTCGGGCGCATGATGGCGGACGCCTTGCAGGGCGAGATCAAGGGCCCGGTGGCCGAGAAGATCGAGAAGATCGCCAAGAAGAAATATCCGGCCGAGCCCGCCAAGCAGGCTGGAGCCGCTGCACCGCTGCCGGTCCACTGACGCCGACGGGTTAAAGCCGACGGTCGCGGCCGATCAACGACGATAGCCAGCATAGCGACATCCCGCGCCCCGAAGCGCGGGATGTTTTTTTGTGTCTGTTGAACGGGGGGCGTCAGGCCTTGTCTTCCGCCTCGCGGCCGAGCCGGTAGAGGTTTTGCAACAGGGCATCGAAGCCCGCAGCCCCGCCGCCGGTGTGCAGGTCGATGCGTCCCACCTTTTCGACCAGCTTCTCCAGCGCCTCGAGCTCCTTCAGGCGCAGCAGCAGCGGATTGTCTTCCATCAGCTTCGAGGTGTTGAGCAGCGAGCGCGTCGCCGCCGTTTCCTCCTGACGCCGGATGAGGTTTGCCTTTGCGACCCGCTCCGCTTCGACCACTTTGTTTAGAAGCTCGCGGACGTCGCCGGGAAGGATGACGTCCTTGATGCCGATCTCGCCCACCTCGACGCCGAGCGCGGCGGCTCGCTCCGCGACGAAGCTCTGAACCTCCCGGTCGATGGTGTCGCGCGCGCCCAGGATCTCATCGAGCGTGCGCGTCGCCACCGCCTCGCGGATTGCGAACTGCACCAGCCTGTAGAGTGTGCCGGGCACGTCCGCGGCTGCGAGTGCGGTCTTCTCCGGATCGATCACCTTGGTGAAAGCCGTCAGCGTCACGCGGATGCCGACGCGATCTTTGGTGAGGATCTCCTGCGCCGTCACCTCGAGCGGCTGCGGACGCAGGTCCACCTTCGTGACCGTCACCGTCCGGGCAACCTGCCAGAACGCGTGCCGGCCCGGCGCCAGACGCTCCTTCAGCTCGCCGTCGACCACCAGCAGGCCAGCCTCGTAGGCTTCGACGACGGCGAAGGCGACGAGCGCCGTGCTGCGAGGAAGATCGAGCTTGTTGAGGTGCTGTTTGGCGATACGCAGCTCGTTCGCGGTGTCGATCAGCTCGACATCGACGCTGGTCAGCGTTTTCCAGAACGCCCGCGTGGTGTTCGGCGGCACGAGGAACTTCGCTTCCCCATCGAGCGAGACGATGGCGACTTCGGTGGGGCTCGTCTGCACCACCTCGAAGTTCTGCTCGGCAACGGTCCGCTGTGTCCGCTGAAGGAGAAGCGCGCGCTCGGGCGCAATCTCGCCACGGACGACCTTGGCGGTCTCGGCGGTCAACTGTCCCGCCGGATCGAAGGCGATGAAACGCCCCGGCGACAACAGCCGCACGAAGCGCCCATCGCGATACAAAAACGCCCGCTCGTCATCTTTGACGACGGTCTCGAACCACAAACCAAACTTCCGCATGACGCAATATCCGATGAAAGTATTGAAGGTTGCCGGCTGCTTCCCACGTCGCCAACACGGGCCGGGCCTTGAGCCGAACCGCGCCTCCTTGTGCGTCGGGCTGCGTCCGCTCCCCCATCCGAGGATGAAGAAGCGCCGGTGCCCGTGCTCCGGTCTTGCGGTCCGGCGGTATCCACCCCGGCTCAGGGTGTCCGCGACGTTCGCCCCGAGAGGCTGGGAAGCGGCCGGCTTCCCCATTCTTCAGCCCGCCGAAGCGGGTTTCCTGGAAGGAAATGGACGTGGGAGTCGAACCCACTACAGCAAGATCCCCAATCTTGTGCTCTGCCAATGAGCTAGTCGCATGGAGAAGCCGAAGGGAATCGAACCCTTTCCTCCCGGGTTTCCGGGCGCTCTCCCAGTGAGCTACAGCCTCGTTTTTTCGTCCCGTCGACGCGGAACACGCTTTCCGCAGTGCGGCGCGCGCCAGCCGGGTCTCGAGAGCCCGCACACGTGGCGTCGACAGCTGCACTAAATGCTCAAATCCGGCGGAATTAAAGCGCTGTGCGGAAAGCGTCCCCATGGAGAGTTGCTTCCATTGTCGTGCAACTCCGCTTCCACCGATGAACGACGACCCTCGTCAGCGCGGAACCCATCGCGGGTAGCGTCACCGGCACAAATCGGTTAGCTGACGAAAGGAAACAGGAACTGGGCATGACTGGTCTTTCGCGCACGCTCGAGCACGTCCGCGACAGCTACGATGTCATCGTCGTCGGCTCCGGCTACGGCGGTGGCGTCGCTGCCTCGCGCCTTGCCCGCGCCGGGAAGAAGGTGGCGGTCCTGGAGCGGGGCCGCGAAGTCCTCGCCGGAGGTTTTCCCGCCCGCTTCCCCGATCTCAAGAACGAGCTGCAGGTCTCCGGAAAAAGACTGCGCACCGGGACATCGTCGGCGCTCTACGATGTGCGCGTCGGTGAGGACATGCACGTGCTTGTCGGCTGCGGGCTCGGCGGCGGCTCGTTGATCAATGCCGGCGTTGCGCTGCGCCCCGACGATCGGGTCTTCGCCGATGAGCATTGGCCGGAGGAGATCACGCGCGACGGCCTCCTCGATGAGGGTTTCCGCCGCGCGCGGCGCTGGCTCAATCCGCAAAGCGATCCGCGCGCGGACAGCTTCTCGAAGTTTCGCACCTTGGAGGCGGCGGGCGCGGCTCTCGGCCACGGCATCGTGCGCTCGACGGTCACGGTCAGCTTCGAGCCGGCGACGAACGTCGTTGGCATCGAGCAGCCGGGCTGCACCCGTTGCGGTGACTGCTGCGGCGGTTGCAACGTCGGCGCAAAGAATTCCGTCGCGGTGACCTACCTGCCGGATGCGGTGCGCCACGGAGCGGAGCTGTTTACGCACGCAGCGGTCCGCCACATCGCGAAGGCGGCCGATGGCGGTTGGGACGTTCATGTGCAGCGCCTGGATGGCGGCGATGGTGGCAGAGCCGGTATCGTGCTGCGCGCCGGGATCGTCGTGCTGGCCGCCGGCACGCTCGGCACCTCTGAAATTCTGCTGCGCTCCCGCGCGCGGGGGCTCGCATTGTCGGATCGCGTCGGCGAGCGTTTCTCCGCCAACGGCGACATCATCGCGTTCGGCTACGGCGCGCGCGAGCCCGTGAACGCGGTCGGCGTCGGCTTCCCCGCCAAGGTCGAAGGCGCCGAGGTTGGCGCCGCCGTAACCGGCCAGCTCGAGATCGACGACGAGGGAGCGCTCGCCAACGAGCTCCGCGTGCAGGAGGGCGTTCTGCCGTCCGCCCTCGCGCCGGTCCTCCCGGTGCTGTTCATCCCCAACGGACGCCTGCTCGGCGCGCTGCAAAGCCTCGTCAACGGCGTCTACAAGGGACCATTCGCAAAGCTGCAAACGTTCTTCGCCGTCTCGCACGACAGCGCCGCCGGGCGCTTCGTTCTCGACAACGACCGTCTCTCGCTCGTCTGGCCTTCGGCGAAGAATGAACCCGTCTACGCCCGTCTCGATGCGATGCTGTCGGCAGTCGTTGCCGAAGCGGGCGGCAGCTACGTGAAGAACCCGCTGGCGGGAACCGTGATGGGCCATCAGCCCGCCACGGCCCATCCGCTGGGCGGTGCCGGAATGGGGCGCGACCGTAGCGACGGCGTCGTCAACCACAAAGGTCAGGTATTCGACGCCGCCCCCGGCCGCGGAGCTGCGGATGTGCACGCGGGGCTTTATGTCGTCGATGGCGCAGTGATGCCGCGCTCGCTCGGCGTCAATCCGCTTTTGACCATCACGGCGCTCGCCGAGCGCGCCCTCATTCATATGCAGCAGGATCTCGGCCTGTCGTTCGACGCCGAGCCGCTCGAGGGCGTGCGCGCGACGCCGCAGGATCTCTCCCCGTTCCTCGCCGCGCAAAAGGCGCGGGTTCGAGACCACGTTGCAGCCCGGTGACCCGCGTCACGCGTTGATGTGTCGAAGGAGCTAAGCGCTCTTCTTGTAGTGCACCGCTTCCTCCGCGCCCTTGGTCGCATCGCCCTTGCTGTAGGAGTGCGCGCCTGCACCCGCCAGCTTGCCTTTGTCGACGATGAGATATTCGGTGCGGATAGGCTTGCCCGCGAAGTAGTCCTCTAAGATTTCACGGGTGCCGGCGGCATAGCGCGCCTGCGCCGATAGCGTAGTTCCGGAGATGTGCGGGGTCATGCCGTGGTGAGGCATCGTCCGCCACGGATGATCCTTCGGCGCCGGCTGCGGGAACCACACATCGCCCGCGTATCCGGCGAGCTGCCCATCCTCCAGCGCGCGGACGACCGCGTCGCGGTCGACGATCTTCGCGCGCGCGGTGTTGATGAGGTAGGCGCCGCGTTTCATCTTGGAGATGAGCTTGTCGTCGAACAGATGCTCGGTTTCCGAATGGAGCGGCGCGTTGATCGTCACGACGTCGCAAACCTTGACGAGGGATTCCACATCCTTGTGGAAGGTGAGGCCGAGCTCCTTCTCCACCTCCTTCGGCAGACGATGCCGGTCGGTGTAGTGCAGCTTCACGTCGAACGGCTTCAGCCGGCGCAGCACCGCAAGCCCGATGCGCCCGGCGCCCACGGTGCCGACCGTCATGCCTTCGAGATCGTAGGAGCGTTCGGCGCAGTCGGCGATGTTCCAGCCGCCCTTCACCACCCACTGGTAGGACGGGATGTAATTGCGCACGAGCGACAGGATCATCATCACGACGTGCTCGGCAACGCTGATCGAGTTCGAGTAGGTGACCTCGGCGACGGTGATGCCTTTCTCCATCGCGGAATCGAGATCGACGTGATCGGAGCCGATGCCCGCCGTGATCGCGAGCTTCAGCTTCTTCGCCTTCTTCATCCGCTCCTCGGTGAGGTATGCGGGCCAGAATGGTTGCGAGATGACGATCTCGGCGTCGGGCAGCTCCTTCTCGAACACCGAGTTGGGGCCGTCCTTGTCCGAGGTCACGATGAGGGTGTGTCCCTGATCTTCGAGATATTTTTTGAGCCCGAGTGCGCCCGAAACGCTGCCGAGCAGCTCGCCCGGCTTGAAGTCGATCGCTTTCGGCGTGGGCATCGTCTGTCCGCCGGGATAGTGATCGAGCTTCGGGATGTCATCGCGTGCATACGACTTCGGCAATCCATCCACGGGATCGGGATAGAGAACGCAAAGTACTTTGGCCATGAGTGCTCTCCTTCGGATTCGATATCGAGGAAGCGTCTCGGGCTTTCGCTGCGCTATCCGCGAGGATGCGGGGCGCTCCATTGGAGCGCAAAATCTCTGGTGCGAGTCGCTTCCAGAACGTGCGCGGCGATCATCGGCGGCCGCCGCGTGGGCAGTGCTCTGCCTTGCCTAGAGGTATGCCGCCCAAAGGTCCTTACAAGGACGCGGCCCAGCTTGGGTCAAGATTTCAGCCGTTTATTTGCTTTCAGCGTCGGCGCGCGGATTTACCATCAGCGCGCGGGTAAAAAACGCGGTCTCCGCCGCCGAGGCGCGCTCGAACCATTCGCCGAGGTAGATGTCGAAGTGACCGATCGGCAGCATCACAATATCCGCCTTGTCGCCGATCAGCCGTGCCGCCGCTTCGATCGTGGCATTCGAGACGAGCGTATCGTGTGCGCACGCGATCAGCAGCGTCGGGCAGTGGATGCGTTGCGCAGTGCTCACCGGCCGATAGAGAGGAAGCGTCAGGAAGAGCCGCGGGGCGACCTCATTGCGCCAATCGGGTGGCGTGATCGCCATGCAGCCTTCGTAGGCATCGTCCGACACCATAGCCGCCACTTCCCCTGAGCGGCCCACGAGCGGCACATAGTGCGGCAATAGCCCGAGCAGCGCGCGCGAGGTGTCGATGAGCGCAGCCGTCGACATGGCGATGATGCTGCTCCAGCTCGCGTGCTGCAACGCGATCGTCGCGCTCGTCGACCCGTCCAGCATCGGACATTGGGCCGAAACCGCCGCAATGCGCGGATCACCCGCCGCGATGGCGATGACGTGACCGCCCGAGAGCGAAGTCCCCCATAGCCCGATGCGCTCGGGATCGATGCCGTCAGTCCCACGCGCAAATGCAATTGCGGCGGTCCAGTCTTCGAGCTGCTTCGGCACCGAGACGAGCTGACGTGGCTCCCCGTCGCTATCGCCGAGGAAGCGATAGTCGAACAGCAGCACGGCAAAGCCTGCCGCCGCGAAGCGCAGCGCGAACGGCTCCAGCGCCGAGCGCCGCGTGCCGCCGAGGCCGTGCGCCATGACGATGCACGGCAGCGATGCAGGCGTTGCCGCCGCGGGCCGGTAGAGCCACGCACGGCACATCGTGCCGTTGCTGAGGAAAGTCGCCTCTTCCCGGCGCACCGCTTCGCCGCCGCCGGCGTTGGTCTCGGTTTGGCTGGAGCGATAGCTGCCCATGGGGCGAGCGCCTGACGCGGTTGACGGACATCCCTATCCTTGGGCGCAAACCTTAAGGAAGGAGCGCGCGCCCACTATCGGATACAACCCGATGGGACTGCTCGAGTGCTTCCGGAAAAGTGGGCACCGGTTTTCCGATGAGAAGCACGGGCAAAGAAGAGTGCTTCCGGAAAAGTGGGCACCGGTTTTCCGATAGGAAGCACGGGCGAAGAAGTGCTTCCGGAAAAGTGGGAACCCGCGGTCCGACAAGAAGCACGGGCAAAGAAGTGCTTCCGGAAAAGTGGACACCGGTTTTCCGATCAGAAGCACGAGTGGACAGAGTCTCTAGTGCACGCCCGGCATCGGCTTGCGCACCCGCAGCAGGTTCGTGGGGCGCGCCGCCTTCGACGGCCCAGCCGCGGAAGGTGCCTGCTGCCCCGGCTGGGGTTGCGGCCCCCGGCGGCGGAGCGACCACCACTTGCGCGACGATGGGATCTGCGACCGGTTCGCTTCCAGGAACGCGAGCACCGCCCGCACGTGACCCACGAATTCGTCCCGCCGGGCATCTCCCGCCGAATCACCTTTGAGAAAGAGTTTGCGCCAGCGGCCGGTCCAAGCGCCCGGCAAGTGCGTCACCCACCGGTTCGCCGCCTCGACCTTCACGAAGGGTTCTTCGCTATCTTCCGCTGCATCGAGCACGACTCGCAGCGCTGCGATCACCGCATCGATGTTGGTTGCCATCCGCGCCCCTCCGCACCTCGCATGTCCCGGGGGCATTTTATCGGCTTTCTTGTTTCAGTACACCGCCGGACGGGGCAAATCGGTCCCAGTGCGCAAACAAAAGCATTTTGCCTTGCGCGCTGCAGCGGTGCGCCGCACGTTGCGCGCCAGCCCTGGCGAACTCTAGGAATGAGCGACGGGCCGCGGAGCGAGGCCGGCGATCAAGCGGAGGTGGCGGGAATGGCAGGAAATCCGCAGACCCGGGCCTCCGGGCATGGGCCCGGCATGGCGGCTGCGCGCGGGAAACCTAGTGGAGGTGAGAGGAGAATTTCTCGAACCGGAACCATCGCACGCAGGGGTGGCGTGGCGGCTGCGCGCCGGGAAATATTGGTGGAGCCGAGGGGAATCGAACCCCTGACCTCTGCAGTGCGATTGCAGCGCTCTCCCATCTGAGCTACGGCCCCGGGCAGTTCGGCGGCATTTAGGGGATCGCCCCGAATCTTGTCAAGGAACGTGCAAACGGTGCCCAGGCGGCTGCATCCGGCTTGCCCCGGCCGGGCCACAAAGGTTACACGTGGCGGGCCGTCACCCGGAGCCCAGCACGATGTTCCTACTTCGCCTGATCGATTTCGTCGGCTACCTCGTTCAACTCTACGTTTATATCGTCATTGCCAGCGTCATCCTGAGCTGGCTTATGGCGTTCGGGGTCGTAAACCCCTACAACCCGACGGTCCGCGCCATTTGGCAGGGTCTCAACGCCGTTACCGAGCCGTTGCTCCGCCCCATCCGCAACATGATGCCGAACCTCGGCGCCATCGATATTTCGCCGGTGGTCCTGCTGCTGGCCTGCTTCTTCGTGCAGAGCGTGGTTCTGGGAACGTTGCGGGACCTCGTCATTTCCGCGGGATGAGCCCGGCCGAGCAACCTTGGCGCGCGGGCGACGGGTGCGTCATCGTGCGCGTGCGCCTCACGCCGAAATCCTCGATAGAAGGCGTCGAAGGCGTCGTCCCGAGCGCGGAGGGACCGGCGCTGGCTGCGCGCGTACGCGCGGTTCCAGCCGAGGGGGAAGCCAACGCGGCGGTGGAAAAGCTCATCGCCCGCTGGCTTGATGTGCCCAAGAGCACCGTACGTGTGACTGGGGGAGCGAAATCCCGCATCAAGTCGCTCACTATCAGCGGGGATGGAATTTGTCTGGAGCAGCGCCTTAGGGCCATGCTCGCGCCCGGCCGCTGAGGGATCACGCGCGGGCATATTCATTGATCCGAGGGAGGAAGTGTTTCCATGACTGCATTCGTCATTGACGGCAAGGTGATTGCCGCCAAGGTGCGCTCCGATGTTGCCGCCGACGTGGCGCGCCTCAAGGCGGAGCACGGCTTCGTGCCTGGCCTTGCCGTGGTGCTGGTGGGCGAGGACCCGGCGAGCAAGGTCTATGTGCGCAACAAGGCGCAGCAGACCGTCGAAGTCGGCATGCAGTCGTTCGAGCACAAGCTGGCCGAGGACACCCCCGAAGAGGTGGTGCTCGACCTCGTCCGCAAGCTCAACGCCGACCCCGCCGTCAACGGCATTCTCGTGCAGATGCCGCTGCCGAAGCATATGGATTCCAACAAGGTCCTGGAGCTGATCGACCCTCTGAAGGACGTCGACGGCTTCCATCCGATGAACGTCGGACGCCTTTCCATTGGCGAGCGCGCCCTGGCGCCGTGCACGCCGGTCGGCTCCGTCATCCTCGCCCGCAGCTTCAAAGACGATCTGTCGGGTCTCAACGCCGTGGTCGTCGGCCGCTCCAACATCGTCGGCAAGCCGATGGCGCAGCTGCTGCTACGCGAGAACTGCACGGTGACGATTGCCCACTCGCGCACGAAGGATCTGCCGGGCGTGGTGCGCAGCGCCGATCTCGTCGTCGCCGCCATCGGCAAGCCCGAGTTCGTGAAGGGCGATTGGATCAAGCCGGGCGCCATCGTGATCGACGTCGGCATCAACCGCGTCGTCAAGGAGGACGGCAAAGGCAAGATCGTCGGCGACGTCGAATACGCGTCGGCGGCGCAGGTGGCCGGTGCCATCACCCCCGTGCCGGGTGGCGTCGGCCCGATGACCATCGCCTGCCTCCTGAAGAACACCGTCGAGGCGGCGCTCATGCAGCACGGTCTGGCGCGGGCCTGAGCCTGAAGCCACTCCAGGCGTCGAGCCGGATGCGTTTTTAAGCAGCGGATCGCGGATGCGGTCCGCTGCTTTTCCTTTCGGCACCGAAAATACCCGTCCGGCGCATTGCGTTCGGTGCCGGCCAACTTTTAGACGCGCTGCGGATCAGGCAGCGTTCACCTGCTGGCGCAACGTCTCGCCGCGATAGCTCAGCGCTTCGGCGATGTGCACGTGCGCAATCCCTTCCGCGCCGTCGAGATCCGCCAGCGTGCGGGCGACACGCAGCGTGCGATGGAAGCCGCGCGCGGTGAGCTGCAGCGTATCGGCGGCGCGCCGGAGTAGAGCGGCACCCTCTGCATCGGGCCGCGCGACGTCCTCCAGCAGCCGTCCTGAGCATTCCGCGTTGGTGCGCATGCCTTTGACGCCGAGCGCGGCGAAGCGCTTGCGCTGCAACTCCCGTGCACGCGCAACCCGGGCGCCCACCTCGGCGCTGCCCTCGGCGGACGCGGGCAGTATGAGATCGGCGGCGCTCACCGCGGGCACCTCGATCTGGACATCGATCCGGTCCAGCAGCGGACCCGAGATGCGCGCCTGGTATTCGGCCGCACAGCGTGCGCCGCGCTTGCACGTGGTCCCCGTTCCGCCACCGCAGCGGCAGGGGTTCATCGCCGCCACGAGCTGGATGCGCGATGGATACTGGATGCGATGGTTGGCGCGCGCGATCACCGTCTCGCCGGTTTCGAGCGGCTGGCGCAGCGCGTCGAGCACGGCCGGCTGGAACTCCGGGAACTCGTCGAGGAACAGCACGCCGAGATGCGCCAGGCTCACCTCGCCGGGCTTCGGCCGCGTACCGCCACCGACGAGTGCCGCCATGCTCGCCGAGTGGTGCGGAGTACGGTAGGGGCGCTGGGTGGCGAGCTTACCGCCCATGAGTTCGCCGGCGAGGCTGTGCACCATCGAGACTTCGAGCATCTCCTCCGGCGTGAGCGGCGGCAGGATCGATGGCATGCGCGCGGCAAGCATCGATTTGCCCGAGCCCGGTGGCCCGATCATCAGGAGGTTGTGCCCGCCCGCGGCGGCGACTTCGAGCGCCCGCTTGGCGCTTTCTTGCCCACGCACATCGGCGAGATCGGGCCTCGGCGTCGAGGTATCCTCGAGCGCCGGCTGCGGCCGCGCGAGAACCTGCAAGCCTTTGAAATGATTGACGAGCGACAGGAGATGCGGAGGCGCGATGATATCGACGTCCTCGCCCGCCCACGCCGCCTCCGGCCCACACGCCGCCGGGCAGATGAGCCCTTTCCCCATCCCGTTCGCGCCGATCGCCGCCGGCAGTGCACCCGGCACGGCACGGATCGAGCCGTCGAGCGCCAGCTCTCCGATCGCCGCGTAGCCGGCGACGGCATCTGGAGAAAGCGCCTGCATGGCGACCATCATCGCCAGCAGGATCGGCAGGTCGAATTGGCTGCCCTCCTTCGGCAGGTCGGCCGGCGCGAGGTTCACCGTGACGTGTTTGAAGGGAAGTCCCAGCCCCACCGCATGCAGCGCGTTGCGCACCCGCTCGGAGCTTTCCGCCACCGCCTTGTCCGGCAGCCCCACGATGACGAGCGCCGCGCGGCCGGGCGTGATGCGCACCTGCACCTCGACGGGGCGCGCCTCGATGCCGACGAATGCAAGCGTGGAAATCTGCCCGTACATGCCCACCCCACAGGCTCGACCTGAGCCCCTCGGAGGCTAGCGCGGGTGCGCGAGGCAATCAAGAACAATATGAGAACATACACCCATTGACGGCGGATCAAGCCGCCGTCGACGCGGCCCCGGGTAGTGGCCGCACCGCGAGCACGGTCGTGTTGTCCTGGTGCGGATCGCGCATCGCCTCCACCGCGCGGATGAGCGCGTTCGCAACAGCTTCCGCGCCGTCGTTGGCGTACGCCGACACGATCCGCTGGATCTCCGTCGGCTCCAGGGTCTGCAGCCCGTCCGAAGCGAGGATGACGTAGTCGCCCTCCTCCAGCGCCAGCGGCCGGCGCGAAACGTCGACGAGGTCGAGCTCGTCACCCGTCACCGCCGAGCGCAACATGTGCCGCCGCGGATCGTGCTTTGCCTGCTCCGGCGTGATGCGCCCGAGCTCGGCAAGCCGGTCGAGCTCCGGCGCGAGCGAGTGGTCCTCGTTCAGGAGCGCGATCTCGCCGCGCCGGTAGAGCAGCAGCGGGCTATCGCCCACGCTCACCCACTCGACGCCCTCGCTCGTGAAAACCGCAGCGACGAGCGTCGTGCCCATGCCCGACAGCATGGGGTTGGCACGCACCTGCGCCGCGATGGAATCGTTCGCGGCGGTGAGCGACTTGATCAGCCGGTCCGACCGCGAGCCGTTGAGGCCGGTGTAGGCGGAGATGAAGCTGTCGCACACCATCCGGCTCGCCAGGGCGCCGGCCGTATGCCCGCCCATGCCATCGGCGAGGATGGCGACGAGGCGCGTGGCGTTGGCCGTTGGCGGCACGTCGACGGCGTCTCCGGCCGCCCGATCCTTAGGCGGCCAGAATGCGCTCGAATCTTCCTGGTAATCGCGCGCGCCCTTGGTGGCGCGGGCGGCATGGTCGTATGCCTGCATCAGTCCTTGGCATCGGTCAGCTCGGCCCAGTCGAACTCTGCTCCGCAGAACGGCACGAAAACGAGCTGCGTGCGCCCGATCGTGATCACGTCCATCTGGTTCAGCTCGACAGCAGCCGTTGGGCGCTTGTCGTTGATGGAAACGACGTTGGTCTTAGCGAGGTTCGGCACGAACAGGAAAGATCGTGCCGCCGAATCATAGCGAATGTATGCCTGCTCTTCGGAGGAAATCGTATCGTCGCCGAAATCCAGCGGAATACGCTGCGTTCTGGCGCGGCCTAGGGTGTTGTTTCCCTCGAAAATCGGGCGGAACGAGCCCATGCCCGGCCCGCCGACCACCACCAGCCAGCCGACGACGGGGTCCTGCTCGAACTCGCCGCGCTTCACCTGCACCTTGCCGCGGACGAGCTGCGTGCGCGGTGCGTCGGTCGTTTCCGCTTTCGGGGGACCGCCGCGCACGACGCGCGTCGTCGGGGGCGTGGAGAATTCCATATGGCGGTCGGGCGCCTTGAGCGATGTTTGCCCTTTCACCTCGCGGGCAGCTTCCGCGGCGCTGAGGCCAGCCCCGGCTGGCGCCGGTGCGGCGGCGGGTGCGGCCTCCGCCATCGCGGGCTCGGCTGCGACAGGCTTCGGCGCCTCGATCTTGACGGTGAGCGGCGCCGCGGCGCTCGCGGCCGGCTCCACCGCTGCGTCTGCCGGAGAAGCGGGGCTGCGATGGGTGTCGTCGCGGCTGGCGGCTGCGAGGGCATCCTTGAGTGAGCCGAGGAAGCGGCCCGGCTTTACGCCCTGTTGAGACATCGTGTCCTCCGTTTCGCCTTGGCGTTCTTCTGACATGGAAATCTCCAGTGCCGGCGCGAGCTAAGCCTTCCCGAGCCTGCGCTAGACGGGCTGGGAATCGAACTTCAGTTTCACTTCGCCAATGCCGATGACGTCGCCCGCCGTCAGCCGGCCTTCGGCGACACGGCTACCGTTGACGAGCACACCGTTGCCCTCGTCACCGGAAAGATCGGTGATGAGGACGCTGCCGTCCGTCGTACGCCGCACCACCGCGTGATAGCGGTGCACGGTTTTCTCCTGCAGGCAGATGTCGTTGTCGGCCTCCCGGCCGATGCGAAGCAGGGCGCGCCCCACCACGTGCCGTTCGCCGGAGGCCGTTTCCACCCAGGCTTCGGTCGGCCACACGGCAAGTTCGGTGCGCGCGGTGACCGAGCGCCGCTCGGCACACGGACGCAGCGAAGGTCGCGAGAGGCGAACCGTTGATTCGGGTGAGTGTCGCTGGCGACGCAACATCAAGCCCGCGACCGCGAGCGGCGGCAGTGCGAGTAGCGCAGCGAGGACGAGCATCAATGCCGGAGCGCTCGCATAGGTGTCCGCGAGCCAGAGGTTGACATCTCCCCAGGCATCGGCGGCGGGAATGGCAATCGTCGGGACGAGGTCGGTTCTCACGGTGCGTCGCGGTTCGGCTGTAGGCGCTGCTGCAACATCTGAAACGTTGCGACCGTCGCAATCGTCAGCGTCCGATGTGGCGACCGCGCCAGTCCCATGGTCTTAGCCTCGCTTCAAATCAAAGTGCAGCCTCGGGCCGCATGAGGGCGAGAACATGGCATTCGCACCCTCTGCTCAGATTTGTTCGCAGCTTCTTCATGCTCAAGCCAGCGCCACATTTGGCGGACATAAGTGTGTCGAAGGCGGTACGTCAAATTGACGAGCGGCGCATCCCATTGCATTGAGCCGATGCACCGACGCCACGGGGAGCTATGACGAATCTTATCGCGCTGCCAAGCGGGACAGAGCTGGTTGGCGATTATCGCATCGAGCGCGTGCTGGGTGCGGGCGGGTTCGGTGTGACCTACCTCGCCGATGAGATCGCACTCGCCCGCATGGTGACGATCAAGGAGTATTTTCCCAGCGACATCGCCGCGCGCGACGGCGGCATCGATGCCGTGCCGCGCTCGCAGGACTGCGCCGGCGATTACCGCTGGGGGCTCGACCGCTTCATCGAGGAAGCGCAGACGCTCGCCAAGTTCGATCACCCGAACATCGTCCGCGTGTATCGCTACTTCCGCGCGAACAAGACCGGCTACATGGTGCTCCACTTCGAGGAGGGCCAGAGCCTCAAGGCGTGGCTGAAGTCGCTCGGGCGCGCCCCCCGGCAGAAAGAGCTCGACGCGATCCTCGGCCCGCTGCTCGATGCCCTGGAGCTGATTCACAAGTCGGATTTTCTCCACCGCGACATCGCGCCGGACAACATCATCATCCGCAAGGCGGGCGATCCGGTCCTCATCGATTTCGGCTCGGCGCGCGGCGAGATCGCCTCCCACACCAAGACCGTCTCCGCGCTCGTAAAGCCGGGTTACAGCCCCTACGAGCAGTATGCCGAGACGAGCCACAAGCAGGGCCCGTGGACCGACATCTACGCCCTTGCAGGCACGCTCTATCACGCCATCACCGGCAAGCGCCCGCCCGATGCGCCCTCGCGCATGGTCAAGGATGACCTGGTGCCCGCGCGCGAGGCCGCGCTCAGCTCCTACCGCGTCGGCTTCCTCAAGGCGATCGACAAGGCGCTGACGCTCGCCGTCGAAGGCCGCCCGCAGTCGATCGCGGCATGGCGCAACGATCTGCTGGCGCCCGACCCGGTGCGCACCAGCTGGCTGAGCCGCACGGGCGGTCGCGCGAAGAACCGCAAGAAGGACACTCCGGCAGAGCCCGCCGCGGAAGCGGGAGAGACCAACCCCGGTTCGAAGCCGGCGCCTAAGCCCGCCGCAGCCGAAGCTCCCGTTGCGGCGGCCGCGCCCGCGCCGACCGTGGCCATGGCGGCCACCGTGCCGCTGCCCGCGGCATCCTCTCCGCCCCCACCGGACGCGCCCGGTCCGAAAGGTGGCCTTCTCGATTTCCTCGAGGGGCTGCGCAAGAAGCCGCCGGAAAGCGATGGATCGGCCGCAAAGCCGACGCCCGCAAAGGCTTCCGCGCCCGCTCCGGCACCCACCGTGAAGATCGAAACGCCCCCCGCGCCCGCACCGGCCGTCAAGCCTGCGCCGGCCGCCAGGGCCGTGCC
>Ga0182746_1000425_pt1 | contig 59310 bp, 56 predicted proteins | sample eDN3rd30CBELigOP_FD_128881 | JGI IMG/M metagenome (GOLD analysis project Ga0182746, IMG submission 128881) | Enriched Organic Plus compost microbial communities from Emeryville, California, USA - eDNA 3rd pass 30_C BE-Lig OP (version 2) (version 2) ...
GCACAAAAATTGGCGATTTGGTTTCCCGGCAGAATGGTGTTAGATTTGCAGTAAGCGCAAGGGGTGTTTCTCAGCCCCGCGGGGCTGAGAAACACCCCTTGACACAGTTCATTTTACAGACCCCGCCGAGCTTTCAACCTAATAAAGCCACCACAACTTTATTTTTGCTGAAATTACCTGTTTTTCAAAGGCCATCAAGAACCTTTATCAAGGTTTTTTCTTTTTTACCAGCTTCGCGAGCAATAAAGATACGAAAAAACTAACGATCGCCCCAACGATGGCCAGGATCACGGTGCGGACAATGTCGCCGATCACCAATGTCGGATAAATCCCAAGGAGGACACCGCCGCAGGTTCCCATGCCGACCGCTGATTTATTCATCACTGACATCCTCCGGATCTTCCTTCTTCCGATTATCGTCCACCGTTACCTGGCTAATGGCAGACAACACACTGCCAGCCACGGTCAGGTAACCACCGACGGTGACCATTGCAGCCGGTAACGCTACTGGAGCGGTAAGTATAGCTGCTCCGGCAGCTGCGGTTACCAGCCCTACGCTGCGTAATACCCTGAAAAATTTTGGGGTTGGGGCTTGCGCCCGATCGATTACGTTCATGATTCCTCCTTGTTTTCTAGTTGCAGATATACACGTTCTCCTATATCCAGAAGTGCATAGACGTGCATTCTCAATTTTTCAAAAGCGACCTTGGAGTTTGAACCCTTGCCAATTCCTGTCTGCTGACTAACCGGTGCGATGCATCCCCGGAGTTCCTTCCGGGCATCGTTGGCCGGATGAAATAAGATGCCGCTGCGCTGCGGTACATCTTCCACCAAAATATGCCAGCTGAATCGCTTGCTATACCGCTTGGATAAAGAGTAGGTGCCTTCAGGGATACAGGAAATGTTGCGGATATTATCAAGCCAGGGCAATTCAATGGAATAACACACTAATTCACCATTCAACCAAATTTCCCCATTGGTTCCCTGAGGATGATAAGTCCGCAACAATCCAATCACCGCCACGATTAATCGCCTGTCTCCTCGTCCTCCGGATCTGGCGGTACAACGCCATCGATGCCGATATCAACCGCTACTAAATTCAGGGCGTTGAACGCTCCGTTGTTTAACGCATAGAAGGATCCATTTACCTCCTGAAGAAACTCGATGCCCAACACCAAAAACAAGGGCTTTGTAGAATCGGTCACTCCGATGTCGTTGCTCAGGCTATCAGCACTGGTCGCCGTATTATTGAAAGGAATTTCCTCCGAAACACTTTGGGCCAATGCAAACGTCTCGTTTTCGAAATCCACTTCAACGCCAGCGGAGACCAAACGGAAATGGGTCGTACCACCCGGAGCGACGATTTGGCTGTCCGGTGTAAAGCTCGGAACTTCCACATCCAATAAGCCGGTTGCCCGGTTGATCGTAGCGGTATACGGAGCATACACCGTTGCGCTAAGGGGCGCATTTCCATTGAAATCGAATCCCTGAAGCAGGATCAGTTCACCATCCAACACATTCCGCAGACCGCGGTTACTTACCAGGTCGGCCTTGATGACCCGCATCATTGCCCGCACCAAGCGGGAAATCATTCTCGAGTCTTGGGTCTTATTCAACACCGGACGAATCGCTGTACACAGTACCTTGCTCGCCTTACCTGCGCGTCCAAATTCCGCTGCATTCTCTCGGGTCCGCTGGAAATTCGGGTCATTCAAGAAACGTTCCTTTTCAACGCCACCCTTTTGCCTGGCTAAATAGCCGTCCTTGCTCTTGTAAAAGGTAATATCCCCGATAGTACCTTTCAGTTTAATAATACCTGATTGTCTTGCCATATCACTCAAATTTTAACCTCACCTTCGCTGCAGCTGATCAGTGATTACGGGTTAAAAGTTGTGATAATATCTACCAGTGCCAAGCATGCGCGTACCATATGGCGTTTATAGACCATAATGGTCAAAGACTTCCTATGAATATTCCGTATCTTGCAGTACGATAATCCGAAGATTCCACCTCAGCTTTATACCAACTTGTGAGCAAGTTGGGCATACGTTAAATGAATAGCCTGTCTACTTCATCTTTGTATAGGAAGGGTAGATAAAGCATACATGAAGTATAGAAGATGAGCAGAATCTGTATTTATCCGAAAGACATCGCTCGGATTACCGGGAAGAGTTACCGGCAAAGCCTGCGGATGTATCATACCATCAAAAAAGTCAATCGTAAGCAATCCCACCAGGTCGTCACGCTTGAAGAGCTTTGTGTGTATTTAGGCTTGGAGAAAGAGGCTGTGAGTGAGGTGATTTAATCTCCCAATGATACAGCCGAAGACAAACCGTAGGTCGTTCGTTGTCTGCGGTCTGCAAACAACAAATGTCAAGTTTTCTGCGCAGAAAACTTGACATTTACACGTGGGGATCCAGTCTGCCGTGCCTCCAAAGGTGATGTGTTAAGGTGGTGTCTTAAGGTAAGCGAGGTGGTGTGTTAAGATTGAATAGGCGGATCACTAAATAGCGTTTAAGTTTTATTTCCTACACTTGTCAAATGCTTACTGCAGATAATTTTCGTAATAAATTGCGGAAAGGTAAGGTCTACCGCCGCGCGGACCTTACACAATGGTCCGCATCCATCGATCGCCATTTATCTCGGCTTGTAGAAGCTGGTGTGTTGAAAAAGCTGGCGCGAGGCGTCTATTATGTTCCTGGATCATCTGCCTTTGGCCCGACCCCTCCGGATGAAAAAGAAGTGATCAAGACCTATCTGAAGGGAGACGCTTTTTTGATGGTCTCGCCAAATTATTACAACAGTTTGGGGTTGGGAACAACGCAGCTGTACAATCGTACGCGGATATACAATTACAAAAAGCATGGAGATGTACAATTTGGCAACAGGGTCTATGAGTTTCGTCGTAAGCCCAAATTCCCGAAAAAATTATCGCGGGAGTACCTGGTCATTGACTTACTGAATAATCTAAAATACCTGGCCGAAGATGAGCAGATGATTTTGGAAAACCTAAAAAGAGGTTTGGCCGCTTTTGATTCCCGCGCACTTCATACAAACGCGCAGCAGTATGGAATAGGTAGAACGAAGAAAATCGTTCAAGATTTGCTGTAAAGGGATAAACGCTTCAGTTTAATAAAAGTGAAAGCCGACCAGTTGGGCTAACCTACTGAAGGCGTATACAGGTATTACAAACGCCGGATTTATATGCAAATATGTCTTAAAAATTATAAACAAAAATGTTTATATTTGTATTGTGATTAAGCAATATGAAAAATATAAAGGTATTCACCCTGGAATCGTCCTTGGTAGGGAGTTGAAGAAACGCGCGATCAAGCAACGTCCTTTTGCTTTATCTTTGGCTGAACATCCTCAAACGTTTAATGCAATCACAAAAGGAAAACGAGGCATCAGTACGCCATTGGCATTGAAGATCGAACGCGAACTCGGCTTGGAAGAAGGTACCTTGGTCATCTTACAGGCTTACTACGATATCCAAAAAGTTAAAGAGCAGGAAACCAAAGCAACGCCGGATTTATCTATGCTAAGTAAATCGCTTTTCTGGGATACCGATATCAACCGGATCGATTGGCAACGGCAATACCGGGCAGTTATCCAACGTGTATTTGAACGTGGAAATGAAAATGATAAAAAGGAGATTACTCGTTTTTATGGTGTTGAAAAAATAAAGCAAGCGTTGGAAGAATCCAAGACCAGGCGTCCATACACCATTCATAAAACGAGTTAATCAGCCCGTCAATCATGCTTTATTACAATACGGTAACTGACCCTTTAAAAGATTCATTGATTGCGTTGATGAGTTCGTCCGTATTGGAGCCGTTCCGGTTGGTAGGTGGTACCGCGTTGAGTCTTCAGATCGGGCATCGTGTATCTGTGGACATTGACTTGTTTACCGATGCACCATATGGCAGCATTGATTTTGAGAAGATTGATGAATTTATAGACAATACATTTTCCTTTCACGATCATTCTTCCGGCCTCAATCCGGCAATGGGAAAGTCGTACAGCATCGGTATTGATAAGGAAAATGCCGTCAAGTTGGATGTTTTTTATACCGACTCGTTCATACAACCTGCGTTAGTGATAGATGATATTCGATTGGCTACAATTGAAGAAATCATTGCGATGAAAGTCGATGTAGTTCAACGGATTGGACGGAAAAAGGACTTCTGGGATTTGCATGAGTTGTTGCCCAAGTATGACATCCAAGCCATGATGGACTTACATCAACAGCGCTATCCGTATACGCACGATGAGAAACTTATTCTAAAGAACTTTACGGATTTTGAGCTTGCGGACGATGAATTTGACCCGGTATGTTTACGGGGTAAATACTGGGAGTTTATCAAGGAGGATATTGTTGAAGCCGTTGAACGGCACTACGGTGCTTAAATAATCAGTGTTATGCGAACCAGTATTGAGTTAGATGAAAGCTTGATCAAAGAAGCGTTAAAAATTAGTGATCTCAAGACCAAAAAAGGTATTGTCAATGAAGCATTAAAGCTATATGTCGCTTCTTTAAAGCGTAAGCGCATCATAACAATATCTGGAGAAGGCACTTGGTCTGGAAATCTAAATGACATGCGAAGTCTATGAGGAAATCGTTATAAGCAGCAACAATTATATCGCGCACAAAATTTAGTATTCTTGTCTAATTATGGATACCATACTTATTCGTCCTAAGAACAAAACGCAGTTGGAGGCTATTAAAGCTTTTGCCAAGGCATTGAAAATAGATTTTGAAACTAAGGGTTCAGAAAGTCCATATGATCCGGATTTCGTCAAGAAAATTCTCAAGGGCCGGGAAGATGTCAAAAATGGCAAAGGAGTTAAAATAGCCGTGGAAGACCTACCCGATTGATAACCCGCCAAAATTGGATAGGACCAAATTCAAGGCCGGGACACAGGGGTGATTAAGTATTAATTAATTCCAGTTACTTTTCCAATTTTTAAATTCTGACGGCGATATCCGATAACGTGCAAAATTGCCTTCATGCAAAGCTAAAATCTCCGTTTCAACAGCTTCGACGAATTTGTTACGATCATTTTCCGGAATTTTTTCCGCCTCCTTTTTTATGAAAAGCGCTGCCCCTTCTTTTCCTATTCCATTACGAACGATGTTGGAGATAATAGCTCTCATCTCTTCTCGATATTTTAAGCGAAATGGATCGGGTTCTCCAAGCGACTGTTTAATGGCGGCATAGCGCATCGCGGATCGCTCATACGCCCAAATGAAAACATCTTTGAATAATTCAATTCGATTCAATTCATAGATGCCGAGCATTCCTCTGACATAATATTCTTCCGGTACATCGACAAAGGATAGTGGCGCAAGGTTGTTGCTGTTTAATGGGATGTTTGCAGCTAAACGCGAAACCCGTTTATTTACGTCATCAAACGGTTGAAGGTAAGGCAAATGTATTAATACAAATAATGACTGTTCAAACGGATTTTTAATCTGCCTTGCTTTCTCTAAAATTAAATCAAAAAATTCAGAAATGAGTTGGGGTATTGCCAAAGGGGTAAACACCGAATTTGTTATACCAACACCAAACTCCCTTAACCTCCCTGAAGCCGCGGGGTTGGACAGCAGGTTATTGGAGAGCAAGGCATGAAGATTTAATATGGTATAGCGATTGAAACTCACATCATCTGCTCCCTCAACCAAAAACTCAATCGCATCCTTGTGATTCAATATCATTTGGGTTTCTTTAGCAGACTTATTCTCGGCAGGTCTGCCACCATGGATCAATATCTCGGTATCCAGCAGTGAATAGGTATTACCCTCTAAGCGACTGGAATTCCACGATAGGTCAATTAATAGTCTACCAAGTATCTGCTTTGCGTAAGTTCCCGCTGCTTGTGCATCTCCTTGTGTTTTTCCGATCAACGCCAGGTGTTCTTTTTCTGCGTTTGTCAGGTAACTATCCAAATTAGGACGGTAGTTTGCTAAAAATTCCGTTTGATACCCAACTGGCTTTCTTTTTGTCTCAGGTCGTGTAACTAGGGCTAAAACATCTTTTCCTTCAATAGATAACGGAATATCATCTTGTGGTTTTGAGGAACGGTCTTCATCGTGTATTTGTACCTCGGTAATGGTGGGAAAGTACTTGGTTGATCTCGAGCCTCCAGTGATAATTACCCGATGATCGTCCGCTAACTTTTTTAATCGTCGTTGCAATGTCCGCCTTTCAATTTGAAAAGGGAGCCTGGCCATTAACTGATCGATGGATAGCCCATCTTCGTCTAATGATTGTACGATTATGTCTAGTTGTTCCGTTGCATTCATAAGGTATTCGCGACAGTTTACGACAATAATAGTTGTTTTCTGTCGCAAAATCAATTTTCGCGACAGAATTTTGTCGCGAATAATATTTCGCGACAACAGGCACACACTATCTCGTTTTCCGGAAATTTATATGTTAGGCCAGTTATCGTCGTCAAAGATGATACTATTTATATAGGCCAGCTGACCAGCATCAATCCTAACAATACTGCAAAAACGGCATTAAGTATAAGGTTTAAACCCGTTCATTTCGTATATTTGCTATACGTTTAGGAATAGGGAAGCGTAGATTTCAGTGCAGCGAGACCATAGCGAGACCGCAAAAAATCGAAGCTTGTAAAAGATATTAAATGAGGAGGTTATGAGGATCGTTCGAATCCCTCACTCTCCGCCACCTGAAACGAAGCCCCGCAACAGCGGGGTTTTTCTGTTTAATAGGCGTACCTGAGCAAAGCGGAACAATCCCTCAAGCTCTGCCAAACAAAAACAAGCTTAAAAATAGTCAGTTTTTTGGTTTAATGCGGCAGGTCAAACTTGTTTAAATGAAGTCGGATTATCTGGAATTTGCCAATTTGGAATCGGTATGAAGGTTATAAGTGAAATCCCTTGGTCTTTCCAGATATCAGCTAATGCGATGATATCGGGGGGTGACGCGCGAACAAGTTCTGCTTTTCTTCTGCCTTTCTCCTGCCATCTTCCGTGAATTTATCGGGGTGTATGCGGCCAGTATGTGGGAAAACCATAGATGCCGTACGCATACGCCCTGCGCACGGCATGCGAGATGGGAGAATAAGGTCAGGAGAAAGTCGGGCGAAGAGGGGAGCAAACACCCAGCGCTCTTATTAGTACAAATTGAGTAATACTCATGAGAGAATTGATGGATAGAATGGGAAGTATTGAATAAAAAACCAGATCAATAGGACAGAAACGGCAAAAAAAGGGTATTTTTGCCGAATATGACAGACTTAACCAAGCCAACGGTAGGAGTTATTGGAAGTGGCAGTTGGGCAACTGCAATGATAAAAATGCTGGGCGATAACGGGGCTGATAAGTCCGTACATTGGTGGGTACGCAATGAAGATGCTGCGGAATACATCCGCACCTTCAGGCATAATCCGAATTACCTGAGTGCGGTTACGGTCGGTATACCTAAACGCCATATCCATACAAATGCCCAAACGGTAATCGCACATGCAAATTTGATCATTCTTAATACACCCGCGGCTTTTTTGAAAGATGCACTAAAAGAGGTTACGCCAGAGCTGCTAGCCGGTAAGATCATCGTGTCGGCCATCAAAGGTATCGTGCCCGATGAGAATTTAATTGTCGGTGATTACCTCCAGCAGGAATATCGCGTGCCAATCACCCAGATTGCTGTAATTGGAGGGCCCTGTCATGCTGAAGAGGTATCTTTAGAAAAGCTCTCGTACCTGACCGTGGCTTCACAGGATATGCAAGTTGCTGCACAGGTGGCTTCCTTGATCCAGACGCGCTACATAAAAACCAATATATCCGACGACATTTACGGCACGGAATACGCCGCAGTCTTGAAAAATATTTATGCGGTAGCCGCAGGTATTTGTCACGGAGTGGGATTTGGCGATAATTTTCAGGCTGTATTGGTATCCAATGCGATCAGGGAAATGGCCCAATTCGTAAATGTGGTACATCCCATTGATCGCGACATCAAGGAGTCGGCTTATTTGGGCGATTTGCTGGTTACGGTTTATTCCCAATTTAGCCGAAATCGTACGTTTGGAAACATGATCGGCAAAGGGTATTCAGTCAAATCTGCACAATTGGAAATGAATATGATAGCCGAGGGTTATTATGCTGCAAATTGCATCCAGCAGATTAGCGTTAAACACGGAATCGATCTGCCGATCTGCAATGCTGTATACAATGTGTTATATCGACATCTTTCGCCGGTAATTGAGATGAAGAAATTAGCGGAAAGACTAACGTAATGAAACCGAGATGTAAATAATATTGACACATAGGGAAAATGATTATTTACATCGAGCTCTCATCAGCCGTTAAAAAGAAAATGAATAGATGAAAACGAGTTTTTTACAAACTTTCTTTGGAAAGACAAGGCTTTCTTACCTATTGGTTTTTTTGGTTATTTCCAATATCTCTTGTGATTCATTTAGACGCAGAAATCTACAGATCTACCGCAATGGTGTTGTCGTGTCGGCTCATCCGGAGGCATCGGCAGTAGGATTACACATCTTGCAGGGTGGAGGAAATGCCGTTGATGCCGCGGTAGCGGTCCAATTTGCGCTCGCCGTTGTGTATCCCAATGCGGGAAATATCGGTGGTGGAGGTTTTATGGTTTATCGCAACGCTGATGGGGATTTTGATGCGTTGGATTTCCGGGAAGCCGCACCCGGGGCCGCAACAAGGGATATGTATCTCGATGCGGAAGGCAATCCGGTGGCCGAGTTAAGCCTGCGCGGACAGTTAGCTTCAGGCGTACCGGGTTCTGTTGACGGTATGGTAAAAGCACATGAAAAATACGGTAAACTCGAATGGTCTACCTTATTGAAACCGGCCATTGACCTCGCCCAAAGTGGGTTTCCTGTAACCGAAATGCAGGCCAAAGAGTTAAATAGCAGAAAAGAGAGTTTCCGGAAATATAACCCGGGTGGGACCGCCTTTTTGCGGGATGTCGAATGGATAGCGGGCGATACGTTGGTCCAACCCGAATTGGCGCATACGCTAACGCTGATCAGCCAGCGCGGTAGGGCAGGATTCTATGAGGGCGAAACGGCCGACCGCATTGTTGAAGAAATGGCTCGCGGAAACGGCATCATCAGCCACGCAGACCTGAAAAATTACGAGGCGAAATGGCGGGATCCGATCTCAGCAACTTACCGGGGCTACCGGGTGGTATCCATGCCACCCCCTTCGAGTGGCGGCATTGCATTGATTTCCCTGCTTAAATCTGTAGAGGCTTATCCATTGTCGCAATGGGGGTTCCAGCAGGATTCAACTATGCGTGTAATCATTGAAGCCGAACGCAGGGTATATGCCGACCGGGCCACCCATTTGGGGGATCCTGATTTTTACGATGTTCCCCAGTCTATGCTGATCGATTCTTCGTATAATGCCGAACGTATGCGGAATATCAATTTCAGGCATGCATCGTTTAGCAGTGATATATTTGCGGGTAGTCTGTCTATGGCCGAGCACGAGGAAACCACCCATTTTTCCATTGTGGATCGGGAAGGAAATGCGGTTGCTATCACGACTACGCTCAATGGATCATACGGATCACAGGTAGTAGTAGCCGGGGCGGGATTCCTATTAAATAATGAGATGGATGACTTTTCCGTGAAGCCGGGTGCACCCAATATGTATGGATTGATTGGTGGTGCGGCCAATGCGATTGAACCGGGTAAGCGGATGCTTAGTTCCATGACTCCCACGATTCTCGAGAAGGACAGGAAATTATTCATGGTATTGGGTACACCGGGCGGATCGACGATTATAACGTCGGTATTCCAAACCATTCTCAACGTGGTTGATTTTGACATGGAAATACAGGAAGCAGTGGCTGCGCCACGCTTTCACCACCAATGGCTGCCTGACGAAGTGGCGCTTGAGGAAAATGCCGTGACTCAACCGGTCCGACATTCGTTGTCTGCCACCGGATATAAGCTTGTGGACCGGGGGAGTATCGGTAGGGTGGATGCGATACGGGTGCTGCCGGACGGGAGCCTGAGTGGCGGGGCAGATCCACGCGGAGATGACACAACAAGAGGATACTAACGTAACGACTAAGATAATGAATAAAGAATATATTGCGGATCGTTATAAACAGATACAGGATGAGATATGCCGGGCATTGGAGCAATTGGACGGCAAAGCATCCTTTGTCGAAGAGCTATGGGCGCGCGATGGGGGGGGCGGAGGGCGTACACGCGTCATCCAAAACGGTGACGTGATTGAGAAGGGAGGAGTGAATTTTTCAGCGGTGCATGGTGTGTTGCCTGAAGCGATAAAACGTGCATTCCAGGTTGATGACGAAAAATTTTTTGCTACCGGAGTTTCCATTGTGCTCCATCCCAGTAATCCCTTTGTGCCCATTATCCACATGAATATCCGGTATTTTGAACTGAATGATCAGATCCGGTGGTTTGGTGGTGGTATAGATCTGACACCGCATTATGTAGAGAAAGACGAAGCTGTTTATTTCCATCGGCAGCTTAAAGGTGTCTGCGATCGTTTTGATCTTTCTTTTTATCCGGAGTTTAAGGCGTTTGCCGACCGCTATTTCTACATTAAACACCGGGGGGAAACCCGTGGGGTGGGAGGTGTGTTTTACGACCGGCTCACACCTGAAAAAACAGCGTTGTCCTGGGAAGGAATTTTTGATTTTTCATATGCCCTGGGTAACGCGTTTGTGCCCACATATGCGGAATTGGTCAACAGGAACCGACATCGAGATTTTTCTGAGGCCAACAAGCAGTGGCAATACCTCCGACGAGGGCGGTATGTGGAGTTTAACCTTGTATACGATGCAGGAACCAAATTTGGATTAGAGACCAATGGGCGCATCGAATCTATCTTAATGAGTCTGCCCCCTCATGCAGGCTGGGCCTATGATTTCAAACCTGAGTCGGGTAGTGCTGAGGCAGAAACCTTATTGTGGCTCAGGCAGGGAGTGGATTGGCTGGCTCAATAACCTAGTTATACTTAGTAGATCTGTAAATGGTGAAATTCAGTCGGTTTACCCTTGATAATGGGTTGAGAATATTGGTACACGAGGATCACGCAACACCGATGGCGGTGGTCAATCTGTTGTATGATGTAGGCTCGCGCGATGAACATCCGGATAAAACGGGGTTTGCACACTTATTCGAGCACCTCATGTTTGGCGGGTCGGTGAATATTCCTAGTTACGACGGACCTTCGCAGGCAGTGGGTGCCCAAAACAACGCATTTACCAGCAACGATATTACTAATTATTACATCACGTTGCCTGCCGCTAACCTTGAGACCGCGTTCTGGTTGGAAAGCGATCGCATGTTGGGTTTGGCATTTAGTGAAAAAAGCCTCGATGTGCAGCGTAATGTGGTTTGCGAAGAGTTTAAACAGCGGTACCTCAATCAGCCGTATGGAGATGTGTGGCTTAGGCTCAGGCCATTGGCTTACCAGGTGCATCCGTACCGCTGGGCAACCATCGGCAAAGAGCTTTCCCATATTGAACAGGCAAAGATGGATGATGTCAGGGCATTTTTCACGAAGCATTATGCGCCCGAGAATGCGATTCTGGTAGTTGCCGGGGATGTTGAAGTCGACGCCGTAAAAGAACTGGCAGAAAAATGGTTTGCTCCGATTGCTTCGCGTGGTAAGTATGTGCGGAAACTCCCCGCAGAACCGGAGCAACGGGAGGCCCATAGGGAAGTGATATACGCAGATGTTCCCTTAAACAGCCTGTATATCGCTTTTCACGGTCCTGCGCGATTGGAAAATGCGTATTACGCCATGGACTTGATTTCAGACCTACTGTCGCGCGGTACATCTTCCAGACTTTATCGTACACTGGTCAAAGAGAAAGAATTATTCAGTGAAATCAACGCATATCATACGGGGAGTATAGATGGTAATTTGTTCGTGGTAGCCGGTAAGCCCCTGTCAAATATAACGTTGGAAGCTGCCGAGGAAGCCATTTGGGATGAATTAAGACAGTTGAAATACGAGCAAGTGACAGATTACGAACTGAACAAAGTAAAGAATCGGATAGAGTCTACGATGGTTTTCGCCGAGATGGCCATTTTAGAAAAGGCCATGAATTTAGCTTATTTTGAGTTGCTTGGGGATGCCGATGGATTGAACCGAGAGGTAGATCGTTATTTTGCCGTTTCTGCTGAAGACATCCAGCGGCAAGCCAATCAGTTGTTCAGAAAAGAAAATTCTTCAACGCTTATTTACATAGCCGATAAACATGCTTACTAGAACGCAACCTCCCCCGTATCATCCAATAAGCGGGTTGGATTTAATTAAACCCCAAGAAATTACGTTTTCGAATGGATTGAAAGTTTTTATCTTCGATTCCGGTGAACAGGATTTGGTACGTATTGAATGGATTGTTGATCATCTTTTCGGCCGGGAGGATCAAGCGCTCTTGAATTCCAGCATCTGCGAATTATTACCGGAAGGCACGCTTACGCTTAGCAGTGCTCAGATTGCGGAATTAGTTGATTTCCATGGTGCATTTTTAATACCGGGAGTTGGTTATGATCAATCTTCATTGACGTTATTTTCGTTGAATAAGCATCTTGAGGAATTATTGCCGGTAGTCAAAGATATGTTGACGAATGCTGTTTTTTCTGAAAAGGAACTTGCAACCTATATCCGCAACAATAAGCAGAAGCTACAGGTTTCTCTTCAGAAAAATAGTTTTGTAGCACGCAGGCTGTTTAATAAATCCGTATTTGGAACAGCCCGTTATGGATATGTACCTGAGGTATCAGACTACGATGAACTGACCAGAAACAACTTATTGGTATTGTTCAGTCAGCAGTATAGACCATCAAATTGCACATTGGTTGTTTCTGGTAAGATTACCGGAAATGTTATAAATAGCCTGGAGCGCTTGTTTGGAAATGACTGGGTGGATCAAAATGGACCCCTGCCTATTGAGCAAATACCCAATGTGCTTCCCAAAGCAGGGAAGCTAGCCGTTGACGTGCGTAAAGATGCGATGCAATCGGCCATCCGCATGGGATGCCTGAGCGTACAGCGCCCTCATCCTGATTTTCCCGGGCTGCAGGTGCTGAACACGGTATTGGGAGGGTATTTCGGTTCACGCCTGATGACCAATATCCGGGAGGATAAGGGCTATACGTACAGCATTAGCTCAGGTATGGCATCGTTAAAGCACAGTGCTTTTTTTACCCTTGGATCGGAAGTAGGGGTGGATGTAACGGCTGCAACGCTCGGTGAAATTGAAAGGGAAATTAATAGACTCCGGGATGAGCCGGTGAGCAATGAAGAACTTGCGGTGGTTAGGAGTTATATTATGGGGAGCCTATTGGGCAGTCTGGAGAATGTATTTTCTCACGCTGACAAATTCAAGAATGTATATTTTTCTGGGTTGGGACTGGAATACTACGATCGTTATACTTCCGTAATCAACACGATTACTCCCGACGAAATATGCCATTTAGCCAATACATATCTGGATTTTGATAAAATGGTCAAGGTAGTAGTCGGAAAGATTTAGCCATGATATTAGCCGGTAGCCATTGACTTCAGCACTTCAAACAGCGCCTTCCCTTTTAATAGGCATTCGTTATATTCTTTTTCCGGATCAGCATTGTCCGTAATTGCTCCTCCGGTATGAAACGATAGGTAACCATTGTCTGCATTGTAAATCAAGGTGCGGATGACTACACTGAAATCATAATTGCCCTGTGGACTAAAATATCCCAACGCTCCAGAATAGACGCCTCTACGGCTGTTTTCGTAACGATCGATCAATTTCATCGCACTGATTTTTGGAGCCCCGGTCATGGATCCGGCAGGAAACGTATTACGAATGGTATCCGCGGGGCTTATTCCTTCACGGATTTGGCAGGTGATGGTAGAAATCAACTGATGAACCTGTCTAAAGCTATGTATCTGAAGGAGATCAGAGGCCTTAACCGTACCCGGTTCGGCACTGCGCGTCAGATCATTTCTTACGAGGTCGACAATCATGATGTTTTCGCTGATTTCTTTCGGGCTGGTGGCGAGGGCGTTTTTCAATTGATCGTCTTCGCCCGCAGTTTTACCCCGCGGAGCGGTACCTTTAATGGGTTGTGACAACAAGGTTCGGCCGTTTTTGGAAAGGAAGCGTTCCGGAGAAGCCGATAAGATATATTTTTGTCCGAATTTGAAGAAGCATGAAAACGGAGTGGGTGATACTTCGTTGAGTTTCCGGTAGGCTTCCAGCGGATTGAGGGATATCTGCTCTGCAAAAAATTCCTGGCAAAGGTTCACTTCGTAGATGTCTCCCTTCCGGATATGTCTCTGTAGCTCAGCAAATGCCGAAAAATAGGTGGATCTGTTCATCCGTTTTTTCAGCTGCCCCTTGAAACCCAACGGTTCGTCTTTTATTTCAGTGGCCTCGATCTGCGTTATGATCGCCTTCGGATCAGATCCCTTGATTTCTGCATTATATTGACCGATAAGCAGCGTATATTCGGGTACAAAAAAATAAGCATCGGGAAACTCTGTGTAATTGGGATGTTGGGAATGCAGGTTTTCAATTTCATTCTTTAGGTCATATCCCAAAAATCCCGGAATCCACGCATCCGGATGGTTGTCAATAAATTGCTGTAGTTTAGTAAATGTATTGCTGCCATCTGATAGGAAAGATGCAGCTGTCCCTACGGCGATAAACACGTCAATATTGCCGTAATTATCGCGGTATCCATTGGAGTCCAAGTAACAGACGCTGTTAAACTGCATTGCCCACTGCAATGCCTTTTGTGTAAAAGTTTCACTGTCGTTCAGATGGCATGCCAGTGATACCATGATACGGAATGCTAATTATTCACTCAACAGCAGGGTCTGTGTACGATCGGGTCCTACAGAAAGGTATTTGATCGGTACACCTAAGTGGGTTTCCAAATATTGAATGTATGACTTCAGTGTATCGGGAATTTGTTCCTTATCGGTAATTCCGCACAGGTCAGCATTCCATCCCTGCAGTTGCTCATATACTGGTTCCGGTTTAACACTTACAATATCGTAAGGCATGTAGTCGATTTTTTCTCCATTTTGGATGTAATGCGTACAAGCGTAGATGGTATCGAATCCGCTTAGCACGTCGGCTTTTGTCATCACTAACTCAGTGACCCCGTTGAGCATGATGGCATATTTGAGTGCAGGGAGATCGATCCAACCCGTACGGCGGGCGCGTCCGGTAGTTGCACCGAATTCATGCCCCAATTGGCGGAGTTTTTCACCGGTCTCATTTTCTAACTCGGTGGGGAAGGGGCCGCCACCTACCCGGGTGCAGTATGCTTTGAAAATGCCAATGACGTGGCCGATTTTGGAAGGGGCTATGCCCAATCCGGTGCATGCGCCGGCCGTGGTCGTATTGGATGAGGTAACAAAAGGATATGAACCGAAATCAATATCCAATAAGGTTCCCTGTGCGCCTTCCGCAAGCACGCGCTTGCCTTCATTGAGATATTTATTTACAAGGTGTTCGCTGTCTACATGGGGGATTGTTTTCAGGAATTCCACCGCTTCCATGAACGCTTGTTCACGTTCGCTGAAATCAGGTATTTCGCCGTAATGGGAAAGGATAGACTTGTGTTTTTCAACCAGTCGTTGGTACCGCTCCATGAAATCGGGTAGGGTAGTATCACCCACACGTAATCCATTTCTGCCGGTTTTATCCATGTAAGTAGGGCCGATGCCTTTCAGTGTGGAGCCGATTTTCCCTGCACCCATTTTGCTTTCGGACGCTGCGTCGAGCAATTGATGGGTTGGCAAAATCAAGTGAGCTTTTCGGGCGATGACGAGTGTACCCGCCGCTACCGGATCAAAGCCGCTTTTCTTTAAGGTATCCAGCTCCCGCTTCAAAGTAATGGGATCGATAACTACCCCATTGCCGATTAGGTTGAGCGTATCTTTGTTGAATATTCCCGATGGGATTGTATTCAATACATATTTCTGGTTATCAAATTCCAGCGTATGTCCTGCGTTAGGCCCCCCCTGGAAACGGGCAATCAAATCATATTTGGGACACAGCACATCTACAATTTTGCCTTTCCCTTCATCGCCCCATTGCAGGCCTAAAAGCACATCAACTTGCATAGTTTAATTCAGCATTGAAAATGAAATCATTAAATGGAATACCAATTTTTGGCAAATCTAACATTATTTTGATATTCTACGAGGACTAATTCCAAAAGATCATTCCGTGCCGTCTGTTGACAGCAGTGAGGTATGGTTAGGCATGCACAGAAATACTTAATGGGTTTCAGCAAGTTCTTCTTTTCTCCTTGCCGGTGCGGCTTGTACGCTTTCCTTTTTGGCTGAGCAATCACTGCATACGCCATAGAGATTGAGGGAGTGGTGTTTGATATCAAATTTGAGGAGTTCACCCATCATGCTCTGTATTTGGTGGATACGGGGGTCGCAGAATTCGACGACTTTGCCACATTCTATGCAAATAATGTGGTCGTGTTGCTTATATCCATAAGACTTTTCAAACTGCGCCATGTTTTTCCCGAACTGATGTTTTGTCACAAGGTCACAGGATACCAACAGTTCCAACGTGTTATATACAGTCGCCCGGCTTACCCGGTACTTTTTATTTTTCATGTGGATATACAGCGATTCCACATCGAAATGGTCATTCCGGGAATAGATTTCTTCCAGAATGGCATAGCGTTCCGGGGTCTTACGAAGACTTTTATTTTCCAGGTAGGCCTCGAAAATTTTCTTTACTGTTTGATAGTTTTCCGTTTGAGTCATCATCCGAAAGTTTAACGTACAAACTTAGGTAAATTTGCGCTAATATGCAAATTTATCGATTTCTCATCTGCCGCCTAAGAATAAGTTCACAGATGGAATATACACAAAATTGTTGGGATACATAAGTTACCATTCGGCCTCAATCAACCGAGTCAAAACGGGTAATTCCTGTAATCCCTTTAATCTGCTTTAAATGCCGGATCAGGCTTTCCAAGTGGGCCGTATCATTTACGAAAATCATGATTGAACCTTCAAAGATACCGTCGTTACTGGATATGGTAATGGAGCGGATGTTTATTTTAAAGTCGTCTGAAATCACTTTGGTGATCTTATTGACCAGCCCGACATCATCGATACCAACAATATGTAATCCGGTCAGGAATGCCAGTTCTTTTTGCGAAGTCCATTTTGCCTTAACGATGCGGTAGCCGTAATTGGCCATCAGTTTGGCGGCATTGGGGCAATTCGTCCGGTGGATTTTGATACCATCATTCACCGTAATGAATCCGAAAACATCGTCACCGGGGATCGGGTTGCAGCAAGGGGATAGCGTATAGTCGATTTTCTGCAGGTCGTCTCCGATCAGCAGGGTTTCGTAGTCTTTTTTATTGATTTTATCTACCAGTCCACCAATATGCGACGCAAATTGCTGTCCGTTTGGCTGATCCACTGTTTTTTCGCTCAGTGCAAATTCCTTCAGGTTTTTAATATCAATTTCTCCTTTGGCAACATTATAAAACAGATCCTGCGAGGAAGGATATTTGAAAAACATCGTCAGCTTATTGATGTTCTCCGTATTGTAGGTAATTTTCAGTGATTTGAGTTTCCGTTCGAGGATTTCCTTTCCATCTTCGGCCACCCGCCGTTTCTCTTCTTTGAGCGCGGATTTGATTTTGGACTTGGCTTTGGCGGTAACTACAAAGTTGAGCCAATCCTCTTTGGGTGTCTGCTTGCTCGACGTAATGATTTCCACTTGATCGCCATTCTGCAACTTATGGCTTAGGGGAACCAGTTTGTGATTAACCTTTGCACCGATACAGCTGGCGCCGAGATCAGAATGTATCTCAAAGGCAAAATCCAGCGCAGTGGCGTTGTGAGGTAGCTGGATAAGCGCACCTTTAGGTGTGAAAATAAAGATTTCATCCGAAAACAGATTCATCTTGAAATCATCCAGGAAATCCATCGCATTCGGCTCCGGATTGCTCAGTATTTCACGTACTTTCTGTATCCATTGATCCAATCCGCTGTCGGAATTGGATTCTTTGTATTTCCAGTGGGCAGCAAACCCTTTTTCCGCAATTTCGTTCATCCGGATGGTGCGGATCTGAACTTCCACCCATTGGCCTTTCGGCCCCATTACCGTCGTATGGAGCGACTCATATCCGTTGGCTTTGGGAGACGAGACCCAATCTCTTAACCGGTCCGGGTTTGGCCGGTACAGGTCTGTTACGATAGAATAGGCCTTCCAGCAATCCGCTTTTTCGTTTTCCTGCGCGGTATCGATGATGATACGGATGGCAAAAAGGTCATACACCTCTTCAAAGGGGATGGATTTCTTACGCATTTTGCTCCAGATGGAGTGAATGGATTTCGGTCGGCCAAAAACCTGCGCTTTGATACCCTGCTCGTGTAATATTTCCTTGATAGGCTCTACAAAGTTATAGATGAAACGCTCGCGCTCTGCTTTTTTCTCATTCAGCTTCTTCGCGATGAATTTATATGTGTCTGGATCCGTGTATTTCATGGAAAGATCTTCCAATTCGGATTTAATGGCGTATAACCCCAGGCGGTGGGCCAATGGTGCGTACAGGTATGACGTTTCCGAAGCGATTTTAAGCTGTTTGTCCCGTGGCATAAAATCCATCGTCCGCATATTATGCAGCCGGTCAGCCAGCTTAATCAGAATGACCCGCACATCGTCTGCCAGGGTGAGTAACATTTTCCGGAAATTTTCCGCCTGCATTGAGCTGTTTGGATCAAATATGCCGGATATTTTTGTCAATCCATCAATGATGCGGGCTACTTTCTTGCCAAATTCACGCTCAATATCATCCAAGGTGATGGAGGTGTCCTCTACCACATCGTGTAACAATGCGCACACAATGGAGGTGGTTCCTAATCCAATTTCTTCTGCGGCAATTTGGGCCACAGCTATCGGATGGTAAATATAGGGCTCGCCCGATTTGCGGCGCATATCTTTATGGCTTTCGAGTGCCAAATCGAATGCCTTGCGTATCATCTGTTTATCCCCCCGCTGTAGTGTAGGTTTACACGCGCGTAATAATGCACGGTATCGCCTGCGTATTTCCTTGCTTTCTGCTTCTAAATCTATTACTAATTCTTTCATTCGTAACTCTTCTCCCGAAAAAACGACAAACTTGCATATCAATCCAAGTTTGTCTAAGTTTGTATGTCCGTTAGCAATGATTGGACACGTTTGTTGTCTGTTCGTTTAATCATATAAATATACGGATAATTATTGAAATAGCATAGATGACCCGCGTTACAGTGCTGATTTTTTTTGTGATGGTGTTCCTTGCAGGGGTAGCTAAGGCACAGGATACCTTGTCGCGGTCGTCCTACCCCAACCGGGCATCGTATCGGATGGTACCAACCACCATGGTAGACGGGGAACTTCTTCCGTGGATGCTGATTCCGGAAGTGGAAGTTACCCGTAAACGTGTTTTTAGAAGCCCTGAGGATAAAGCGCGTTATCTTAGGCTTCGATACAATGTAATTAAGGTATTGCCTTATGCCAACTATGCGCAACGCCGGTACGAACAATTGTACCGGGATTTGGCACTCACCGGAAATAAACGCGAACAGAAGCGATTGGTAAAAGCCTGTGAAAAGGAAATCAAAGATATGTTTAATAAGGAAGTGAAAAATCTGACGATTTCGCAGGGCGAAATATTGATTAAATTGATCGATCGGCAAACCGGGAATTCGAGCTATGAAGTAGTTAAGGAACTCCGGGGAGGCATCACGGCGTTTTTCTACCAATCGATTGCCAAGGTGTTCGGACATAACCTGAAAAACAAATACAACATTGAGGATGATTTTGAGATTGAAAATATCATCCGCAGCCTTGAGCGGCCTACAAACCGGTATTTTTAACCATGAATGAAGATAAACAACTGGACATATTAGTAATTACCGTACATCCCGATGATGCAGAATTGGGTTGCGGGGGAACCCTGGCCAAACAGGTTGCGATGGGTCGTAAAGTAGGAATAGTAGACCTTACACGCGGCGAATTAGGTACCCGGGGTACTCCGGAAATACGGAAGGCTGAAGCGGAAAATGCGGCTGCAATATTAGGGTTATCTGTCCGGGAAAATCTGGGGATGCGTGACGGTTTTTTTCAAAACGATGAACCACACAAACTCCAGGTAATACATGCCATACGCAAATATCGGCCGGAAATTATCATTACCAATGCATTGCATGATCGCCACCCCGACCATGGAAGAGCCGGTGATTTGGTAAACGATGCTGTATTTTTGGCAGGTCTGCGTAAAATCGAAACTTCCGAAGATGGTACAAGCCAGGCGCCCCACCGTCCGCGGCTTATGCTCCAATTAATCCAAGACAATTATATCAAGCCTGATATCGTTGTCGATATCAGTGATTATTGGGAGCAAAAGATTGAGGCGATTAAGGCCTATCGGTCACAGTTCTTTAACGAGTCTTATCAGGCGGATGAGCCGGAGACGTACATTTCGAAACCGGATTTTTTGGAGTACATCGAAAGTCGGGCCAGGGAGTACGGTAAATACATCGGCGCGAAACACGCCGAAGGGTTTACATGCCGGAGGTTACTCGGCGTGGATGATTTGTTCGTATTGAAATAGCGTCTGATAGGTTATGCTAAACGGCGAAGCTTTCCCCACAGGCACAGGTACGGGAAGCATTTGGATTATGGAATTCAAATCCCTTTCCATTAAGTCCATCAGAGTAATCCAATTCTGTACCAGCCAGATAAAGGTATGATTTGATATCCAGGCAGATCTTAATCCCTTTATCCTCAAACAACTGGTCGCCCTTTTTTTCTTCGTTGTCGAAGTTGAGTTTATAACTTAATCCGGAGCACCCCCCGCTTTCTACGCCCACACGTACAAAATAGGTGTCATCATACTGTTCATTACGCATGATGTCGAGTATACGTTGTTTCGCTTTCTCAGTGATTGTTACCATGAATACAAAGATCGGAAAATTCAGTCGACATTACAAAGAGCTCACCGTTTGTTATGTGTCATATTTGTCGGTTTGTGCCGGCCTATTCCCAAATACGCGCATCAGATAAAATAAAAAGGGAAGTATCAGCACGCTCCCCAAAAGTAATGCCCAAGCGAGCGCACGGATTGTTTTCTCATCACCTGCATGATCAAGTAATGACAGCCCTTGGCCATTCTTAAAGAGCACCAATTCCGGATAGTGTTGGTAAGTAGCAGCCAACAGAATCATGACCACCTGAAAGCCGGCCAGTATCCGTGATACGACGGCTTTTCTTTTTCTGAATGCTAGGAATGTCAGCACCAAGGACACCGTAGCCAAACCAATCGCTAATTGACCGATAGCACCGCCGAATATCCATTCAATCAATGGTATCTTTGAATAAACGGCCGCCAGGAAAACCAAAGCCCCGGTTACTACGACAAAGTAAATAAACCGTTTGGCAATGCGGATGGCCAAGGTTTGATCCGTTTCTTGGGCTACCGTCCCAATGGCATACGTCGAAGCTAAATATCCGCAGATGGCGGTCGTAAATAGTCCGATAGCACCCCCAAACCAAGTAAGCCAACTTCCTATATAGGCTGAAAAAAAGTCGCCTGCTTGCGGGTCAATGGTGCGGGACACGGTCGCTGCAGCAATAACACCTAGAAAAAATGGTGTCACTACACTTGACCACATAAAAATACGGGCATAAAGTGTTTGCCAATGATCGTCCACCGCGTCATAGTTTCGGAATACAAACGCGGTGCCACGGGCGATGATACCCAAAAGCATAGCTACTAACGGAATGTGCATAAATGTAGACATCGTGGTATAGATTTTGGGAAAGCCTACAAAGAGGATAACAATGGCGATGATGAGCCACATGTGGTTAGCCTCCCAGATAGGACCGATGGCACGGGTCATAACCGTCCGTACTTGCAATTTATAGCGACGTGGTACAACCAGCTCAACGATGCCGGCGCCAAAATCCGCGCCTCCCAAGAGTAAGTATAGACAAATGGAAGTCCAGAGAAAAACGATAACAACAAATATCATAGGAATGTCAATCAGTCTGTTGATAAGCAGGATCGGTCACATCGTATAGTTTACCGACCATTTTTATTTGACGGTACAGTAAGAAACCAACAATGGCCGATAAAGAGATAAAAACTGCGGTGAATAAATAAAATGAATACACAATGCCCGGCATCGGTGTCACAGCATCAGCGGTACGCATAACACCGTGGATTATCCAGGGTTGGCGGCCTACTTCGGTTACTACCCATCCGGCCTCAACCGCAATGTATCCGAGCGGCGTGGCAATTACGAATAAGCGTAGCAACCAATTGCTTTCCAGCCATTTTTTTCGTTTGGTGAGCGCAATGAAATATAGGAAGGCAAGCAGCACCAGCGACATGCCAATTGCTACCATCACTTGAAATGCATAGTGAGTGATGGCTACGGGCGGCCAGTTTTCCCGGGGAATATCTTTTAATCCGGTAACGGGCTTTGTGACATCGCCATGTGCGAGAAAACTCAGCATGCCTGGTAGTTTGACCGCATATTTGACCGTTTCCGTGGTTTCGTCGGGTATACCCCCAATAAGCAGCGGTGCATTGGCTTGCGTCTCAAAATGTGCCTCCATTGCCGCCAACTTGGCCGGTTGCCGGGAAGCTATGTCTTTAGCCGAAATATCTCCGCTGATGGGTTGCAAGACGGCTGCAAAGCAGGCTGATAGTGCTGAAATTCGGAATGCCGCGCGGTGAAACACAAGGTTCTTACGTTTGAGTATCATTAACGCATGTATCCCCGATACGGCGAATCCAGTGGCTACAAAAGCTGCTAATGCCATATGCAATGCCTGGGAAAACCAGGCATCGTTAAACATCGCCTGAATCGGATCGATATTAACATACTGGCCATCGATGAAATCAAATCCGGCAGGACTATTCATCCATGCGTTGGCAGCCACCACCAAAATGCCCGAGGCCAGTCCGCTGAGACCGACAATTACTCCTGTGGTCCAGTGGAACCAGGGTTTGAGGCGATCCCATCCATACAAGAAAAACCCTAATGCAATGGCCTCAATAAAGAAAGCAGTGCCTTCCAATGAAAAAGGCATCCCAAATATAGGACCGGCATGTTCCATGAAAGTTGGCCAAAGTAATCCCAGCTCAAACGAAAGCATCGTACCTGATACGGCACCTGTGGCAAAGAGGATAGCTACCCCCTTGCTCCATGCTTTGGTCAGTCCTTTGTAAACCGCGTTTCCCGTACGTAGATATATAAAATGTGCAATGGCCATAAAAAATGGCATCACCATACCAATGCAGGAAAATACGATATGAAATCCGAGTGACATGGCCATTTGGGACCGGGCAGCAATAAAATCGTCCATGTTATCAAAAACCTATTTACGTGTTTAAAGGTATCAGTTTTGGTTCATAAGTATTGCTGTTGTTAGTATATACACTGTTTTACTTGTAATTTATATACTATCTAAATAGAGGGTCTGTTAAATTGGTTAACTGAGTAAATAAGAATTTTACTGAATATCTTTGCGTACATTTGCACCCTATGACCTTCGGGCTGTTTCAAAAAATCAAATTACACGCAAAACAATGGATAAGCTTCCTTATCGGTAGCCGGGCTGATCTGACCCTGGAAAACAGGATTTTTAATTCAGTTATGTTGATTGCTCTTTTTATAATGGCATTCAATATTCCATTTAACTATTTTTCCGGCTTACGGACAACCGCCTTTATTTTTGCGTTTCTTACGTTGATGATCGGCTATTTATATTATATGACCCGCTTAAAAAAGCTTGTGTCTAGCAGCATAGCCATTTCGTCATTTTTGGTGATTATGTTGTTTGCTGTCAATTACTTTTTCAGTGGGGGTATTGGCGGGGCGACGTTTCTTTCGCTGATGTTGGCGTTTATACTTATCATCATTGTGTCTCCGAGGAAATTTTATGTGTTGTGGGTCGTTTTTAGCTTATTGGTGGCATTAGGCTTGTTATGGGCGGAATATTACTATCCCGATATCATCTATGTCTCTTACCCGGATAGAAAGGCACTTTTTGTTGATATCGCCTTTACGTATGGGACAAGTATCGTGGTTAGCTTTCTCAGTATATTTTATCTAAAAGAAGCATACAATGCAGAAAAAAAATCCGCAGATCAAAAGGCGGTTGAATTGACGCGGCTAAATGAAGAAAAGCTGAAACTCTTTTCCATAATTTCCCATGATTTGCAGGCCCCCCTTTCTTCCCTGCACAGTTACATACGGTTAATAGCAAATGACCGGTTTAATGCGGACGAACGGAAGCAGGTGGAACGCGGGCTGGCAAACGCACTCCACGGTACGCAGGAAATGCTTTCCAATATGCTGGTGTGGTCTCAAAATCAATTGCGTGGAACGCACGTGGCTTTACTGCCCAATAACATACAAGAGGTGCTGACTCCTGTCATTGATATTCAGAAAATCTATGCGTATCAAAAGGGGATCGAATTGGAAACCAGTATCGACGCCTCGCTGAATGCGTTGGTAGACCGCGATATGCTGCAACTCATCGTGCGGAATCTAATTAATAATGCAATCAAATTTACACCGCCTGGTGGTCGTATCCGTGTATCTGCCTCACGATCCGGAACTTTTTGTGAGATCACTGTAGCCGATAATGGGATTGGAATACCTGAGGAACAACAGGCCGCGTTGTTCTCCCTAAAAACACGTTCTACCTACGGTACCAATAATGAGCGGGGGATCGGACTGGGATTGTTTCTGTGTAAGGAATATGCAAAAGAACAGAATGGCGCGTTGTCATTTGAAAGCGAGCTTGGTAAGGGTACGCAATTTTACCTTCGCTTACCTTTAATAGTGTGAGTAAGCCGGTCCGAGGAAAATTAATTTATACTGCCCGCCCTTGTGAAATACTTGTAATACCATGAATCATGCAGATCACTGATGATGACTCCTTTGCTGGTAGATACATGAACAAATTTATTGTTATGAAGGTAAATACCGACATGGTCTATTTCCCTGCGGCTAAAGGAGAAAAATACGAGATCGCCTTCCTTTAGTTGCCGTTCATATTTACGTTTAATTTGATCGGCCATGTCCTTCGATACACGGGGCACCGACTTGCCATAGACATCGCGCATGACCATGCCCACAAAAGCGGAACAATCCAATCCCCCACGATCTGCTCCCCCCGAGCGATGGGGCGTGCCCATCCATTCATCAATGTAGCGATATAACGCAGTTGTCTGCAATTGATCTGCTTGGACACCCAATACCTGGGCATATCCCTCCAGCAGTTTGCTCCCAGCGTGTATGTCTTTGGGAGACGTCGTGGCGTCGGTAATAATTGTGCCCTTTGCTTTCTTTTTATAGGTGGTTGAGGGAGTGGTCCGATCAGGCGGAAGCGCGTTTTTGCGGGTGAGACACCCGCTTAGTAAAAAGATGGATAACGAGAGGCATGCCAACAACGGCACATGACGATATTTCATGGTCTCCTATTATAAGAATTGCGAGCTAATTTATGTAATTATAGCCAAAAATCGCCCAATCTTTTACCTTTGCATCATGATCGTCAAAACGGCAATATTTGTAAGCAGCAACAACCGGGTGGATAAATTACCCGCAGCTAGGTTACCTGAATATGCGTTTATAGGCCGTTCCAATGTGGGGAAATCTTCATTGATCAACGCGCTTACGGGAAATCGGAACTTGGCCAAGACTTCGCAGACACCGGGAAAAACGCAGTTAATCAATCACTTTTTAATCAATGATGCGTGGTATCTGGTAGATCTGCCTGGATACGGTTTTGCCAAAGTTTCCAAATCCAGCAGAGCTACATGGGAAAAATTTATTCGTCGTTATTTATTGTTGCGAGAAAACCTGCAATGTGTGTTTGTACTGATTGATAGTCGGCATGAACCCCAACGGATTGACCTGGATTTCTGCTATTGGCTGGGTGAAAACCGCATCCCTTTTATGTTGGTCTTCACCAAAGCTGATAAGCTGTCGGCCTTAAAATCCCAATCTCATATCGAAAAGTTCCGTAACGCATTACTGCAGTGGTTTGAAGAGGTGCCGGCCCATTTTCTAACATCGGCGGAAAACCGGTTGGGTTGTGACGAGTTGTTGGCAGCCATTGATGAGATTAATACTAACTTTGACTCCACCGAGGTATCATGAAGAAATACTTTTCCCTTGTACTTTTTGCCCATAGTATCTTTGCACTCCCATTTGCCATCATTGGTTTTTTTCTCGCCATCCATACAACAGCGTATGAATTTGACGGATTGAAACTAGCACTGATGCTGGCCTGCATGGTGTTTGCGCGCAATGCAGCCATGGCATTTAACCGGTACCTGGACCGTGATATCGATGCCATCAATCCGCGTACGGCAATGCGTGACATCCCGGCGGGAAAGATCAGTCCTTCACAGGCATTGACCTTTACCATTGTCAACTGCGTCCTGTTTGTTGGAACCACCTGGTTTATCAATCCGATTTGCTTTTACCTGTCGCCGGTGGCATTGGCGGTTATTCTTGGGTACAGTTATATGAAGCGCATTACTCCCCTTTGCCACCTCGTTTTGGGGTTAGGGCTTGGTTTAGCACCCATTGGGGCTTACCTCGTGGTTACGGGTGTGTTTCATATCGTTCCGATTTTCTATTCGCTGGCGGTTCTGTTTTGGGTGGGCGGTTTCGATATTATCTATGCCCTGCAGGATGAGGAATTTGACCGCGAACATCAACTTAGTTCCATTCCTGCATGGTTAGGCAAGCGGGGAGCGTTGCGTGTTTCTGAGATTTTCCATGTGCTGTCTGCTATTTTTGTGATTCTACCCTTGTTCTTCATTCCATTGGGTGGGTATTATGTAGCCGGTGTTATTTTTTATTGTGGACTCCTCATTTATCAGCATCGGATTGTGAGCCCTACGGATTTAAGTAAAGTGAACCGTGCATTTATGACGACGAATGGTATTGCTTCGGTCGTGTTTGCCTGTTTCTTCTTATTGGATATGGTTTTTTGATTTGTCATTCCCTGAATAAATCCCTTTATTTGCAAAAATCTGAAATGACGAATGGCGAAACCTGCATGAGTTGCCGCCGCAACATATATGTATACTCACGCTTCATTGCCATAAAAAACAAATTATTTTGAATGAAACCTACATAAATTACCATAAACAAAAAGATAATGAATAATTTATGTAAGATTCATCACCAATAAAAAGCAAATTATTTTGAATGAAAAACTTACTGATTGTAGAATCACCGGCGAAAGCAAAAACAATAGAAGGATATTTGGGAAAGGACTTTTTGGTCAGGTCCAGTTACGGGCATATCCGTGATTTGGTAAAGACCGATGATGCAATTGACGTCGAAAATAACTTTAAACAAAAATATGAAGTTCCCGCTGATAAAAAGGCGGTAGTCAGTGAGTTAAAGAAATTAGCTAAGGAAGCTGAGACCGTATGGCTGGCTTCCGACGAGGACCGTGAAGGAGAGGCCATTTCATGGCATTTATACGAGACATTGGGCCTTCGGGATGATCGTACGAAGCGGATCGTTTTTCATGAGATCACTAAGCCCGCTATTCTAAAGGCGATCGAAACACCCAGGGGAATCGATTTTAATTTAGTGAATGCTCAGCAGGCACGGCGGGTACTTGACCGGCTAGTCGGTTTCGAGCTTTCTCCGGTGTTGTGGAAAAAAGTCAAACCCTCCCTTTCGGCAGGAAGGGTGCAATCTGTTGCGGTTAGACTGATTGTGGATCGTGAGCGGGAGATTAACCGCTTTCAAGCAGAAGCAGCGTTCAAAATTGTTGCTATTTTCCATACGGATAACCCCAAGGAGCTTTTCAAAGCGGAGTTGCCACAACGGTTTCCGGTGCTAGCCGATGCTGAGCAATTCCTGAAGGATTGTGTAAATGCCGAGTTTGTTGTCAATAGCTTGGAAACCAAACCCTCCAAGCGTAATCCTTCCGCACCGTTTACGACTTCCACACTTCAACAGGAGGCAAGCCGTAAACTGGGTTTTTCCGTGGCACGTACCATGGCTGTCGCACAACGGCTTTACGAAGCGGGTAGAATCACCTATATGCGTACTGATTCAGTGAATCTGAGTGATACTGCACTCCTTGGAGCGGAAGAAGAGATTAAAGCTGCCTATGGAGCCAACTATCATAAGCGCCGTCAATACCGGACGAAATCGGCAGGTGCACAAGAGGCACACGAAGCCATTCGTCCTACGTATTTCGACCGGCATACCATCGAGGGGGATAATGCAGAAAAACGATTATATGAGTTGATATGGAAGCGAGCCATTGCTTCTCAAATGAGCGAAGCTGAATTCGAGAAGACGACTGCAAAGATTGGCATCTCCACACGAAACGAAGAGCTGGTAGCTAACGGGGAAGTGATGCGGTTTGATGGTTTCTTAAAAGTGTATTTTGAGTCGACCGACGAAGAGCAGGAGGTGAATCTGGATAACGACGGGGATAATACATTGCTTCCTCCGCTGCAGCGGAATCAACGAGTTCAATTACGGACAATGACGGCCACGGAGCGTTTTTCTCGCCCGCCTGCTCGTTATACGGAAGCTAGCCTCGTTAAGAAGCTGGAAGAGTTGGGAATTGGGCGCCCCTCCACGTACGCACCTACTATTTCGACCATTCAAAATCGGGGTTATGTGGTCAAGGAAGACCGGGATGGAAAATCCAGGGATTATCGGGTACTGGAATTGCAAAATGGGCAATTGTCAACCATAATCAAAACAGAAATCACGGGAGCCGAAAAAGCAAAATTGTTTCCTACCGATATCGGGGTAGTTGTAAACGACTTTTTGGTTGAACATTTTAAAGGAATCGTTGACTTCAATTTCACGGCAAAAGTCGAGAAGGAATTTGATGAAATAGCCCAGGGGATGAAGGAATGGACGGATATGCTGCACGGATTTTATGGGCCCTTTCATTCCGAAGTCGAAACAACGATTAAGAATGCAGACCGTGCGACAAATGAACGTGAATTGGGGATAGATCCCGAATCCGGTAAGCGTGTCAGCGTACGCATCGGCAGATTTGGACCCATGGTGCAGATTGGGTCGGCAGATGATGAGGAAAAACCCCGTTTTGCAAGTTTGAGACCGGGGCAAATGATCGAAACCATCACGTTTGAGGAAGCGCTTGATTTATTTAAGCTTCCCAAGAAAATAGGGGAGTTTGAAGGCAAGGAAATGACGGTAGCCATTGGCAGATTCGGACCTTACATTCGCCACAACAATGCCTTTTATTCCTTGCCAAAAGACGTTGATCCACATGGGGTAACGACCGAAAAGGCCATTCAGATTATACAGGATAAGCGGCAACGAGACAAAGAAAAAGTAGTCAAGGTATTTGATGAGAATCCAGATGCGCGCATTGAAAACGGACGGTGGGGTCCTTTTATCCGCTTTGGTAAGCAGAACATCAAAATACCCAAGGGCACGGAGCTACAATCTATTACGTATGCCGACGTCTTGAAATGGGCGGAAGCTGACGATAAGAAACCGAAGAAGAAAGGGAAAAAGTAATGGAAGCATCAAGGAGCTGATATCCGGTTGCTAATTGCTGATAACGGAACAAAATGAAGAAAGACCTGCCTGAAAACATAGTCAATGACATTTCGATTGCGGTGGTTCTGGAAAGTGAATCACCAACAGGGAAGGTATGGAATGTATATTTGATCAATGAAAAGAAAGTTCCTATCAAAAATGTGATGGTCAGTTCAAAAGGCTATGGCGTTAAAGATGATAAGGAGGTAAAGACATCTATTCTACGCCACTTCATCGGCGATATCGATCCTCATGATTACGCAAAGATTGAAGCAATCGACGAGCAGGTATTCGGATTGACCAATGAATACTGGCTCAGTTATTACATTGATGGGACCATTTATGATAAAAAATATATCTTTTTGCCGGAAAGTATCATCGATGATAACCTGATTAAAGTCCCAGTACTCAATAAACCCGGCGTGCTGATTGGAGGAAATAACTGATCAATAATGGCGAGGACAAACAAAATCATTGCCATTGATGGCTACTCTTCCTGCGGCAAAAGCACATTGGCCAAGGCACTGGCAAAGGAGCTCCATTTCGTATACATAGACAGTGGAGCAATGTATCGGGCGGTGACACTGTATTTCATCCGCAACGGCATACCCATTACGGATACGGAAAAAGTGACTCAGGCGTTAGCTGTTATTCATATAGACTTCCACAATGAAAACGGAAGAACCGTCATCTTACTGAATGGCGAAGACGTATCGGAGGAAATCAGGCAGATGTATGTTTCAGACTACGTCAGTGAAGTAAGTGCCGTGAAAGCGGTGCGGTCTGCGATGGTAGCCCAGCAGCAGCAATTAGGTCAACGACGTAATATCGTGATGGATGGCCGTGACATCGGCACAACGGTGTTTCCAGATGCCGACCTGAAGATCTTTATGACTGCGGATCCAAAAGTGCGCGCCGAACGGCGCTACCTCGAATTGAAAAACAAGGGAGAGAACATTACCCTCGAAGAGGTGTTTGAAAACTTGGCTCATCGTGATTACATCGACACCACACGCGAGGAAAGCCCCTTAGTGCGTGCGGAGGATGCCATTGTGCTGGATAACACTGATCTCAATGAAGAAGAGCAGTTACAGTTTGTCATTGACCGGCTATAATCCAATCCGGCCAGGGTAGTCAACCAAGCCCCGTTCAAGACAAATCAGGGCGCGCTTCAGATCATCTCTGTTCAATACATAAGCTAGTCGGACTTCATTTTTTCCGGCTTCAGGCGTATTGTAAAAACCGCTTGCAGGAGCCATCATAACGGTTTGGTTTTCGTAGGAGAAATATTCCAGCATCCATTGACAGAATCGGTCGGCATCATCAACAGGCAGTCGGGCTACCACATAAAATGCACCTCCCGGGTTGGGGCAAAATACACCATCAATCGCATTAAGACCTGTAACCAACGTATCTCTTCTTGCAGTATATTCTTTTTTTACGGCATCAAAATAAGATTGAGGTGTATCGATGGCTGCTTCGGCGGCAATCTGTGCGACAGCCGGTGCGCTAAGCCGGGCTTGTGCAAATTTCAATACCACGTTCCAAAGCTCTTTATTCTTGGTAATCAGGCAACCCAGCCGTGCCCCGCAGGCGCTGTAGCGTTTGGAAATGGTGTCAACCACCACGGTATGCTGTTCCAGTCCGTCGAGTTGCATGGGCGACACAAACTCGCGGCCATCGTAGCAGAATTCGCGGTAGGCTTCATCCACCAGTAAGAATAAATCGTATTTCAGGCAGAGATCCCGTAGGGCTTCCATCTCTTCAAGAGAATAGAGATAACCCGTTGGATTGTTTGGATTGCAGATGGCGATAGCTCTTGTTTTTGAAGTGACGGCGGCTTCAAAATCTGCAATAGGCGGAAGTGCAAACCCCTCGTCAATACGCGAAAGTATAGGGATTACGTCGATGCCTGCTGAACGGGTAAAACTGTTGTAATTTGCATAAAAAGGCTCGGGGATAATGATTTCCTCTCCTGGGTTGACACAAGCCTGCATGGCGAAAGAGAGCGCCTCGGAGCCACCATTCGTTACCAGGATGTCATCTGCGTGGATGGCATATCCCAATTTGTTATAATAGCCCGCTAATTTATTGCGGTATGATTCTATCCCTTCCGATGGGGTATACGCCCACACTTTGAAATTAATATTCCGGATGGCATCGAGCATAATTTGGGGCGTCTCGATATCGGGTTGCCCTATATTTAGGTGATATACATGTTTACCCTCCCGCTTAGCCTTTTCGGCGTAAGGGGTGAGTTTACGGATCGGCGAAGCCGGCATTTCATCGCCTTTTATACTGATTGCAGGCATGTCACTATGTTAATTTTGACGCAATATTAAGCATAGGTTTTCATTTAATAGCAAAAAAAAACCGCTAAATCAATAGCGGTTTTTATGGACTATTTAATTATTTGTCAATTAATCAGTTACCTCACCTTTGATGTAGAGGGTCTTCACTGGTGTTTTGGTATTTGACCGCACGGTGAAATTTTTAGTAAACGGTTGTTTTGCGGCAGCGTTATACGTAACCGATATCGTTCCCGTCTCACCGGGTTTTACGGGTGTTTTGGTGAATTCTGCAACCGAGCACCCGCAAGAGGGCTTCACTTCATTAATGATGATGGGCTCTGTACCCACATTTGTAAATGTAAACACGTGAGTAACAGGTTTGCCCTGAGGTATTTTACCGAAATCATGGGTTTCTTTGTCAAACTTAAATTCAGCTTTGCTGTTTTGCTGGGCTAATGCCGCAGTACAAACAAAGGCAACCAATAAGGTACATATAGAAGCAATTTTTTTCATCGTTGTTTTTTTTGTGAGTAAATGTTCCTTCGTGATGTTAGTACAAATTTACCGTTTTGGATTGACAAGGTCAAAAAATGTTCCAAAAACAATAATATTCATAGCAGGCTGCTGTACATTTTGATTCTTTCAAGTTAGTTTTGATGCGTCTTAGCTGTGTTACCTAAGGGATATTAAGGTACTTATGGGTTTGCAACGAAATTTCCCATTTTGGGTTCTGCATCACGTAATCTACGATCAATGGCGTCATTTCTTGGGCTTTAGACCACTCGGGCTGGAGATAGAGTTTGCAGGAAGAAGGCACGAGTGCTGCATGCTTTTCTGCCCACGCAAAGTCACTCTTGTTGAATACGATGACTTTTAATTCACCCGCTGCTGCGATGACGTCCGGCAGCGGCCATTTGAATTTCTTGGGGGAAAGACAAATCCAATCCCAATGTCCGCTAAGCGGGTAAGCGCCGGAGGTTTCAATAAAGGTTTTGATACCCGCAGCCTGCAACCCCCGGGTAAGGTAATCCAGGTTGTATATCAAAGGTTCGCCACCGGTTACAACTACGGCTTTCGAGGGATGTTGTTTAGCATGTTCAATAATTGTGTCGGCTGCGGTAAGCGGATGCATCTCCGCATCCCAGCTTTCTTTCACATCGCACCAATGACATCCCACATCGCATCCCCCCAATCGGATGAAATAAGCGGCCTTACCCGTGTGATACCCTTCTCCCTGAATGGTGTAAAATTCTTCCATCAGGGGGAGCCATGAGCCATCTTCGGGGATTTGGTGTGCCATACTTTTGAGGGGACAAAGATAGCAAAATTATAACGGTTTACTGTAGCGTTTTAGTGGCTCATTCCGTTATTCCGACAAGATGTTTCAAGGATTCAATCGCACTTGATTGACATTTTTAAAACTAACCTTTTTTTAGGCTTATTGCTAACTTCGCTAAGTTATGGTAATGTTTAATCATGTATTCAGGAGTCGGTTTTTGGTGTTGCTCTTACTATCAATTTCAATTTGGGCATGCAAAAAGGAGTCGGCAACCCCCTATACAGATGTGGATGATCCAGCTGTTCGCCAGTTGCTGCTTACACCCGCATATCAACGGTATTATTGGCACGGAGATCAAAAATTGTTTTTTAATTGGAATACCGAGATGTATGTGGTCGATATCAGGGGAGGCGCAGACCAGTTGGATCCTGCGCTGGCCTCAATCGGCATAGAGGCATCTTACTATCGTCTTCAGCAGGATCCATCCGTTGCTCGTTTGATATTAGAACGGTCGTTTCTCTCAGCGCTACTATCTAAATTGGATAATGAGCTGGAGGTATTGGCGCGCTATCCGGGTATTAGGTTGGTCGACCAAAATGACGGTATTTCGTTTATCACAGATGAGATTTCCATCAAATTTAATAATGAAATGAATACGCACGATCTGATCGCATTCGCGGAAAAATATGAGATGGAGTATATTGACAGTACAAGTTATGGTAACCATCTGTTCAGATCTAGAAATCGTATGCGTACATTGAGCATAGCGAATTTCATCCAAGAACACGAACAGACGGTAGAATGGAGTAGTCCCAATTTTGTAATGTTGATCCAATTATGGGGGACCAGTGCAACGGAGTAGTATGATATCTCCCATTTCCTTCTTATCTTTGCACGCGAAACAGAAAATCACGCTTGTATCGTGATTTCAGAATTTTTTTTATAACACAAAATCATAGTTGTAGATGATTACTATTACCCTACCCGATGGTTCCCAGCGTCAGTACGCACCGGGGACCACAGCGATGGAAATCGCACAATCCATATCAGAAGGTTTGGCCCGAAACGTATTGGCGGCAGAAGTAAATGGCGAAGTGTGGGATGCGTCCCGGCCCATTGAGCAGGATGCCTCCGTGCGGCTGCTTACCTGGAATGACAAGGAAGGAAAATCGACTTTTTGGCATTCGTCAGCTCACTTGATGGCCGAAGCGCTTGAAGCGCTCTATCCTGGGACTAAGTTCGGTATCGGTCCGGCAATCGAGACCGGCTTTTACTACGACGTGGATTTTGGCGACCGCGAGTTTTCTTCCGATGACTTCAAACAGATAGAAGATAAAATGATTGAGCTTGCCCGTATCAAATCGGAATATGTGCGCAAGCCGGTGAGCAAGGCCGATGCCGAAGCTTATTTTACGGAGAAGGGCGACGAGTATAAGCTCGATCTGATCAAGGATTTGCCGGATGGAAGCATTACTTTCTATACCCAGGGAAACTTTACCGATCTGTGCCGCGGGCCGCATATCCCCAATACCGGATTTATTAAGGCGGTAAAACTGACAAACGTCGCGGGAGCGTATTGGCGGGGCGACGAAAAGCGCAAGCAGCTTACCCGTATTTATGGGGTGACATTTCCCAAAGCCGGCGAACTGGCTGACTACCTCCACATGATCGAGGAAGCGAAGAAAAGAGATCACCGTAAGTTGGGCAGGGAATTGGAGTTGTTTGCTTTCTCCGAAAAAGTAGGGTTGGGACTTCCCCTGTGGTTACCCAAAGGGGCTCGTTTACGGCAGAAACTGATCGATTTTATGCAGCGGGCGCAGATGAAGGCAGGATACGAACCGGTGGTGACACCACACATCGGGCATAAAAACCTGTATGTCACTTCAGGGCACTACGAAAAATATGGGGCAGACTCCTTCCAGCCGATCCATACACCGCAGGAAGGAGAGGAGTTCCTACTGAAGCCGATGAATTGTCCCCACCATTGTGAAATTTATAAAACCAAGCCGCGCTCTTATAAAGATTTGCCCATCCGCTATGCGGAATTCGGCACGGTATACCGTTATGAACAAAGTGGCGAACTACATGGATTGACCCGTGTACGTGGGTTTACACAGGACGATGCTCACTTGTTCTGCCGCCCCGATCAGGTAAAAGACGAGTTTAAAAAAGTAATCGACCTGGTGCTTTATGTATTTGGAGCGTTGGGATTTGAGGATTACACCGCACAGATTTCGCTGCGCGACCCCGAAAACCGGGCTAAATACATCGGCTCGGACGAAAATTGGGATCGGGCGGAAAAAGACATTATCGAAGCTGCGGAAGAAAAAGGGTTGAAGACGGTGGTGGAATACGGTGAAGCGGCATTTTACGGGCCGAAGCTCGACTTCATGGTCAAAGATGCGCTGGGCCGTAAGTGGCAATTGGGAACCATTCAAGTGGATTACAACCTGCCTGAACGATTCGAATTGGAATATACGGGCAGCGATAATTCCAAACATCGGCCCGTAATGATCCACAGAGCGCCTTTTGGTTCACTGGAACGCTTTGTGGCTGTGTTGATTGAGCATTGCGCGGGGCAGTTTCCGCTGTGGCTTGCACCTGAGCAGTTTATCATTCTTCCTGTATCCGAAAAATACGAAGAATATGCAAAAAAACTTTTGGAATCGCTCAATAATTCCGATATTCGCGGCTTGGTTGACCTACGGGACGAGAAGGTAGGTCGCAAAATCAGGGATGCAGAATTAAAGAAGATTCCCTATATGCTTGTTGTGGGTGAAAAAGAAGCCGAAAACGGCACAGTTTCTGTTCGGAAGCATGGGCAGGGTGATGTTGGAACGATGAGCGTAGACGAATTCAGCGAACAGTTAATAAAAGAGATAACCGTTTAATTATTTTAGACATTTGGCATTAAATAGACCAGGATTCAGAGGCCCGAGACCTCCGTTTAAGAAAAAGGAGCCAGAGCACCGCATTAACGAAAACATCAGAGTACCTGAAGTACGTTTAGTGGGCGAGAATGTAGAACAGGGAATATACCCAACACGTAAGGCATTGGAATTTGCCGACGAATTGGAACTGGATTTAGTGGAGATTTCGCCAAATGCCAATCCTCCGGTCTGCCGGATTATCGACTACAGTAAGTTCATTTACGAGCAGAAGAAGAAGCAAAAGGAAATCAAGGCTAACGCCAAACAAACAGTCATTAAGGAAATCCGCTTCGGACCCAATACCAACGATCACGACTTTGAGTTTAAGCTCAAACATGCGATCAAGTTTTTGGAAGCAGGCGAAAAGGTGCGTGCTTATGTGCATTTCAAGGGCCGGGCAATTGTATATAAGGAGCAGGGTGAAATTCTGCTGTTGCGTTTTGCCCAGGCTTTGGAAGATTATGGTAAAGTAGAGTTGCTTCCGAAACTCGAAGGAAAGCGGATGTTTCTGACGGTTGCGCCAAAAGTGAGTGCAAAGAAATAAAATTAACAAATCGATATATAATTTAGTAGATCATGCCAAAAGTGAAAACCAATTCCAGTGCTAAAAAGCGTTTCAAGCTTACTGGAACAGGTAAGATTGCACGGAAACATGCCTTTAAAAGTCACATCCTGACCAAGAAAAGCACAAAACGTAAACGCAATCTGACGCAGACCGGTTTAGTGTCTGATGCGGATATGGGCAACGTGAAACGTATGCTTGCTATCGGCAAATAGCTGAGAAGCTATTAAAAAAAAGTGAAAATTAAAAGTTAAAAATTAGTAACCGGGTACTGGGTTGTAAGACCGTTGTAAAACACGGCACCTGCTACCAAAAAATTAAAAAATTATGCCACGTTCGGTTAACGCAGTAGCGTCAAGAAGAAGACGCAAAAAGATCCTCAAATTAGCCAAAGGTTATTATGGGGCGCGCAGCAAAGTATACACTGTTGCGAAAAATACAGTAGAAAAAGGATTGCAGTATGCTTACCGCGACCGCAAGACCAAAAAGAGGGAATTCAGGGCTTTATGGATACAACGTATCAACGCTGGTGCCCGTGAACACGGAATTTCGTATTCACAGTTAATCGGTAAACTGAATGCAAATAACATCGGGTTGAATCGTAAGGTATTGGCCGACCTGGCCATGAACAATCCCGAGGCATTTAAGGCCGTCGTTGATGCAGTGAAATAAAGTTTTAACCCGATATCGATTTTGTTAGAAAAAAGGGAAGCCAGTGGCTTCTCTTTTTTATGTGTTCAACCCAAGATACATCACCCGATGTGGCCCGATCAGTGGAATTTCAAATTCCTCTGAAATGAAGTCAAAGCCGAGATGCAGATAAAAACCGTAAGCAACCCTTCTGGCATTGCACCATAAGTAATCTGCATTTAATGCGTGGGTTAAATGTTCAATCGCAACGATTAATAAATTCGACCCTAAGCCTTTACCGCGCCAATCGGGATGTGTTGCCATCCCACGTAAGCGATATCCCACACCTTCATAGTCTTCCAGGGACTCGCGCTGACAAGACAGAATACAAACGATGGTATTTTCTCCGGCTGTGTACCCCAAATGAAACGTCGACTCGTCTTCATCACCCTGAAAATGGCAGGCCGACAACGGCGCGCCGTCCCGGAGTACGCAACTGCGTAAAGGGAGCGTCTCTTCGGCCGTAATGAACCTAACCATTTTTACTGATTTTTACTAGGATGTCTATCAGACGATTCGAATAACCGTATTCATTGTCGTACCATCCCACTACTTTCACCAGTCCGCCTACAACGGATGTCAGCTGTGCATCGAAGATGCAAGAGTAGGGGTTGTTGAGGATGTCAACGGATACGATCGGATCCTCGGTATACTGGAGGACGCCTTTTAGTTCCCCCGTGGCCGCTGCTTTGAAAGCCGCATTGATTGCTTCCACGCTTGGTTGGTTGCGTAGTATACAGGTGAAATCGGTGAGTGATCCATTTAATACCGGTACCCGGATGCCCGCGCCCCCTAATTTGCCTTCTAAGTGAGGAAATACGTTGGTCACGGCTTTGGCTGCACCCGTCGTAGTGGGTATGATAGATGCTGAGGCTGCCCGTGCCCGACGTAGATCGCGATGTGGACCATCGTGTAAGTTTTGATCGCCCGTCATGCTATGTACGGTGGTAATATAACCATCGATGATGCCCCAGTTGTCATCCAGTACTTTGATCAGTGGGGCAACGTTGTTGGTTGTACAAGACGCATTGGACAGCAGTGGCGCGCTCAGATCGATAGCGACATCATTCACTCCTAATACCACCGTTGGAATTTCCCGATCGGGTGAAGGAGCGGAAATGATCACCTGACGTGCGCCTGCAGTCAGATGACTGGAAGCTGTCTCCTTGGTAATGTGTTTCCCGGTTGATTCTATAACGGTGTCGATACTTAACATTTTCCAGGGAATTAACTGCGGTGTACGCTCGTTAAGCACCGAAATCGGATGTCCGTCGACAGCCAATGTGCCTTCCGTTACCTCGACAGTGCCAGGGTAAGGCCCATGTACGGAGTCATATTTAAATAGGTGTGCCAGTGTTTGGGTATCTGCTAAATCGTTAATTGCGACGACGTTGATCCCGGCAGGTTTTTTCAACAATAAGTTACGGAGTGTATTCCGGCCGATACGGCCGAACCCATTGATGGCGATATTGAGCATTTTTGATCGGATTACTGTGACTTAGCCACAGTCAAAGTTACATATTTAACAGGACCACGCGAAACAAAATATGGGGAGTGAGGGTTATAAGTGCATGAGCCAGAAAGAAAAATTTGAACCCAACGATTCGGGTCAACAGCGCCCCAAGGCCAACCAGGTGGTTAAACAAGCCAAAGATCGGGACTATCAACGGAAAGAGCCTGCACTGACGGCTCCGGCGTTAAAACGGAAATTCAGTGAGCAGCCTCCCGAACGGCATAATTCAAAGACCTGAAGCAAGGCAATATAACAATGGGATGACATAGTTCATTCGCTTTCATCTTTAATGGAATTAACTTTACAGGAAATTCCAGTAAATCATGAAAACAATTATCGCTGCTACTGACTTTTCCAAAGAAGCGGAAAATGCCGTTACTTATGCTGCTGCGTTGATTCAGCAAATCGGAGGGAAACTTATACTCTTTAATGCGTATAGGCCATCTATTCACGTTTCGAACGCGCGCTTATCACCTAAAGCACTTGATGAATCCGCCAACCGTACGAAAGAACGGTTAGCTCAACAAGCCGCAAAAATTGGCCATACGTATTCTATTACGGTTTCAAGTTACACAAGCCTTATGGGCGACATCGGGGACGAAATTGATTACCTGTTTTCTGTGCATAACGCAGATTTATTGGTGATGGGAATGGCCGCAAAATCCCTTGAGCAGGATCTGTTGGGCAATACCACAACTGCATTGATTCATCAGTTTAAATTCCCGGTGCTAGCGATTCCGTACGGTGCTACGTTCCAAGGGATAGACCGGATTTTGTTTGCATGTGACAATTTACAGGGAATCCAGCGGGTGATTTTGGAAGAGATCAAGGCGTTAGCGTTGGGTATGAAGGCTTCCGTTGAGATTTTTCACGTGAACAATCGCATCCGTAAAATTCAGGAAGAAGGGTTCGATGACGAAGTGATCGCTAAATTCGGAGAAGGGCTGGATGGGGTAACGTATTACTATAAAGACGTAGCATCCAATACTGTGATCAAAGCCATTGCAGATGAACTGAAAAATATCGATGCCGACTTATTGATCATGTTACCCGTGCAATACGGATTTTGGGCTTCGCTCATCCATCGAAGTAAAACACGTATTATGGCTTCCGGTTTGTCGGTACCGCTGTTATCCATTCCGCTGGCAGTTGCCAGGCAAGAGAAGCACTAACGGAACTATTTCCGGATGGCAGCGACCACTTCTGCGATATCCCGCTCGCCGTCCCAGTATTCTTTTAATTGCCCGTCGTTTCCATAAACGTATACGGCTGGGTATTGGGACGGTATATGAAATTTGTTGATGAAATCAGCATTTTTATCATACAGCAACTCGACATTGGCTTTTCCGACTAAGGGCTTTGCATGCGCTTCCAAAAAAGTACTCATCAATGCAGGATCATTCATGGACACAAAATAAAAATTGGCATCTTTTAACTCGTCATAATGTTTGCCTAAATGACCGGCTTCGTGCTGGCAATGGCCACAGGTAGGATCAAAGAGGATAAAAACAAGATTTCCTTTTTTTGCGAGATCTGCCTTAGTAAACTGAATACCGCTTCGCAGTATATAAAATGTAAAATCAGGGATAACCGCTGTTGGCTGTGGCGATTGTGTAACTTGTTGTGGCGCGGCCGTTGGAGGGGCGGTCGCTGATTGTTCTGCGTTCACATTGGCCGATTGAGACTCAACTCCTGAATTAGCAGATTTTGCGCGATTATTGCAGGAAAGCGCTCCTACCGTCAATAAGATGCCGGCTAGCATTACTAATGAGGTCGTACGTACTGTCATAAAGGCAAAGATAGGGGATTTATATGGATAGTTTACGTACTAAAAGTTGGCAGGTGTAGCTATCCTTCAATTCCAAAATAATTGCTTTCCCCACCAAAACCCGGTCTATCGTTTGTTGATTATAATGACGAATGGTGATAAGTTCCAGCTCTTTCTGGTACTGCACATCATAACGCTTGCCCAAATCCTCGATCAGCGCAGTTACGTTTTCTCCTGTATCATCTATACTGATGGAAAAATTTACCGCACTGTTGTGCATCATATTTACCTTGATATGATGCTGGTGAAGTTTGCTGAAAATATCACTCAGGTTATCTTCCACTATAAACGAAAAGTCTTTGGGAAGTATCGAAATCAGGATTTGATTGACTTTAAAAATAAAGGAAGGTACAGGCAAGGATTCATTTGATTGCCGTATCTGGGTTCCCTTCCCGTCGGTATCTACGAACGATTTGACATAGAGTGTAATATTTTTGTTTTGTAACGGTTTAATGGTCTTCGGATGGATGACGGTGGCGCCGTAGTAGGTAAGTTCGATGGCATCCAGATAAGATAATTCGGGAATCAACTCCGTTTGGTCGAACCATTTTGGATCGGCATTCAACACACCGGGTACGTCTTTCCAAATGGTCACACTTTCTGCGTCAAGGCTGGCAGCGAAAATTGCCGCCGAGTAATCTGACCCTTCACGGCCCAGGGTGGTTGTGAAATTTTCAGAAGTAGAGCCAATGAAGCCCTGCGTGATGACCAATTGGTCCTTCAATAGTTCAGGCAACCCCTGGCGGATACGCGTTTCGGTGGCTTTCCAGTCTACTCGTCCCTCCCGGTGGGTATTATCGGTAAGGATATAATCCCTTGCATCCACCCATTTACTTTTCAGCCCGACGTCGTTTAGGTAATGGCATACTATTGTGGTGGAAACAAGTTCACCCACAGCGACAATCTGATCATATAGGTAATCATAAGGATCTGCGGGTGGTTCTTCCAATATCCATTCGATTTCTACAAAGCGATTAGCTACCTCATGGTATACAGGGTGGTTGCTGTCGGGAAATAAACGCAGCATAATCGCATGGTGATACTGCTTAGCCTGTTCCAACAGGTCAAATGCATCATCCCGTTGGTTAAAATAGCTTTGTGTAAGCTTTTCCAGTAAGTTGGTCGTCTTACCCATCGCGGAAACCACAATGAGCAGTTTGTCGTGTTGGTGAGTCGATACGATGCGGCTCAGGTTTATCACCCCTTCGGCGTCTCTGACAGACGCACCTCCGAATTTGAATACTTGCATTAATAAAGGCGCTATTTATCAGTTAGTTCAGCAACGATGCGTTTCGCCAGGTCTGTTAATAACCGATCGATTTCTTTATAAGGTACACGCAGCTTGGTTTGTCCGTCAACATACGGCTTGATTTCATAAATATTATATAGGAAGAGCAGGCTGTCCTGTTCGAGGGCAAAGTTGTCGGGAATATGGAATCGACCCTGATCAAAGAAATAGCGATCATCGAGCGGCTGATCAACCGCAAGGTTTTCCTGTTTGCGGAAATAGCGCTCGGCAACGGCGGTCAGTTCGTTCTGAAAAGGCTTCGTCACAATGTCATCAAGAATCAATGGCGTATGGTTTGCGAGGTCATAATGGGCAAATACAGTGGCATAGTTACCATGTGCCCCTCCGGTGTAGGTGTAGACGTCTGTAACCAATCCCAGGTAAGTGGGGGTAATGTTATATACTTTTTCATGTGATTCGGAAGTCCAGACGCGTGGAAATGCGTCAGACAAAAAGAATTCGTCAAATTCGTTGACAAATGTGCGGGCAGATCCCTCCACCGTCGCGGTGTCGCTACCCAGAAGCGTTGTCAAAACAAACCGATTAACTGCCGAGTCCTTAAAAGACGGATACGAAACCGCGTAAAAGGAGGTGTCGGTGGTTTCATTGGTTTTCACTATATGGTCGCTGTACAGGACGTAATGCTGATATTCATAGGCTAGCGTATCGGTAGTAACAGCCTGTTTACCTGCATCTGATGACTCAGAATTGAATTGGCAGGCCGAAAAAACACACGCTACGCCGAAGTATATCCAACCTGTATTTATTGTCTTTTTCCGCATAAGTATAAAATCTAAAATTCCAATGAAACGTTTACCCATTCATTATCAAAAGTTGCACCATATTTTCGATAGAAATTAATGGCGGGTTGGTTCCACTCCAAAACCTGCCAAACCATTCCGCTGTATTTTCTTTCTCTGCATAATTTCAAGGTTTCGTCAAAAAGCAACCTGCCAATGCCGTTCCCCCGCATTGTTTCCGTAACGATGATGTCTTCCAGATATAGCCTGCGACCTTTCCAAGTGGAGTATCGAATATAAAAGAGTGACATGCCCACAATGCGGCCATCAACATCCGCAACAAAAGCCTCCCAAACAGGAGATGGGCCAAACCCCGCATCGATAAATTCATCCATATCAACTGTCACTTCATTCGGCGCCCGTTCATAGGTGGCCAACTCTTTGATCAAATCCAACAACTGCGGACAGTCAAATACCTCGGCTTTGCGTATAATTATATCCATTTTTCGCGCTTTTGGCTAATATCATCCACTGCTCATCACCGACCACCAAAAATTGTACTACCCAAACGCACCATCGTGCTGCCCTGCTCAATGGCGATTTTATAGTCGGATGACATTCCCATAGATAATGTATCGAAATATTCGTCATCCTGAAAGAAACTCGCTTTGATGCCATCAAATAGTGACTTCAATTCGTGGAATTCCTCCTTGATTTCCTTCGTATTGGGCGTGTTAGTGGCGATGCCCATAAGCCCTCTGATCCGTACATTTGTCAGTTGGATAAATGCCTCTGAACGTAACAGCTCAATCAATTCAACATGGTCAAGGCCGAATTTGGTTTCTTCTGCGGCGATATGGATCTGCAATAGGCAGTCAACCTCACGGTTGTATTTCTTGGCTTGTTTATCTATTTCTTTTAGTAGTTTCAGGCTGTCTGCGGAGTGGATCATCGCTACGAAGGGGACAACGTACTTCACCTTGTTGCTTTGGAGATGGCCGATGAGGTGCCATTCAATGTCCTTCGGAAGCGTTTCCTGTTTCCGTACTAATTCTTGCACCACGTTTTCGCCGAATGCCCGTTGTCCTGCGTGATAGGCTTCCAGTATTTCTTCGTTTGACTTAGTTTTTGAAACGGCAATGAGGGTTACATTTAAACGGGAGAGTTCGTCCTCGATGGTTTTTATCTGATCGGCTATATCCATAAATCCGGTGCTATTTTTGTAAGTTTGCACAAAACTACAAAACCGGCAGGTATCCGCCAATAGGAGGGCGGTTTTCAGGGGGATATTGTTATACTGTTGAAACTAAATTGGGTAGCATATAGGATGCAACGGACCGCGAGTGTATGGTTGGTGTTTTTTTTCTGTGTATCCTGTGGGGGGGAGAAAATACCTGACGGGATTATTCCGCCTAAGCAGATGCCTGCTGTATTAACAGATATGCATTTGGCCGATGGGCAGTTAGCTTCATTGCCAATCGATTCGGCCCGCATGCGTAGGGATGCTTATTACAACCTGATTTTTGAACGGTATGGCATCGATTCCGTCACATTCAGTCGGAGTGTCGAGTTTTATTCCACGCGGCCTTATTTGATGAACGAGCTTTATGCCGACGTTGAAAAGAAGCTAAATACCCTGAACCTGGCCGAACAGCAACGCGTGCAGAAAAAATACGAAACTCAGCGACGCACAGATTCTATACGCAGTGCGCGGGTAACAGACAGCCTTCAACGCATTGCACGGGATTCGCTTGATTTCAAACGTAAACGGTACTTACTTTTTCTGAACGGTCCGGACAGTCTGTATGGAAAACCTGACTCCATTACCTATGAATTACTACGTGAACGGATGTTTGAAACCATCGGACTGAAGCAAGTTAATGGCTTGAAAATGCCATCTCTGCCTCCCATTAAGCCGCCAGTTGCACCTAAACCGATCCCGTCGGCACCGACCGAAACACCGAAATTGCGGCCATTGGAAAAGATAAAATAGCGATGATTTACCCAGATAACGCGGCCGAAAAGTTAGGTTTTACTGACATAAAGAAACTCATTAAAACAAAGTGTTTAAGCGAGGCAGGTAAGGAGTTGGTAGATAAAATACAGCCACAAAAGCGGCTTGATCAGTTGGATAAATTCTTGCGGCAGGCACACGAATTCAAAGAATTACTCCTAAACGATGCTCCCTTGCCTGTAGACCACCTATATCCCCTGAAGCCGTTGGCCGAAAAGGCCAGGGTAGAGGGAGCTTTTCTTTCCGAATCCGACTTTTTTTCTGCCTTGCTTTCACTGAATACAGTCTTTGCCATTATTCGGTATTTTAACGAACGTAGCGGTACGTATCCCAACCTGGAAGTACTTTTTGAGCACCTGCCTATCGAAAAGAATATCGCGGTGGCTATTGAGCGGGTCATCGATGAAAAGGGCAAAGTACGGGCGAACGCGTCCCCAGCCTTGGCAGCTATTCTGGCAAGTATCGCCAAGGCAGAGCAGGAAGCCCGTAAGCGTATCGATCAGGTATTCCGGACCGCGCAACAAAACGGATGGACCGCAGATGGTAACTTAACCATTCGTGATGGGCGTTTGTGTATCCCTGTCCTTGCCGAAAGCAAGCGTAAGATTAAGGGATGGATACACGACGAATCAGCTACCGGACAAACAGCTTTTATTGAACCGGAAGAAGTGTTCCACCTGAACAATCAGGTGCGCGACCTTGAATTTGAAAAGCGGCGGGAAATTGTACGCATACTAACTGCACTGACGGATCAATTGCGTCCGCATATTCCCTTATTAATCGATTATCACAACCTATTGACCAAAGTGGATTTCGTGCGTGCAAAAGCGTTATTTGCGATCGACATTGAGGGGCATATGCCCGAACTTTCCAAAGAGGCGTCGGTTTCGCTGGTCAATGCCCGTCACCCGCTTCTATTGCTTAATTTCAAAGGCAGTGGACAAACTGTGGTCCCGCTGAATGTAACCATCAATCAAACCCAGCGGATTATTGTGGTTTCAGGTCCCAATGCCGGAGGTAAATCGGTCTGTATGAAAACCATTGGATTGCTGCAGCTTATGGTACAGGCAGGGTTGCTGATCCCGGCAGATGCGACTTCCAAAATAGGCATATTCAACCGAATTTTTGCCGACATCGGCGACGATCAATCCATTGAGAGTGACCTGAGCACGTACAGTGCCCATCTTTCAAAGATGAAATATTTTTCAGATCATGCGGATGCAAAAACCTTGGTACTCATTGATGAGTTTGGTACCGGTACCGATCCCATGTTCGGTGGTCCCATTGCTGAGGCTGTCTTGGAGACCCTGAACCGTAAAGGGGTAAGGGGAGTGGTAACGACCCATTATTCCAATTTAAAGGTTTTTGCCAGTAATACAGAAGGGATTGAGAATGCATCCATGCTGTTCGATAATGTGGCGATGCGTCCGTTGTATATCTTGCAGACGGGCAAACCGGGTAGTTCATATGCCTTTGAAATTGCCCAAAAAATCGGTCTGAATAACGCGATCCTACAGGCAGCAAAGCAAAAGATCGGAGCACAGCAAAAGCGGGTAGATACCCTGCTGATAGATCTCGAACGGGATAAAAAAGACGTGTATGACGCCAAGATTTCCATCGCCCAAAAGGAGCGGCAATTGGCTCGTTTGAAAGCCGATAATGAGCAGTTACAGGCCTACTTAGAAGATAACAAGAAAACGATTATCAATAAGGCAAAGGAAGAGGCACGGGAAATTATCCGGAATGCCAATAAGCTGGTTGAAAATACCATATCGGATATCAAGGCAAGCCAGGCGGACAAACAGAAGACCAAACTGTTACGCCAACAGCTTGATGCGGAATTAAATAAACATACGGATCGCTCGGCGATACCCGTGCCCAAGTCCAAACAAATTACTTCTCAGACGGTTTCTATTGAGGTAGGTGATTGGGTAAAGATACCAGGTACCGGAAATGAGGCGGAGGTAATTGGTGTATCGAAAAACAATTTAGTGTTGGCAATGGGCGAACTCCGCATGGTCAAAAAACGCAACGAAGTGGAACCCATTGCAAAAAAAAATACGGCCAAGGCATCGCGTACGACCTATCACGCCAATATGTCGGCGGATGTTGCCAATTTCCGGCCTGAAGTAGACGTGCGGGGTATGCGTACCGAAGCCGCTTTGTACGAAATCGAGAAATACCTCGATAAAGCAGTGATGATGGGATTTCCAAGCTTAAAAATTGTCCACGGAAAAGGTGATGGGATTTTACGCAGGTTCATCCGTGATTATTTACGCAAATACGGTGAAGTAACCCGCTTGGAAGATGAACATCCGGATAGAGGAGGTGAGGGGATTACCTATGCATACTTGGATTAATGGTAATTATATAGGATTAATTTGATCAGGTCGCGTGCCAACGGCTGATAACTGAAAATTTATAGCGCATGGAATTTTTACCGGCACAGGAAGATTTGTGGCATATAGGAGTTTCCATCCTATGTGGAAGCCTCATTGGTTTTGAACGTGAATATCGCAATAAATCGGCGGGTTTCCGTACGATTGTACTTATTTGCCTGGGGTCTACCATCTTTACCATTGTATCAAAATACGGCGTCGGTAGTGACGATCGCATTGCTGCCAATATCATTACCGGTATCGGTTTCATAGGGGCGGGTGTGATTTTCAAGGATAAGTTTTCGGTGATGGGGCTGACCACCGCTGCTGTCATCTGGACTGCTGCAGGCATCGGGATGGCGGCCGGCATCGGTTACTATGGCTTGGCGGTTAGCCTGTCGGTCGCAACCATTATCATTTTATCATTATTTAGCAAAGTGGAGCTGATGTTCGAGGGATGGCATCTCACCCGTGTACTCTATATCGGCTTTCATGATACAGATTTAAAACGCCTTGAGGAAATTGCCGCATTACTGGATACTCATCGGATCCACTACAAACGCAAATCTATCAGTAAACATAATCATAAGCTTTCGGTGGTCCTGGAGCTTTCTTCTAATCGTAATCGCTTACGATCTTTTAATGATTCGATGGTGACATTGGATTTTGTTGAGGAATTTTATTATAATTCTTGATACAAGGCTTTTTTGGTAATAAAATAGTGTACTTTTTAGTGATATTTATATCATTTCATAATAAAAATAACATTTTATCATATTTTTTTGATGTTTTCTTTGAATGATTTGTTTTAATATAAGTAGAAGTGTTAATTAAGTATTAATTTATTATTAACTTCATTTGTTTGAGTTGTAAATTAATATTGGCTTCTTACTTTTGCTTCAAATATGAAGTAAAATTATTCAATAAATTCAAAGCACATGAAAAAGTCTTTACTTTCAATGCTGGTAATGCTTGCAGCGGTAGTTTCCGTGTACGCGCAAATAACAACCAGCAGCATGACCGGATCGGTATCCCAATCCGATGGTCAGGCATCTGCAGGTGCGACCGTGAAAGCAACCCACGTACCGAGTGGTACGGTGTATAGCGGAACAACCAACGAAAGCGGCCGTTTTAACTTAGCCAATATGCGGGTCGGAGGACCTTACCACGTCGAAGTAACTTATATCGGGCAATCACCCGAGGAGTACGATAATATCTTTTTGCAATTGGGCCAGCCTTATGTCCTGAATGTGTTGTTTTCTGATGGAACCACAGCGCTTGATGAGGTGGTGGTGAGCGCTCAGATTGGTCAACTCAATGTGGACAAGACGGGAGCTGCCACTAATATTAATGTTACGCAGATCAATAGTTTGCCGATGATAAATCGGAGCATTGAGGACCTTACCCGGTTAACTCCTCAAAGTAACGGTTTTTCCTTCGGTGGAAAGGATGGACGGTATAACAATTTTCAGGTAGATGGCTCTAATTTTAACAATGGATTTGGGTTGAGCGATAGTCCGGTTCCCGGTGCTCAACCCATCTCGGTTGACGCATTGGAAGAAATCTCGGTTAACATTGCACCTTATGACGTTCGGCAGGCCGGTTTCACGGGCGCGGGTATTAACGCCGTTACACGAAGTGGAACGAATATTTTCTCCGGCTCTGTTTATGGGTTTTATCGAAACCAGAATTTTGCAGGACGGCGTATTGGCGATATCCGATTGGACGACGCGGATGAAGCTATGAGTAGGATTATCGGTGTACGTGTAGGAGGGCCGATTATTAAGAATAAGCTTTTCTTCTTCGTAAATTACGAACAAGAAGTCAATGAAGGTGGGGATGTAGAGGGAGTTAACCTTTGGAAGGCTTCCGGTGATGGCGTTGCGCGGCCCGATGAAAATATTACCCGGGTTAAGGAAATAGATATGATTGCTGTACGTGATCATTTAATCAACCAATGGGGGTATGATCCGGGTGCTTATCAGGGCTATGCCAACGAAGCGCAAGCGAGTAACTACAAATTCTTGGTCAGGCTTGACTATAATATCAATGAAAAACATCGCGTTGCGGTAAGATACAATCAGTCCGTTAGCGAAAGTCCGTCACTTGTCAATGGTGCGTCTGGACCAAGGCCCAGATCCGGAGGGGGCAGCAACTCCGCTTTTAACCGGGTAAGTCAGAATTCGATGGCCTTCGAAAAATCGAATTATGCCACTGAAAATTCCGTACGCTCCATTGCCTTTGAATTGAATAGTACATTTAATTCTGCTGCCTCTAACCAGTTTCTCGCTACTTATAGCCGAATTCAGGATGTTAGAACATCGGAAAGCGAAGAATTTCCATTTATCGATATCTGGGATTTTGGTATTGGCAACGGTGATGCCAATTACATCACAGCGGGGTATGAATTGTTTACTAAAAACAACGACATGCTCAATAATAACTTTGGCTTTGTGAACAACTTTACATTATTGACCGGCAAGCATACATTTACATTTGGTGCGTCGTTCGATGTACAGAAGTTCGGTAACAACTATGTGCGTCTCGGAACGTCTTACTACCGCTACGCAACTGTGGAGGATTTTCTTAAGACAGGTACACCAGATGAAGTTGCGCCAATCATGTTCGGTCTGACCTACCCCTATGAGGGAATGGATCCTTATGCGCGGACTAACTTTGGCTTAGCAAGTCTGTACGCCCAGGATAAGTTCGACGTCACCGATCAATTGGAACTTACGGTGGGTTTACGTGCAGAATTGCCGCTTTATTTAAATGACTTAACCGCTAACCCTTCCATAGATGCGCTGCAGTTGTATGATAAGGATGGTTCTATCCGCACCTATTCGACGGGGTCGTGGCCTAAAACCCGGGTGATGCTGTCACCAAGAATCGGTGTCCGGTACGATGTTTTTGGTGATAGGTCGTTGCTCATCCGTGGCGGTACGGGTATTTTTTCCGGTCGCGTGCCTTTTGTGTGGTTGAGTAACATGCCTTCTAATTCGGGCGTATTGCAAAACACGGTTGAACCGGGAAGTTATGACGATGTGGCAGGGTGGATAGGTGGTATCCGATTCAATCCGGATCCTTATCATTGGTTGAACAACCCGCCTTCAGGAGCGGAAGACGTATTTATCCGTACCCCTTCAGCGGGATTCCCGAGCGGATTTGCGTTAGTCGACGATAATTTCAGGATGCCTTCTGTTTGGCGCACCAGTGCGGGAGCTGACTATAGAATACCCAATACGCCACTGATAGCAACTGCAGATGTTATGTATACGTATGATATCAATGCAGTGCAGCAATTCGGTGCGAATCGTAAACCTACAGAATTCCGTTTAAGCTATGGTGGGTCGGAAGAAAATGACGACCGTGAGTTTTGGCCGGGAGGTGCCAACCAGGCCCGACTCAATAGTGAAGTGGGTGCGAATAATGGGGTTATCCTGGCCAATACGAGTAAAAAGGGATATGCGTTTAACACGACCGTCGGGCTGTCAGTGGCTCAACGAAGAGGTTTTTATGGCGGACTTTTCTATACGTATAACAATGTTAAGTCAATTTCGGATAACCCGGGATCGAACGCCGGTTCTGCATGGGGATTTGCTTCTGTTAACAATGCCAACGATCAGATACTGTATCCTTCCCAATATGCTGTTCCGCACCGTATAATGGGGAATATCTCCTATCGTCAGGAATATGCAAATCACCTGGCCACGACAATTTCACTTTATTATGACGGGTCTCATCAGGGCCGATACACGTATGCTTACTCAGGAGATATAAACAAAGACGGAATCAGCGGTGATCTCCTTTATGTTCCAAACAATGTAAACAATCTGACTTTTGCAACGGAATTGAGGGATAATGATGGAAATATAACCTATTCAGCCACGCAAGAGGAGCAGCGCAAAGCATTCGATGATTATATCAATAATGACAGCTATTTGAAAGATAGGAGGGGTAAATATGCGGAGCGTAACGGTGGCTTAATGCCTTGGCTCAATCGTTGGGACGCTCGCGTTCTACAGGATGTTTATGTCAATGCGGGAGGACGCCGTCATTCGCTGCAGATCAGTTTAGATATTCAAAATCTGGGGAATCTGATTAATTCTGATTGGGGAATCAGCAAGCGGCTGACAGGAAACCAGAATCCACTTAATGTGGTCAGCGTGTCTGACGATGGTGTGCCTACTTTTACGATGAATAAATCAGGCGATAAATTTGTCTCATCAAAAGACATCACCTCAAATCTCTCCACAGTAAGCACTACATGGAGTATGCTTTTAGGCGTAAGATACATTTTTTAATGTACCTACCATCCCTTTACAGAAATCCCCGCTAAAATTGGCGGGGATTTTTTGTTCTTACCATGCCATACCTTTTCTCCGTATCGGAGCGTTTTAAAGGGTGCCAGTGTGTGGTGTGCCGTGTTCCGAGGCAGCCCTGATTTTACTATGCCGCCTGCCATACAGGAAATAGAAGACAATACCCAATACCATCCAAATTGCAAGCCGCTCCCAGCTTTCAATTGGCAACGAGGCCATCATGATGATACACACGACAATTCCCAGGATGGGAACCAGCGGCACCAACGGTGTGCGGAATGGACGGGGAGTATCCGGATTAGTCTTCCGTAACACCAGAATGCCAATGCATACCAATACGAATGCGAACAACGTACCGATGCTGACCATATGGCCGAGATCAGACACTGGAACAAAGCCAGCAAAAATGCTCACAAAAATCATGAAGATCACATTGGTCTTCCACGGGGTTTGATACTTCGATAGATCCGAAAATAATTTTGGCAATAAGCCGTCTTTACTCATTGTATAGAATACACGACTTTGCCCTAGGAGCATGACCAGCATGACCGATGTATATCCGGTCAGAATCGCGATGATTAATGCGGTATTCAGAAAAGTATATCCGGTATTGGCGAATGCTGTTGCAACCGGTTTGGCATCACCCGCATATTTTGTATAGTTTTCAAGTCCGGTCATTACATACGAGAACAGTACATATAGCAGGGTACAGACTAATAGCGATCCGATAATACCTATGGGCATGCCTTTCTGTGGGTTCTTTGCTTCTTGGGCGGCCGTGCTGACGGCATCAAAGCCGATGAAGGCAAAAAACACGACGCCGGCACCACGTAGGATTCCGCTAATGCCGAAGTGACCAAAATAATCGCTTTTGAAAAATTCGAAAAAGCCCATTTGTCCGGTTCTTACCAATTGCTCGCCTTCATTTGCAGGAATGAATGGATCGTGGTTTAACGGGTTGATGAAACTCCAACCCAACGCAATGAAAATCAATACAACCGCAACCTTAACTACAACAAGTACATTGTTGACCAAAGAAGACTCCTGTGTACCCCTGATGAGCAGAAGCGATAGCAAACAGACAATAACGATGGCGGGAATATTGATAATACCTCCTTCCCAGGGGCCGTGGAGTAGGCTCTCGGGAAGATGGATGCCGAATACCAGCAGCAGTTCATTGAAATATTGTGACCAGCTGGAAGCTACGGTAGCAGCTCCCAAGGCATATTCCAACACGAGATCCCATCCGATAATCCAGGCGACGAACTCACCCAACGTAGCATAGGAATAGGTATAGGCACTTCCCGCTACGGGAATCATCGCAGCAAATTCTGCATAGCATAAGCCTGCAAAAGCACATCCTAAAGCTGCAACGATGAAGGAAATGGTTACGGCAGGTCCCGCATTTTCGGCGGCGGCTATCCCGGTAAGGGAAAACAGTCCCGCTCCAATGATGGCTCCTACGCCTAATGCGACGAGACCGCTACTAGAAAGTGTCCGTTTAAGTGTGCCCTCACCACTTTCGGCGGCTTCGGCGATCAAATTTGAGATCGATTTTTTAAACAACATATTTCTTTTCCTTTTGTAATTTAGGTCCTTTTGTGTGCGACCGCACCAAACCTACAAATTTTTATTTTTAAATGGATGTTTTTTTTGCCATGCGTTCTTACAATAAGATAAGAGTGGCAAAACGAAAATATCAAAAAACAAAAAGGGATCTGTTACATTTAACAAATCCCTTTTTCGTTGCTCCAGTTTATTGTTAGGCTATTCCGGTTGACGGGGTTGCACGATGACCGCTACATTTCCCTGTTGTTCGGTGTTAGTAATCTCTTTGTTTATGACATCGGTTTCAAGTTTTGCTTGGCTATTGGTATGACCGCCTAAAATTGGGGCAATGACCAGCCCTACCAAGCAGGTTAATTTGATCAGAATGTTCATTGATGGACCCGAGGTGTCCTTAAATGGATCACCTACCGTATCTCCGGTTACGGCAGCCTTGTGTGCATCTGAGCCTTTATAGGTCATCTCGCCATTAATTTCCACGCCTGCTTCGAACGACTTTTTTGCATTATCCCATGCACCACCCGCATTGTTTTGGAAAATTGCCCAAAGTACACCCGAAACAGCAACACCAGCCATATATGCGCCGAGGGCTTCTGCTCCCATCACGAAACCGACAACAATGGGAGTAACGATAGTGATCGCACCGGGAAGCATCATTTCACGAAGTGCTGCTTTGGTGGAGATGTCGACACATTTGCCATACTCAGGTTTGCCTGTTCCCTCCATGATTCCGGGAATTTCACGAAACTGACGACGCACTTCATTCACCATATCCATGGCAGCTTTTCCGACAGATTGCATGGCCAGCGCGGAGAATACCACTGGAATCATCCCACCGATAAACAACGCCGCCAAAACATCAGCTTTGAAAATATTGATACCATCGATCCCGGTAAATGTCACATATGCTGCAAAAAGCGCTAAAGCGGTTAAAGCCGCAGAAGCAATTGCAAATCCTTTTCCTACCGCGGCGGTTGTATTTCCCACGGAATCGAGGATGTCAGTACGTTGACGGACTTCCTTGGGCAATTCGCTCATCTCAGCAATGCCCCCGGCATTGTCAGCAATTGGTCCGAATGCATCGATAGCCAGCTGCATGGCGGTAGTGGCCATCATGGCCGATGCGGCGATGGCTACACCATAGAACCCAGCCAATTCGTATGAACCCCAAATTGCCAGTGCAAAAAGCAACACGGAAGAAAATGTCGATTTCATGCCAGTTGCCAATCCGGCGATAATATTTGTGGCCGCGCCGGTAGAAGAATTCCGGACGATATTCAACACAGGCTTTTTACCCAATCCGGTATAGAATTCCGTGAAAGAGGAAATCAATCCGCCAACGGCTAAGCCTACAATCGTTGCATAAAACACATTCATCCGGGATACCTCCTTGAAGCCTTCGCCGAAAAATTTCATGTTGATCGTTTCGGGCAGCATAAAGCGGATCAAGAAGAAACACGCGATAACCGTTAGGATGATCGCAACCCAGTTTCCTAGGTTTAGCGCACCTTGTACTTGGTTTTCTTTTACATCGTTGGAAGAAACTTTGACGAAGAGTGTACCAATAATGGAAGCGATGATACCCACGCCAGCAATCACCATCGGTAGCAGGATAGGGCCATAACCATTGAACGCATCGGTATATGCCGAACCTGAAACTTCGGTCATATCTTTAATGATGTAATTTCCGAGCACCATCGAAGCCAGGACAGTAGCTACATACGAGCCAAATAGGTCAGCACCCATTCCAGCTACGTCTCCAACGTTATCGCCCACATTATCGGCGATGGTAGCGGGATTTCTAGGGTCGTCTTCCGGGATACCAGCTTCTACTTTTCCAACAAGGTCAGCACCGACATCGGCAGCCTTCGTATAAATACCGCCCCCCACACGTGCAAAAAGCGCAATAGACTCAGCTCCCAGTGAGAATCCAGCCAACGCTTCAAGCACCACGGTCATCTCACGATAGAGATTGCCGCCATCGGTGACGAACATATTAAGAAAGATAAGGAAGAAAATGCTTAGGCCCAGTACAGCCAATCCGGCTACACCCAAGCCCATCACCGTACCGCCTGAGAAAGAAACTTTCAGGGCTTTCGGTAAACTGCTTCTTGCTGCCTGTGTGGTACGCACATTGGATTGGGTTGCGATACGCATGCCTATATTCCCTGCTAAGGCCGAAAAAAAGGCACCGAAGATAAATGCAACGACAATGATCCAATGGGTGGTTTCGACCACGGTAGAAACCGCAAAGAGTGCGATGGATGCGATGATCACAAAAATAAGAAGAATCCGGTATTCCGCTTTTAGAAATGCCAAGGCTCCTTCCTGAATGTTTTTTGCAATACCTTTCATCCGCTCGTCACCGGCGTCCTGCTTCCTTACCCACGCCGATTTTACAATCATCACCGCAATGCCAATTAAGGCAAGCACAGGTACTAAATAAATCAAATTTTCTTGTAAAAATCCCATTATAATCAATTCAATTGTTTGCAAAATGCTGCCTTGTCAAAATAGGTCTCAACAAAGGGTCGCCAAAAATAAGATGCTTATTGCAATAATCAAATTAATTTACACGAATTCATATATTAGTAGACGTTTTTGTCGTTGATGTCTGAGTATTTAATATATTTGCCTGCTTTCGACGGTACGAATCACGATCCAACAATACCTAGATGAAGATAGTTCCCGAACAACACGAAGATATGAAACGCGAGCTGGGATTGCTTGATGCGACCATGCTGGTGGCCGGGTCAATGATCGGCTCTGGAATTTTTATCGTCAGTTCTGATATTGTCCGTAATGTAGGCAGTGCCGGCTGGCTCATCTTTATTTGGTTGCTCACGGGCCTGATTACGGTGATTGCCGCCATGAGTTATGGTGAACTGTCGGCCATGTTCCCTAAAGCGGGAGGGCAGTATGTATATCTGAGGGAAGCTTATAATCGCTTGGTTGCTTTTCTCTATGGCTGGTCGCTGTTTATGGTCATCCAGGCGGGTACCATCGCTGCGGTCGGCGTAGCATTTGCGAAATTTACTGCTTATATTTTCCCTGCGCTCAGCGATGAAAATGTACTGTGGGATTTGGGAAATGTCAAGATCAACGCGGCCCAATTGGTTGCCATCGCGACTGTGGTCATTCTCACCTGGGTTAATTCGCGCGGGGTAAGGAATGGAAAGGTCATTCAAACGGTATTTACGTTGATCAAGATACTTTCCCTGGGGGGGCTGATCGTGATGGGGCTGATAGGTGCATTCAATACCCAAATATGGAATACCAACTGGGCTGCGGCGTGGGATACCGTCCGTTGGGATACAGAAAGTGGAGCGGCGATACCGATAGGAGGGGCTGCGGTGTTTGCAGGGATTGTATCTGCCATGGTAGGCTCTCTTTTTTCAAGCGATGCCTGGAACAATGTAACCTTCATTGCCGGAGAAATCCGCAATCCCAGGCGGAACATCGGCATGAGCCTTTTTTTGGGAACAATGATCGTAACCGTCATCTATGTTTCTGCCAACCTGATGTACCTGGCAACCCTGTCAATGGAACAGATAGCGTTTGCCCCGGCAGATCGGGTGGCCGTTGTGGCGGCACAAGCCATTTTCGGTGAAGTAGGAACGTTGGTCATCGCGGTTATGATCATGGTTTCCACATTTGGCTGCAATAACGGGCTGATACTGGCAGGGGCGCGGGTGTATTATACAATGGCACAAGACGGGTTGTTTTTCAAAAGAGCAGGTGAGTTAAATAAATTTGAAGTGCCCGGTTGGGGATTATGGGCACAATGCATCTGGACATCGGTGCTGTGTCTTACGGGACGGTACGGCGACCTGCTCAACTACGTTATTTTCGTAGTGCTGATTTTCTATGCATTGACCATCGGGGGGGTATTCATTCTGCGCCGTAAGCGGCCGGACGTGGAGCGGCCTTATAAAGCGTTCGGTTATCCTGTGCTGCCGGCCTTTTATATTTTGGCTGCAAGTACGATATGTGTCGGCTTGCTGATTTATCAACCTACCTTTACATGGCCGGGACTGGTTATTGTGCTGTTGGGGATTCCCGTGTTTTTTGTGTGGAATAAGAAAGGATTTGCCATGGATGCACAGATTGACACGGATGATTAGTGAACATCCGTGCCAGCTGTGTTCTATCTTTTCCGACTAATCGATCGTCCAAAGATAAATCGTATCGTTACCTACTTCGACGATTTTTTCCGCTTCCCAGTCGCCCATGTCAAAATCGTGGGATACAATGCGGCTGCCACGTTTGAGCTCTTTTTGTAATTTCGGCCGAAGCTTCAGGTTTACCGATGGGAGTAGATACATAGTCACTACATTTGCTCCGCTGAAATCGAAGTCAAACAAATCACCTTCCACAAATTTTACCTTGTCTGTTACACCTGCCGCCTCGGCATTCGCGTTTGCTTCTTTGAGGCGTTGGGGGTTCAGGTCAACACCGACTCCGGTGGCACCGAATTTTTTTGCAGCGGTGATAACGATCCGTCCGTCGCCGCATCCCAAGTCATAGACCACGTCACCGGGTTTAACACCTGCCAGTTTCAGCATTTCCTCAACCGTCTCCTGGTTGGTAGGTACATACGGAACATCCAAAGCGGGTTCCTGGGCATATGCGGTTGTGCATACGCCGACAAATAGGGCAATCAGCCAATTTTTAACATTGTTCATCGTGTTCATTTTTTAGTGTACATTCTGTTATTTTATAAACCGCTGGTACATGTTTATTCCATGGTATCATCATTCATCGGATGGCAAAGAAAAATAAAGTTCCCAGGGCCAACACGGCTACACCTACTAGGGCACCGATGCCCGTATAGGCTAAGCTCGAATACAGTAGGTAAGCACAGGATCCACAAAAGATGACCGGGGTAACCGGATAGAAGGGGACCTTGAACGGGCGCACTGCATTCCGCTCTTTTTTGCGCAGAACGAATAAGGAGATTCCTGTAGCAAGGAAAAAGAACCAAAATACAGGTGCAGTAAAATCAACCATTGACTGGAAACCGTCGCGCGTAAGGGCTCCCAGCCCGATCAATGCCAATGCAATTATTCCCTGTACCATCAATGCATTGATTGGGGAAGAGGTTCTCATATTCCATTTGGCCAATCCGGATAGTACTTTAAAATCGCGTCCCAAAGCGTAGTTTGTACGTGCACCGGTAAATATTGTGGCATTGATTGACGTAAGGGTCGCCATCACAACCAGTATGCCGATCAGGTATATGCCCGGTTCGCCAAGGGTGGCCCGCATCAGGTCAATGCCAACAGCCTCAGATGCGGCCATACGTTCTATACCCAGTGCATGTAAAAAAGCCCAGTTAACAAGCAGATAGAGTACCGTTGTAACCAGGATGCTGACTACCAATATCCAAACCATTTTCCGGCTTCCTGCTTTTAGTTCCGCGGAGATGTACCCGGCTTCGTTCCAACCGCCAAATGTGAGCAGCACAAATACCAATGCCAGTCCGATCGCCGTGGGATTTTCCGATGCGAGTGGAAGTGCTGACAGGCGTTCGGGAGATGGATGGAGGAAAAATCCAACTATCACAACACATAAAGTGCCCAGAAACTCGATAGTGAACAGCAGATTTTGTGTACCGGTGCCAAAAGTTACGCCCAGCATGTTAATGACTGTCAATGTAATTACCACCAATGCTGCAAACAAAGCTGATGAATAGGGACCAATTGGATACAATTGTGAAACATAATCGCCAATGATGTAAGCCAACAACGCGATCGATCCAGTTTGTATGATGCTCAATCTCGCCCAGGCAAATAGGAAAGCAAAGCGCCTGCCGAAGGCGCGCATCAAAAAATGATAATCACCTCCCGTATTTGGAAAGGTGGTACTCAATTCAGCATAGCAAAGTGCACCAATCAGCGAGATCAATCCTCCGAGCAGCCATACAAGGAGAAACAATTCGGCACTGCCGGTGTTTGCAGCGACAATGGAAGGCGTGCGGAAAATCCCGGCGCCTACAATGATACCGATTACAAGGGCTACTGCGTCGATGGTCCGGATCAAGGGGCGGGGAGTTTCCTCTTTCATACCTTACGGTTTTTAGCATGGGTGTACGCTAAAAATACAAATAGGTATGCAGTTTGTTTTCAATGGTTTGTAATTTTTTTTTTGGTCGGTGGTCAGTGATGGGTGGTCAGTGATCGGTAAGGCGCCGGAAACATCACCGGTCACCCGCCACCGACCACTAAGAAAAAAAATTGTCGCTGAAATTTACAAGAAACAATTCTTTGGTGGCTCGCGTACAAGCGGTATA